>ERZ779940.387-NODE-387-length-11752-cov-1.75874_pt1 | contig 11752 bp, 8 predicted proteins | sample MGYA00511063_ERZ779940 | MGnify/ENA primary metagenome ERZ779940 (study PRJEB29588, sample SAMEA2146682) | human gut metagenome | biome: human gut; feature: human-associated habitat; material: faeces | place: Denmark | collected 2008/2010 ...
TTACGGAGGTTGAGGGGGTAGCCCTCGCGGCCCCATTCGCATTTTTTGAGGATAGCGGCGGGAATTTTTTTGACCGAGATGTTAGGATATATTCTGCTGTTGCCGACGAAGGCGCTGCAACAAATCAGCAGGTTGTTGTCGCCGATTTCTTCGGCAAGGCGGTCAAGCGAACTTTCCTGCAAGCTCATGGTGGTGGTATAAATAAAGTTCTTTTCGGAAGAAAAGCCCTGCTTCCAGTAAATTTCCTTATCCGGTTTATAGCGATAACCCAAGATTTTGCACATGGCTTCGGCCAGCATGTCGGCGTTGTATTCTTTGGAAATGATCTGTTGTCCGTATTTGTCGGTAACGATCAGGGAAGAAGCCAGTTCATAGAATCGGAAACCGCCGCCGCCCTGCCAATTAACCGCTTTGGTAATACCGCCCTGATCTTCACCGTCGATTACTTTTTTCAGGCGGGGAATGCAATGTGTGTAAACATGATCGCCCATTTCCACCCCGATCCAGCGACGTCCCATTTTTTGTGCTACGGCAGCGGTGGTGCCGGAACCTAAAAAGCTGTCTAAAACAAGGTCGCCGGGGTTGGACGCTATAGAAAGAATTCTTGCAATCAATGCTTCTGGTTTAGGAGTATCAAATAAATTTTGGTTACCGAAAAGTTTTTTTAACTCATCTTTGGCGTTAGCATTATTAGAAACTCCGATCCATATTGTTTCAGGGATACTTCCTTTATTTTCATACAAAAATAATTTACGATATAAATTATTTCCTTTTACGACGATACGCTTTTCTTCTTCTAATCGCTGCATTGTTTCTTTATTAACTAGCCAAAGTCTTTTAGAAAAAAATTTACCGTCTTTCATGGTGTATTCATATTCTGAGCCACCTTGTTGCCGTGCCCATAGACCAAGTATTCGGTAATCCCCCCGGGGATCCTGATCTGGATTAGAATAAGCTTTTTTTGTACTTTCATCCAATTCTATACGATTTATGTAATATTTTGTTGCATCTTTAGCGTAGACAAGAATATGGTCGTGGGTAGTGCTAAAATAACGAGAAGAGTTATCTTTTCCTCGTTTTTTATGCCAGATTAAATTTGTAATAAAATTATTTCTTCCAAATATTTCATCGCATAAAACTTTACAATAATGTATTTCGTTATCATCTAACTGAATGAATATTGATCCATCTTCCGCAAGCAGTCTCTTCAAAATCTCCAATCTGTCTCTCATCAGCGAAAGCCAGATGGAATGTTCCAGACCGTCGTCATAATGTTCAAAAGCGTTGCCGGTGTTATACGGCGGATCAATATAAATGCACTTGATTTTGCCGCTATAGTCCTGCTCCAGAGCTTTCAAGGCCAGCAGGTTGTCACCGTGGATCAGCATGTTGTCGAAAGTCGGCCTGACCGCAGAGTCCAGCAAATCCGTCTGTTCGGCCGATCGGGAATAGGACTTTTTCTTGTCTTCCAGCAATATCCGCGGTTCCGGGTTAAATCTGTCTTCCTTCCCCGGCCATGTCAGTTCCAGTCTCTGCAATTTTTCAGTCATTTATTTGGTTCCTTGTTTTTCAAGTTCTTCGTATTCTTGTTTTATTTTTTGAAAAAATTCAAAATCCATATTTGGAAGAGTTAAAGAATTTAATTTCAAATTTTTAATGTTATTTGGAAGATTTTCTATTTTTTCAACCATTTTTTGGCATTTTAAAATTAAATTATCTATTTCATAAAGAAAAATGACATTTCCTTCATAATCCTGTTTTATGGTGTGTAAAATTGCCTTTGTATTTTTGCTTAGCTCATCTAATGGACCTAATTTTTCAACCCATTTATTTTTTGCCACAATTTTTTTATGAATTATTTGCATAATATTTTTAAGTTGCACAAGATTAAATACAAAATCTTTATCATATGCAATACAAGAAGCATATTTTGTAATGTCTATAATTTCAAAATAATTTTCAGCAATTAAATTAGAAAAAATCATATTTAATTCGTTAGGATATATTATATTGTTTCTTCTTTCTATGTCGATTACACATAGTAAATGTTCTCTAAGAATTGACATTTTTTCAATATTAGAATAAAGCAAAGATAACAGTAGATTCAAATTGTTTCTAAGTTCTTTTAGTTCTTTTCTTTCCTCTGCTTTATCTGCACCGTAATAGCGGGTGAGTAACCAAATGGTTAAAGGTACACCGACAGATCCTAGAAGAGAAAGTCCAAAATTTTTCCACCAATTTGTATCAACGATAAGTGATATTATAAAGTTACTCCATATGTAACATATAAAAATCATCTTAGTTCTCCTTAAAATCGCTGACGAGTTTGTCAAAACCGCGGTCGGCGACAATGGTCGTGTCGGGGATCAACAGGTAGTGCCAGGGTTTGCCGTGATGCTCCCGCTCAAACCCGGTGGCGATTTTGCACCAGTCGACGGCTGCTTCTTTTTTGGCCTGTACAACCTTGTCGCTCATCTGATTTGCCGCTTTGGTTTCGATCATGTATTTGGCGTCGACGGTTTCGACGATGAAATCCGGCAAGTAACGGTGCATTTGTCGATCGTCGTCCGAATATTTGATATCAAAGATTTCTCCGGCGCGGTCGTTGTTGATTTTGAACCATTTTTGCACGGCCGGCGTGCGTTCCAGTATTTCCGCCAGTTCCTTTTCGGTATTGGAATCGAATTTTTGTTTGGCGAACAGGCATTTATTGAAACCGGTAAAGACCAAATTGCGGATCTTTTCCTTGTCGCGGACAAAGGCGCGGATATTTACAGGCTCCTGTCCTTCCGTTGTGCTGATTTTGTATGAGGCGGAAGTGACCGCGGCATATCCGCTGTCTATTTTGACTCGTTTGGTCATCGGCGCTTCCCGCAGATGGGCCTTTATCTGCGTGCAGATTTTTTGCGCCAGTTTTTCACCGTGGAAGTACAGAATCTTCCGGGTGTTCAGTTCGCTGCCGGAGTAGGAAGTGATGTAATCAATCACCTGATGAATCAGCTTGTACAGCAAGTCGGCGTTTTTCTGGTATGAGATGGCCGGGTCTTCAATCAGCGGCACCAGCAGATAGTGCGTGATGTCCGAATGACAGTCGACAAATTCGGCCTTCATTTCGTCCTGTTTGCTTTTATCTATCAGTTCACCGATGATAACTGTCGGTCGCAAAGGTTGATAACCGGCAAAATCCGCGGTGTCGATATCAAAATCGTCAAAAGTAAAATCACCTTCCTGTTCATACAGAATTTTTATCCGCGGGACGGAAATGTTCAGTTTGATGAAGCTTTCCGTATAGCGTTTGGCCGTTTCTTTGATGTCAACCAGCGGTTCAAGCGACAGTTCGGAATTTTCCAGCCGGATTTCCTTGATTTTTTCAGTTGCGATTTCGACAATTTTGTTTTGATTGTCCGGCGTCAGCAGGTTTTCGGCGGTCAGGGCGTAGCGGCTGGTTTCCGGTGGCGCCGGTAGCGGTGCTGACTTCGGCCGCGGATTTTTTGTTTACGTTATAGATGCCGTTTTCAATGCCGGTGATGTTGTACAGATTGTTTCCGGCAATGGAAAATTCGCGGTCAAGCGAACCGCCGTCGGTGATCAGCTCATATCGTCCGCTGAAACCGTTGTCAAAGGTAAGATTCAATGTTGCGCCGTTATTGATCACCCGGTTGGAAATGGTCGTGGTCCCGGTTTTTACGGTAAGCTGCGATCCCCGGGCAAAAGTGGTCGTGCCGTTGCCGGAAATGCCGCCGTCAAGCGTAAGATTGCCGGAAACATTGAGCGCGCCCAGATTATGAATGTCGTTCAGGCGGCCGTTTGCTTTGTTGCCGCTGAAAACAGCGTTGCTTATTTTCAGTGTAGCGTCCGCGGTATTATAAATCGCGCCGCCGAAAGCTTTGCCTGTTGTCGAAGTTGCGCTGTTGCCGCTGAAAACGGTGTTGTTGCCGAGGGTGATCATGCCTTCGCTGTAAAGCGCGCCGCCCAGTGCTTCGGTCGCGTTGGTTTCGACACGGTTGTTGGTAAAGCTGCCGTTTAATGTGAGATCGACGGTTTTACCGTCTTTTCTTTTTACCGAGATGGCGCCGCCGGTCGAGGCTTTGGCTCCGGCGTTAGCTGTGATTGCCTTGACGAAGTTGTCGGCAAAATTGCCGTTAATCGTGGTTGTAACGAGGCCGGTTCCCGTTTGTCCGTCACGATCGGCGCCCGCTTTGAAGTAAATCGCGCCGCCGTTGGCATAAGCCGCTCCTTCGGCGCCGTTGCCGGTGAAATTGCCGTTGATTTCCCTGATGCCGGTTTTTTCGTCCGTGCCGTACTGGCCTTCAACGTGTATTGCGCCGCCGGAGCTTCCCGTGCCGTTGTATTCGCCTTCTCCCGTGTATCGGGAAGAAGCTTTGTTGCCGGTGAAGTTTGCGGTAAGATTATCGATATATCCGCCTTTATAGATCGCAAAAGCGCCGCCGTTGGCGGTTGCTTTGGCATTGTTGTTGTTTTCCGTTGTTACGTTCAGACCGTTGTTTGAAATTTCTCCGGCGTTGACAGAGGAAAGTTTTTTGCCGAGCCATAATACGGCTCCCTGAGCATATACTTCGCCGGAGTGGCCGGAAGTCTGACGCGCCGTTATTCGGTTGCCGCCGATTTTGCCTGCGGTAAGGTCTTTTTCGTCTGCTGCCGGGCGAAGCACGCCGCCGCCCCGTGACGTGTTTTCTTCCAGTTCATATATGTTGTCGTTCCAATTTTTTACATCGCTGACGGCGCTTTGGGCCGGTTCAACGGCATAAGCGTTGGCGACGGTAAACGCGGCGGCCAGCGCTGTCGAAATTAAGAGTTTGTTTTTCATACGATTTAACATCCTTTTAAAACCAGTTAAAACAGAACCCGCACTTTTGGCAAAAGGCGGGCGGATGTTCGAAAACCGTATACGTTCAGACGGCTCGGCTTATTTGGCTGAGCCTTATTCGCCGACATCCGTCCGAAAAAAACAGACAAGATAAGTCGGCACAATATTTAAAGTCGTGTGCACACGACTAAACGTATCAAGGGTTTTCGAAGCCCTAGACGGATGGCGATAACCATTTCGTCCATAAGCAGAATATAAAATAAACGTCGGAGAAGCAAGCTAAATTGTCGAAAACCCTCCGTTTTTTTAAATAAACCTTTTCCCGGCTGTTTTCAGGGGGAGAAAATCCGGCTTTGTTTTTTCCTCTGAAGAGGGACATGCTTAATTTATTCGTTGACTATCGTAATTGTTAATTCTAAAATTTTAAAAATTCAACTTATAGGGTGACATGATGGACAAACGGGAAATCATCGAACAAATCAGGCAAAAATCGGACACCGATGTCGACTATACTCAATTTGAGAAAAAAGCCGTTAAACTGTATGAAAAATTTGCTAAAGAGTATTCTCCTCCGAAATTGGCGGAACTAAAAGGGGAGGCGTTGTTAGACACGATATTTCTCAATCCGCGTCAATTTCGTAAAAATCTGTGTTATGAATTAGAGTTCGGAGAATGTAAAATTTTAGGGGGAATCGGCGGCGGCAGTGCGGCCAAGTACGGGCTTTATTTTTCTGAAAAGGAAAAATCCTGGGCCGAAGGACACGGCAGGAGATTTCGTCCCCTTTCTCCCGACGAGGCCGTTCTCAGGGGAACGGAAATCCGGGACGCCCTGTTGAAGTATTGCCGTTTGGCGGAACAATGCAAGCCGCTGGTGACATTGGAAGATTATCGGAAACTGGGAGATTTGGCCGGGGATGTTTCTCTTAATCAGTGGATGAGGAAATATCTGAACATGGTTTTTCCTGACGAGTTTCCCGCTTTCTTTGCCGACAACATGCAGTTGAAAATATTAAAACTGTTTGGCGTCGTTCCGGAAAAAAATGTTTTTTCAAGGATGGGGCAACTTGTTCTTATGGCGAGAGAAGCGGGAATTTCCAACGCCCTTTTTGCCCGTGTCGTTGAGGATATGCTGTTAAAAGAAAACGTTGTAAACGCAAATGGAGAAAACGAGAAAATGAAAGACGAATTTAATGCTGCCGAAGCGGGGAATGTTCCGTTGAATCAGATTTTGTATGGTCCGCCGGGAACGGGAAAGACCTATCATGCCGTTTTGAAAGCAATGGAAATCGTTACTTTTAAACAAATGTTTTCGGATTATTTGCGCTCCCGGAAGGAAAAATATTCGGAAGAGGTTTTGAACGAATACGTTAAGCATATGGAAAAAATAAACTCGGAATGTTTGAAAAGCGACAACATTTTCAGATATTACGATTTGCAGAAATATAAAAGGCTGGAAGAGGAAATTCTTGCCGGTGATTACATCAACGGCGACGAGGTTAGGAAAAATGACAATTCATATTATCGTCATGCTCTTAAGAGATATGAAGAATTTTTGTCCGATTTGCGTTATGAAGACGTTTTGGCCGAATTTAACCGGTTGAAGCAGGCCGGACAGATAGAATTCGTTACCTTTCACCAGTCATATTCCTATGAAGAGTTTGTTGAGGGGATCAGACCCTGCGTTTCCTGGGAAGGTAAAGCGAACGAAGTTCGATATGAGGGGAAAAAAGGAATTTTCCGGGAAATTTGCGAGAATGCCGGAAAGGCAAGCGGCGCCGGAAAAACAAATATGGGGAAGAATATCGCCGACGTGGATTTTTCCCGCACGCGCGTATTTAAAATGTCGCTGGTAGACAAGGCCGCACCGGGCGACAATCTGTACGACTATTGCATAGGGCATAACGTTGTCGCCCTGGGGTACAGTAACGATAAGGATTTTTCAAATTGCAACTGTGCGGACGATTTTTCGATGATTGAGGACAAATGGGGCAAAAGCGCTCTTGAAATATTCAAAGATCGAATGAGAATCGGGGACGTCGTGATTATTGCCAACGGCAACCGGAAGTTCCGGGCAGTGGGCAGAATTACCGGCGAATACAGGTATGACAAGAACAGCGAAGTCCGCTACTGCCATTTTCGCAGCGTGGAGTGGCTGTATGCGGGGCAGGATATTGAAGTTTCGGAAATATACGACAGGAATTTTTCTCAGCAGGCCATTTATGGTTTTTACCGAACCAGGAACGAAGGCCGGGAAAATTACAACGTGATTGATACGAAAAAGCTGGTTTCCGTCGTTTTGGAGCATTCGGGCGAAGAAGTTTGCCGCAAGCCGTATATTTTGATTATCGACGAGATTAACCGCGGCAATATTTCTAAAATTTTCGGTGAACTGATAACCTTGATCGAAGATGACAAAAGGGAAGCTTTTTCGGTTTGTCTGCCATATTCCCGCAATCGTTTTTCCGTTCCCAAAAATCTTTACATCATCGGAACAATGAATACGTCGGACCGGTCGATCGCAAGCGTTGACATTGCTTTGCGCCGTCGTTTCGTCTTCGTTCCGGTAATGCCGGACGTTCGTCTTGTCGCCGATAATGTCGAAGGAGTCGATTTGCGGCGCATTTTACGCAATATCAACGGCAAAATATCCGTTTTGCTGGATGAAGACCATCAGATCGGCCATAGCTATTTTATGAACGTGCGGACGCTTAAGGAGTTGCGGAAGGTGCTTCAATTCGAAGTTTTGCCGTTGCTGAACGAGTACTTTTACGGCGACTGGAAAAAACTGGTGTTGCTGGTTCCGGGGTTTGTCGTTTCCGAAGAAATCCGGGATCAGGAATTGCGCGAAGAAGCGGGGGAAAGCGTTTTTTGTAAGTTTTGTGACGTTGAAAACATGGCGGACGACGAATTTCTGAAGGCGCTGAAAGCGTTGGAGGCTTAGCGTGAAGGTATTTCGGCTGAAAGAATATTCCGTTTCCGGCGAAAATAGCCTGAGCCGCTGCGAGGCGGAAAGGCTTTCGGCCTGTTTGAGGAAAAAGAAGCTGCAGAACGTTGTGTCTCTGACGCCGCAGGGGATTGTTTCAAAATCTTTTGTCGGAGTCATAAGATGCGGAAACGTCCAAATCGAAATATTGCCGAAGATATTGTCCGCCAATGACGACAGGCGCGAGATTATGGAAAATCTGGTGTATATGTTGTCGTATACCCGCCGGTTGGACATCAGGACCGAAAGCGGTGCCAGGCTGGCGGCGTGCAAAAACCCTTTTCTCGAAATTCTGATTTATGAATATGCTTCTTCGTTGTTTGACTGTCTGAAAAAGCAGCCGCTTAGGAACTATGTAACGGAAGAAACGGAGGTCAATTTTATCAAAGGCAAACTGATGCTGCCGGAGCAGATAAGAAAAAGCTGCGTCAACAGGGCAAAGTTTTATTGTCAATATGACGAGTTTTCCGAAAACAATATGTTGAACAGGCTCTTTTTGTATGTTGCCGTTTGTCTTTACAAGTTAAGCGAAAACAGCGGCAATAAAAGGATTTTGCGGCGGATCGTCAATTATTACGCCGATGTTGAGCCGTTGCCCGTTTCGGCGGCCGAGGCAAACCGGGTTGCGCTGCCGCGCAACCAGATTTTGTTTAAAAAGCCTCTTTCTTTGGCTAAAATGTTTGTTAATCAGTGTTCCGTCGACCTTTCGAGGAATAAGATAGAAAACGTTGCGCTGGTCTGGGACATGAATGTTTTGTTTGAGGAGTTTATAGGAGAGGTTTTCAAAAGAAAGTGTCCGACGCTGGACATTGAGCTGCAAAAGGGAAAAAGACTGTTGTCGGAAGCGGGGACGGGGCGGAAGAAATGCGATACTTTTGTGGATATTTTTGAAAAAAACAACAAAATCGTGATTGATACGAAATATAAAGAGTTTCATTCGTTAAAAGACGTGTCGAATGCCGATGTTTTTCAGGTTATGACATACTGTATGCTGCATGGTGCCAAAAGGGCGATTTTGATTTATCCGCAATACGGCGATGTTGCGCCGGATGTGCCGGTTCATCGTTTGAACGCGGCGTCGGAAGATTTGGGGTATGCCGTACAATTTAAAACCGTTGATTTGCGGCGAAACCTGAAAAAAGCCCGTATTGAACGGGAGCTTTTGGAGGTTGTCGAAAACTTTTCCTGAATGTTTCGCGTAAAAGTTGAAAATCGGAAAGTGAAAGCTTTTGCCGCGCCGGCGGAAACAGGGGCGTTTGTCTGGCAAAAGGTATGAGAGTTTTCCGTTTGCCGTTGCGGAAAAAGCCGGTGTTGTTCGTTTGACAACCGCCGACATGTTCAAGCGCAAAAATCCGGCCAAAGCGCCGGCGGCTGCCGGCAGTGTCAACGAAGCGGCGCCGATGACCGGCGGCGCCGGCGCGGAAATTGCTGTCTGATGTCGTTGGAGAAATCCGTATTTGTAACGTTAGCGGTATTTGTAAACCCGGTAAGTAAAGAGATTATCCGGGAGTTTGAAGGTCCAAAGAGGGGTGCCGTCTTTGTCCAGTTCTTCCGCCGCTTTTCCCTTGTTGCTGCCATAGCCGACAATGTATGTCTTGTCTTCCGTTTCAAATACGTTGCCCATAAATTCGGAATATACGGACAATGGAATTTCTTGCCAGTTCAGTATCTTTTTGTTTTTTTCATCCAGTTTGAATTTTAAAATCCGTGAAGTTTTTCGGGGCAAAAAGAAAAAATTTCCGGCACATTCGGTGTTGATTTCGGCGGTGTGGTTGTCATAAAGCATCAGATATCCGTCGTTGGTCAGAGAAGCCGTGTGTTGAAAGTTGAAACGTTGTTCCGGCGTCAGGCCGAAGTCGTCGTTTTTGCCGCCTAAACGCCAAATGATTTCTCCGGTTTTCCGATCTATTTTGTAAATTGCGGAAGTATGTCTGAAAGACAATATCAGGTTGTTGTCGGAGGGATCGATGATCATGCTGTTAAAATGCACGTAATCCAGGTCTTTTTTGTAATTGCAGGCTGTCAGCGATTCTTTGATCAGTTCGGGATGGTCACCGCTGTTCCATTCAAAGATGACCCGGTTGTTTTTTATTTCCTGCAAAAGCAGGGTAACAACGGAGCTTTCCCTGCCGTTTATTCTTTCTTTCCGTTGTCGGTAACCGGTTAGTATATAATGGTTGTCCGTCAATAACAAAGAGTCGTGATTTTCAATTAAGCCCTCGTCTGCCGTCGGCGCGATCAGTGAAAGCTCGTTGATTTTTTGAAAGTTTTCGTCGAGTACAATCAGCTTTCCGTACCACCAGGCATAAGGGGGCATGGGTTTGGTTTGCTGCATAAATGTATAGCGGATGCCGCCGTCGGTAAGCTTTTGCCGCTTGAAGTCTGAAATTCCATAATTTTTTATCGGATTTGTATGGTAAAATTCTATCGTTCCGTCTGTTGTCATGATTGTTGCAAACGATTGGGCATCACCTTTCGGACTGAAAAAAGAGGTTGCTATGTACCCCCCCCCGTATATTCCGTGATAATCGGGAACCGGCAGTTTTCGAGGAAACAGATTCAGTTGATAAATTTCGCCGTTAACGGAAAATTTTAAAATGTCACCGGGCTTGATGCGAAACAGGCGGAACCGTTTTTGAACACCGTCGACTTCGATTGTGTTAAAGCCGCGCGTGTTCAGCGTTACCGCTTCAAAAACTTTCCGCTGCGGTTCAATCGGCAACAGAGGATAGCCGTTTACGGTGACGACGTGATTGTCGGCTGAAGAAAAATCCAGCAATGTTTCCGCTGCCTGACCGGCGGAAATTTGCAGAAGAACAATGAAAAAGAGAAGAATGCTTTTCATGACGGCTGCCTTTACTTTTAGTCTTTTATGGCGAATATATATTGGCGGCGCAAAATTGTCATCAAAATTTTGCGTTTGTTAAAATGCCGGTTCGGAACGGAATCATTCATAAGGCCGGTTGTTGAACATTGATTGAATTTTGAGGCCGCCGGTTACTGTCGGTCCGGCTGTCCTTTGGGGGCCTTTAGGGCTGTTTTCTTTGTTATGAAACGTATGAGGAATATGAAAGTTTTTTTACGGCGGGGTAATGAAATGCGGATCTCCGGATGTAAAAAAAGCGTTTGAAATTTAAAAAAATCCGCATTAAAAAACACCGGTTGGAAAAAGTTTTTTTTAAGGAACGGAAAATGACGGTCAAAGGAAAATCCGCAGGCAATTCGGCGCGGTTTGATTTGGTGTTTGCGGGGTTTCTGACGGCGTTCGGTCCGTTTGCAACCGATGTGAAGCTGCCGGCAACGGCGACATGTTGTAACGACGGCGCGCCGGCGGAACCGGCATTTGCCGCGGCGGGAGAAGCGGTCGATGAATAAAAATGCCAGACTTTTTCTTTCTTATGTGCTGCCGTCGATGGTCGGCATGCTCATCGTCGGTTCCTACAGTATCGTGGATACCATTTTTATCGGCTGGAGTGCAGGAGAACTCGGGCTTGCTTCGGTGGCCGTTACCTGGCCGCTGGTGATGATGTTCGGTGCGGTCGGCGACATGCTGGGAACCGGTGCGGCAATTATTATCGCCCAGTCGAGAGGCAGCGGCAACCTGCGGCTGGCACGGCTCAGCCTCGGCAACATGCTGGTCTGGCAGGTATTGTTCAGCCTGCTGATGATGACTGTCGTCAAATGTTTTCTGACCGATATACTCCGTCTGTTCGGCGCTACCGACGAACTGATGCCCGGCGCCGTGCGTTATTCGCGGATTTTGATATACGGCAATCTGGCTTATATGCTGGTAACCGGCGTGCTGGCGGTAATCCGTAACGACGGCCGGCCGGTGCTGTCGATGTGGCTGATGGTCGGCGGACTGCTGCTGAACATCGTAATGGACTATGTTTTCATTTTTCCGCTCGGCGGCGGCGTGGCCGGCGCGGCCTATGCCACGG
>ERZ779940.390-NODE-390-length-11662-cov-1.55062_pt1 | contig 11662 bp, 11 predicted proteins | sample MGYA00511063_ERZ779940 | MGnify/ENA primary metagenome ERZ779940 (study PRJEB29588, sample SAMEA2146682) | human gut metagenome | biome: human gut; feature: human-associated habitat; material: faeces | place: Denmark | collected 2008/2010 ...
GCTGTCCTTCAGCGCTCTCGACACGGTGGGGATGGATACGCCCAGCACCCGGGCCAGGTCTTTCAGGGAGGTATGTTTGGAGTGTTCCATGGTTTGTCCGTCATGCGATTCTTCTGCAAAGAAAACATTTTTCAGGCAAACATGCATGGATGGGCACGTAAAATTTGTTACGTAAACCTTTACGTGCTTTTTCCGCTTTCCGTTCGGACAGACCTTTCGCTTCTTCTTTTACCTTTGTTGGCGTAAACATTTTAAAACAGAAGGATTATGCAATACCATGAAATCGGAAAGACCGGGATGAAGGTCTCTTCCCTCAGTTTCGGAGCTTCCTCGCTGGGAGGCGTTTTCCATGATATCAAGGAGAAAGAAGGCATTGAGGCCGTGTTCACCGCTATTGAGCTGGGCATGAATTTCATCGACGTGTCTCCCTACTATGGCCATTACAAAGCCGAAACCGTGCTGGGTAAGGCGCTGAAGGACATTCCGCGCGACAAGTATTACCTCTCCACCAAGGTGGGCCGTTACGGCAAGGACGGGGTCAATACGTGGGACTACTCCGCCAAGCGTGCCACTGAAAGCGTCTACGAGAGTATGGAGCGGCTGAACATCGACTACATCGACCTCATCAATGTGCACGACATCGAGTTTGCCGACCTCCATCAGGTGGTGGACGAGACCTTGCCCGCTTTGGTCGAGTTGCGCAGGAAAGGCGTGGTGGGCCATGTGGGCATCACCGACCTGCAACTGGAGAACCTGAAGTGGGTCATCGACCATTCGCCCGCCGGTACGGTGGAGTCTGTGCTCAACTTCTGCCACTACTGCTTGTGCGACGACAAGCTGGTGGATTTCCTGGATTATTTCGAATCCCGTGGCATCGGGGTCATCAGTGCTTCTCCCTTGTCCATGGGGCTGCTCACCGAGCGCGGTGTTCCCGCCTGGCATCCGGCTCCCCGTCCGCTGGTCGAGGCCTGCCGCAAGGCCATGGAGCATTGCAAGGCCCGCAACTATCCCATCGAGAAGCTGGCCATGCAATATGCCGTGAGCAATCCGCGTATCGCTACGACCCTGTTCAGCACAGCCAATCCGCAGAACGTCCGCAAGAACGTGGCCTTTATCGAGGAACCGATGGACGAAACCTTGCTGCGTGAAGTCCGTGAAATCATCGGCGACCAGTTCCGCGTGAGCTGGGCCAATTCATAAGGGAGAGGAGGAGCGATGATGAACTATACCCTTATTGATGCCCATTCCCACCTGTGGCTGAAGCAGGACACGGTGGTCGACGGCCTACCCATTCGTACGTTGGAGAACGGCCGTTCGCTCTTCATGGGCGAAGTGCGGCAGATGCTGCCGCCGTTTATGGTGGACGGGGTGAACAGCGCCGAGGTATTCCTGTCGAATATGGACTATGCACAAGTGGCGGCGGCTGTCGTCACGCAGGAGTTCATCGACGGCTTTCAGAACGATTATCTGGCCGATGTGGCTTCACGCTATCCCGACCGCTTCTTCGTGTGCGGCATGTGCGAGTTCCGCAAGCCCGGCTACTTGGAGCAGGCACGCCAACTGATGGCCCGTGGCTTCCGCGGCATCAAGATTCCCGCCCAGCGCCTGTTGCTGAAGGAAGGGCGCGTGATGCTGAACAGCGAAGAGATGATGCAGATGTTCAAGCTGATGGAGCAGAACGGCGTGTTGCTTTCCATCGACCTGGCCGACGGCGATACGCAGGTGGCCGAGATGGAGGAAGTCATTCAGGAATGTCCGCGGCTGAAGGTGGCCATCGGCCATTTCGGCATGGTGACCCGTCCCGGCTGGGCCGAGCAGGTGAAGCTGGCCCGCCATCCGAACGTACGCATCGAGTCGGGCGGCATCACGTGGCTCTTCAACGACGAGTTCTATCCGTTCCGCGGGGCGGTGCGGGCCATCCGCGAGGCGGCCGACCGGGTAGGTATGGACAAGCTGATGTGGGGGTCGGACTATCCGCGCACCATCACGGCCATCACCTACCGCATGTCTTATGACTTCGTGCTCAAGTCGTCCGAACTGACGGAAGAAGAGAAGGCCCTTTTTCTGGGTGAGAATGCCCGCCGCTTCTATGGCTTCGGCACGTTGCCCGAGTTACCCTATATCAAGAATATGTCAGAATAAAAAAAGAATGGAGAAAAAGATGAAAGCAGTTCAGATAGCAGCCCCTTCGGACATGAAGGTGGTAGAGGTGGAACGGCCGGCGTTGCATGCCGGTGAAGTGCTGGTAAAGATAGCATATGTAGGTTTTTGTGGTTCGGACCTGAATACGTATCTCGGACGTAATCCGATGGTGAAGTTGCCCGTCATTCCCGGCCATGAAGTTGGGGCGGTGATTGAGGACATCGGTCCTGAGGTGCCTGCCGGTTTGGTCAAGGGAATGAGTGTGACGCTGAATCCTTATACCAACTGTGGCAAGTGTGCCTCTTGCCGCAACGGTCGCGTCAACGCCTGCGAGCACAACGAAACGCTGGGAGTCCAACGCAACGGCGTGATGTGTGAGTATGCCGTCTTGCCGTGGACCAAGATTATCCCGGCCGAGGGCCTTTCCCCACGCGACTGTGCCCTGATAGAGCCGATGAGCGTAGGTTTCCATGCCGTGTCGAGGGCACAGGTGGTGGACAACGAGTGGGTGGTCGTCATCGGTTGCGGCATGGTAGGCTTGGGGGCCGTCATCCGTGCTTCCTTGCGCGGGGCAACGGTTATAGCCATTGACTTGGACGATGAGAAACTGGCTTTGGCCAAGACCTTCGGTGCTTCGTATGTCATCAATTCGTGTACGGAGAAGGTGGCCGAGCGCATCTGCCAGCTTACCGGCGGACTGGGAGCCGACGTCGTGATTGAGGCTGTGGGCAGTCCCGCTACCTATGTGATGGCTGTCGACGTGGTCGGCTTCACGGGTCGTGTCATTTGCATTGGCTACGCCAAGAGCGAAGTGGCCTTCCAGACGAAACTCTTCGTACAGAAGGAACTGGATATCCGCGGTTCGCGCAATGCACTGCCTGCCGACTTCCGGGCCGTTATCCATTACATGAAGGAGGGCCGCTGCCCGATAGAGAGATTCGTATCGGCCGTCGTGCCACCCGAAGAAGCTTCCGAGGCGATGGAGCGTTGGGCTGCCGAACCGGGTAAGGTCTTCCGCATTCTGGTGAAATTTTAAAAGGGAAACATATAGCGGCTTATGAATTTCAAGGTATTGAACAACTGTTTTATGATATGCCTGCTGGCTGTATGCTGGGCGGCATGTACGGATGATGTTTCTTGCCATTCTCCCAATGGCAAGATCGGTTTGGAATATGCAGAATCTCCGTTGGGCCAGCCCTCTTTTACGGTAACCTGTCTGGATACGGCCGGACGTGAACGTCGGGTCATCGACATCTCACAGGTAGGAGTGGACTGCAATGCCCTGAAGGGGAACGGCCTGCTGCTGAAATCCGTAGCCGGACCACAGCGGATTTCCGAATCCTATACGATGCTGACGGGCAAAAAAAGGAATTGCAGCAACGAGGCTTCCGAGTATCTTTATACCTTTACCGACTCGTTGGGGCGTGAACTTGGAGTCCGGTTCCGTTTGTACAACGACGGAGTAGCCTTCCGCTATGAGCTGGCAGGCTTGGAACACGATTCTATCCAAAACGAGCGGACAACGTATCGTATCCCCGAAGGGACCAGGCGCTGGATGCAGAAGTACGACATTTCTTATGAGGATTTCTATCCGATGTCGACTACCGACCAACAGGAAAACCGTCATTGGGCCTATCCTGCACTTGTGCAGGCCGATGAAGAAGTCTGGACCTTGATCACCGAAGCGGGAATCGAGCGGTATCACAGTGCTTCTTCCCTGGCAAACGGCGAAGTGCCGACAGACTATCAGGTCGTTCCGGCTGAAAACCATCGGCCTGTCTCCGGTGACTGGCATTCGCCGTGGCGGGTATTGATTGTCGGAAGCCTGGCAGATATTGTCGAGTCGACGCTGGTGACAGATGTCAGCGAACCTTGCCGCCTCACGGATACCGATTGGATTCGGCCGGGAAGTGTGTCGTGGATTTACTGGGCCTACAACCATGGGTCGAAAGATTATCAGATTGTCAAGAAGTATATCGACATGGCAGCCGAGCTTCATTTGCCTTATGTTCTGATTGACTGGGAATGGGATGTCATGGAGAACGGCGGAACGATAGACGATGCTTTGCGTTATGCCGAAAGCAAGGGAGTTCGTGTGCTGTTGTGGTACAACTCTTCCACGGCTTGGGCCTCGCCCGAGGCTGGGCCGTTGTTCCGTCTGAACAAGCCGGAAGACCGCGACAGGGAATATGCCATGTTAAACAAGAAAGGGGTGGCCGGTGTCAAGATAGACTTCTTTGCCGGAGATACGCAGGAGACGATGAACTATTGCATCGATTTGCTGGAAGATGCGGCCAAGTATCATTTGCTGGTCAACTTCCACGGAGCCACCATCCCCCGTGGCTGGCAGCGCACGTATCCCAACTTCATGTCGGCCGAAGGAGTGTATGGAGCCGAGTGGTATAACAACAAGCCTGTGCTGACCGACAAAGCCGCCGCCCACAATGCCACGTTGCCTTTTACCCGCAATGTAGTAGGGCCGATGGATTATACTCCCTGTACCTTCTCCGACTCCCAGCATCCGCATATCACGACCCATGCCCATGAACTGGCCTTGTCGGTGGTGTTCGAGTCGGCATTGCAACATTGGGCCGACCGTCCGGAAAGTTATCTGTCCCAGCCCGAAGCCGTTCGTCAGTTTATGGGTGAACTGCCGACTGCCTGGGACGATACCCGTCTGCTTTCCGGCTATCCGGGTGAATCGGTAGTCATGGCGCGTCGGAAGGGCGATGTGTGGTATGTCGGAGGGCTGAATGGAACCGACCATTCCAATGCCTTGGTGATGGATTGGTCTTTCCTGCCGGAAGGTACCTATCAGGTAACAACGTTTGCCGATGGTGGTTCTGCTGATTCGCCTTGGGCGATAGATACATCCTGTCATGCCGTCAGGGAGCTTCCTGATGAGATTGAATGCAGACCCCGGGGAGGTGTTGTAATGGTAATCAAGGCTGATGTACTGAAGTGAAATTTTGAAGTTTAATCGTAGATTCGCTTAATATGTTACGATTCATTGTTACTTTTTTTGTTTGTGCCGCCTGCTTCTGTTCGGAAGGGGTATGTGCCCCGTTGCTGCCTGAAAGGGTAGCTGAAGGTAAATCCGATGAAAAGCGGCAGGAAGAATTGGGAGCCTATTTGATGGTGTTTCATAAAGATGAAACGCACGGGCTCTATATGGCGTTAAGTTATGATGGATATACGTTTACGGCGTTGAATGATGCGGCACCTGTTATGGCTGGTGATACCATAGCATGTCAGAAGGGTATTCGTGATCCTCATATTTATCGGGGGCCAGATGGCTCTTTCTATCTGTCCATGACCGATTTGCATATTTTTGCCCAACAGGCCGGTTACCGTGATACGGAATGGGAACGGGATGGAGAGCAATACGGCTGGGGTAACAATCGGGGGCTGGTGCTGATGAAGTCGAAAGATTTGATTCATTGGAAGCGTTCGAATGTACGTTTTGATACTCTTTCGGAGGAGATGAGTGAAATAGGTTGTGTGTGGGCACCTGAAGTGGTTTATGATGAAGAAAAGAAAAAACTGATGATCTATTTTACCATGCGTTTCAGAAATGGAGCCAACAAACTTTATTATGTATATGTAAATGATGATTTCGATACGATTGAATCGATGCCCCGGCTTTTGTATGAATATCCCAAAGACGGTATTTCGGCCATTGATGGAGATATTATCCGTGTGGATGGTAAGTATCATTTGTTCTACGTGGCACACGACGGGACGGCCGGCATCAAGCAGGCTGTTTCCGATAGGGCTGACGGTGGTTATGAATATGAGCCGGCGTGGTGTGATTACGAGCCCAAGGCGTGCGAAGCTCCTAATGTGTGGAAGCGTATCGGTGAAAACAAATGGGTGTTGATGTATGATGTGTACAGCATTTCTCCTCATAATTTTGCATTTGTGGAAACCTCTGATTTTGTGAATTTCAAAAACCTGGGAAGATTGAATGACGGCGTGATGAAGGCTACTAATTTTTCTTCTCCGAAACATGGAGCGGTCATTGCTCTGACATTGAAGGAAGCTACAGCGTTGGAGAGCTATTGGAAACAGGAGAAAAATGAAAACAGTAAAAATCTTAGGTAGTATTTTAGATAAACATGTTTTAGTTATTCGGATACGATGAAAAAAATATTTTTGTTTAGCAGTATTGTGCTGGGAGCGTGCATCTGCTCCTGCACTCAGAAACCTCAGGGCATCTCCGGGGTCGATTATGAGCTGGAACCGATGCCGTCTGTCCACAAGCCTTTGCCCGAGAATTCGGTGCCGATGGGCGATGTGGATACTTTTGCAGAAGTGAAGTTGGATTTGCCCGTTGCCGCGGGGGCATACGAACCGACTTGGAATTCGATAGAAGCCAACTATCCGGGGACTCCGGAGTGGCTGCGCGATGCAAAGTTCGGTATATGGGTACATTTCGGACCGCAATCGGCCGGAGAGAGTGGCGACTGGTATGCCCGGAAACTGTATGTGGAGGGTACCCTCGCTTATGAGAACCACTTGAAGAAATACGGGCACCCCTCGGAAGTGGGTTATAAGGAAGTGTTGCGCGATTGGAATCCCGCAAAGTTCAGTCCCAAGGCTTTGGTGGATATCTATAAGGATGCCGGAGCACGTTTCTTGATTATACAGGGGGTACATCACGATCAGTTCGACATGTGGAACTCCAAGTATCAGCCTTGGAATTCGACCCGCTTGGGACCCAAACGCGATTTCATGGGCGAATGGGAGAAGGCATCCCGGGAAGCCGGCATCCGATTCGGTATCACTTTCCATCATGAATATTCCTGGTGGTGGTGGCAGACAGCTTTTCAGAGTGATACGAAGGGTGATAAGGCCGGCGTTCCCTACGATGGCAACCTGACGTTGGAGGACGGAAAAGGACAATGGTGGGAAGGACTGGATCCGCGTTATCTGTATGGCGTCAATCTGAGGGAGTATGAGTCGGTGGCCGAGGCTGCCAATTCCCTGTGGTCTCCCCCCAAACCGGGTATCTTCAGCGGCCATCTGGAGTTTGCCAGATGGTACGCCAAGTGGTGGGCCTTGCGCATGATGGATGCGGTAGATAAGTATCGGCCGGACTTCATTTACACGGACGGTACCGACCAGCAACCGTTCAGCGGTTCGGGGACGGGTACCGGATACAAGTGTGATGCCATGCAGCGTGTAATCGCCGATTTCTACAACCGTACGCTGGCCGACAGAGGAAAAGTGGATGTGTTCAGCATCGTCAAGTTCCGGAAGACAACCAACGGTACGGTCAATACGTGCGAAACGGGTATTCCCGAAGGAATCAAGAACGACCAGGCCTGGATTGCCGAAACACCTGTCGGCGACTGGTTCTACGGACCGGACTTTGTGTACAGTTCGGATGCCGTCATCCGTTACCTCCTTGAGATTGTGGCCCGTGACGGTTCGTTCGGCTTGAGCATTCCGCTGCGTCCCGACGGTTCGCTGGACGAGGCCTGTGGGAAGATGCTGAAGGAAATCGGCGAGTGGATGCGTGTCAATGGCGAAGGCATTTACGGAAGTTCGGCCTGGAAAGTGCTGGGCGAGGGTGCAGGCGGCAAGCTGAATACGCTGCCTGGAGGACGCATCGGGCAATGGCAGGCCGACCATGTATTCTATAATACCGATTTCCGCTTTACGGCAGGCAAGGACGGGACGCTCTATGCCTGGTGCATGAAGGTGCCCGAGGAGGGTGACCGGTTGACGATTGCATCGTTGGGGACAGCCAAGGGATTGCTGGACAAAACCATTCGGTCGGTAGAACTGATGGGAACCGACCAGAAGGTTGACTGGAAGCAGGATGCCGAAGGATTGCATATCGTTTATCCCGAGGCTGCCGGCCTGAAGACGGCGGTAGGCTTCCGAATCGTTTGTGATTGATTGTCACTTTGGGAAAGAAGGTGTCTGATGGACTTTTCGGGCACGGATTGCGTGAATGGAACGGTGAACATCTGTAAAATTCATGGCAATTCGTGCCCGAATCGTTTAATAGATATGAAAAATGTGTGGTGTGATAACGGGTTATTCGTATAATGTTTGTAGTTTTGCGAACAACAAATAAGAAGGACAGAAATCATGGTTAGCAAGAAGTATTCAGAAGAACAGGAAAAGATGGCTCGCTTTGCCAAGGCCATGGGACATCCGGCCCGTATGGCCATCCTTCAGTTTCTGCTTGCCCAGGAGTCTTGCTATTTTGGAGATATCCACGAGGAGCTGCCTATAGCCAAGGCTACGGTCTCCCAGCATCTGAAGGAACTGAAGGATGCCGGGCTGATTCAAGGGGAGATTGAAGCTCCGAAAGTGAGATATTGCATCAACAAGGAGAACTGGGAACTGGCCCGGAGAATGTTTGCCGACTTCTTCGGTCAGGCCGTGTGCAAGGAAGGGAGCTGCTGCCGGTAAGCTCTTTTTTTTGCATTTAATGTTCGTAGTTTGACGAAATACTAATAGCATAAATATTTAGGAAAGATGGAAATTAAAGTATTGGGCCCGGGTTGTGCCAAATGTAAGACAACCTACCAAGTCATTGAGAAAGTAATCAAGGAGAACAATCTGGATGTGAAGCTGACCAAGGTGGACGACATCATGGAAATGATGAACTACAACATTATGACTACGCCTGCCGTGGTGGTGGACGAAGTGGTGAAGATGAAAGGACAGGTTCCTACGGAAAGTGACGTCAAGAAACTTTTGGGCATCGGATAAACGGAGAGTGATGGATACAGGGGCGGCAGATACAGCCCTTATGGCATCTGCCGCCTTTATTGTGGAAACAATGTTCGTATTTCAACGAATTGATTAAGATAGAAACATGATACAAGATTACGGTCTGTTCGGCCTGAGTGCCGACACGCCGCTGGGAGCGGCCGTAAACTTTTTCTTTTACGATACCATCAAGATTCTGATACTGTTGTTCTTCATCAGTGTGCTGATGGGGATTGTCAATGCCTACTTCCCGATAGAGAGGCTGCGTACTTATCTGACTACTCATAAGATGTATGGCTTGCAATACCTGCTGGCCTCTGTCTTCGGAGCCATCACTCCCTTCTGCTCGTGCTCTTGTTCATCGGCTTTGTAAAGGGAGGCATTCCGTTGGGAGTGACCTTTGCTTTTCTGATTACTTCGCCGCTGGTCAACGAGGTGGCCGTTGCCATGTTCCTCGGCTCCTTTGGCCTGAAGGTGACATTGATTTACGTGGTCAGTGGCATCCTGCTGGGAGTAATCGGCGGTTTTGTACTCGGCCGGATGCGCCTCGCGCCTTATCTGAGCGACTGGGTGAAACAGATTCAGGCCCATTCGTCCGTTCAGGCGGAAGCATGGGAGAAGGAGCATACTTCCTTCATCAGGCGGCTTCCGGCCATCGTCCGTGATGCCTGGCGGATTGTCAGCGGCGTGCTTGTCTATATTCTGATAGGTATCGGCATCGGCGCCTTCATGCACGGCTTTGTGCCCGAGGGGTTCTTTGAACAATATATGTCGAAGGACAACTGGTTTGCCGTGCCTCTGTCAGTCATCCTTGCCGTGCCGATGTATGCCAATGCGGCCGGCATCGTGCCCGTCATCGAGGTGTTTGTAGCCAAGGGCATTCCTTTGGGTACCGCCATTGCCTTCATGATGGCGGTGGTGGGGCTTTCCCTGCCGGAGGCAACGCTGCTCAAGAAGGTGATGACCTGGCGGCTGATAGGAATCTTCTTCGGTACTGTGGCCTTTTTTATCATCTTGTCGGGTTATTTGTTCAATTTCATTTTATGATCCGTTGGCTTTAGCCGGTCGTTTGTCCGGCTTGAAGCGTCCGTTCAGGCTGGGCAAAGCGACGGTTTAGGCTGGGTAAAGCAACGGTTTAAGCTGGGTAAAGCGATGGTTTAGGCTGGGCAAAGCAATGCTTTGCTCAGGGCATGCCGCGGGCCTTTGTCTTTCAGGCAATGTTTGGGGGCAGAACATGCAATCTTTTACGTGAAAAGAAGCAATGTTTTGCCTCCAAACATTGCTTCTTTTGGGAGCTGATAACCGCTCTCTCTGTAACCGGCATTCACTCTTCTACAAACATCAGGTCGCTGATGATTCCGTCGGAAACAAAGATTCCTTCGCGGGTGAGCCGCAGGTGGTTGTCCTGCAGCTCCAGCTTGCCGCTCCGCAGATAGGGGGCGGCCATCGTGTTGCAATAGTTGGAAAGTGTTTGGCCGAAGCGGGCCTCGAGTGTCGGCAGGTTGATGCCTTGGCGGGTACGCAGGGAGGTCATGACGCATTCGTTGTAGCTGGTCGTCGGGCTCAGTTCCTCCTTCTCGTAACATCTGTTTTTTTCTTCAATTGCCGAAATATATTTCTCCAGGGAGGCAATGTTCCATTCCCTGCTGCGCGTGTCGAACGAATGGGCCGACGGGCCGCAGCCCAGGTAGGGAATGCCTTGCCAGTAGGACGTGTTGTGGTGCGAGTGGAGGCCGGGCTTGCAGAAGTTGGAAATCTCGTAGTGCTCGTATCCGGCGGCCGAGAGGGTGTCCATCAAGGTGGTGAAGAAACGCACGCTGCTGTCCTCGTCCACTTCGTCCACCCGATGGGCTTGCAGCATCCGATAGAGTGGGGTGCCTTCCTCATAGGTCAGGTGGTAGGCCGAGATGTGCTCCACGTCGAGGGCGACGGCCTGGTGGAGGTCGCGCTCCCAGCGTTCGTCCGTTTCGCCGGGCAGGCCGTAGATGAGGTCGATGCTGATGTTGTGGAAGCCGTGACGGCGGCAACGCTCCACGGCTTCGATGGCCTGCCGGGCGTTGTGGCGTCGGTTCAGCAGACGGAGGGTGGCGTCGTCGAAGGTTTGGATGCCCATGCTGATGCGGTTGAAGGGCAGGTGGCGGAGCATGGCTGCATACTCCTCGGTCAGGTCGTCGGGATTGGCTTCGAGGGTAATCTCTTCGCAGGAGCTGAGGCCGTAGACGTCGTTCAGGGTATTGAAGACCTGGAGGAAATCTTGCTCCTCGAGTTGCGAAGGTGTGCCGCCTCCGAAGTAGACGGTGCGGACGGCCTCGCCCTGCAGGTAGTCGCGGCGCAGGGTGAGTTCTTCGCACAGGGCCCCGATGTAGCGTTGCCTGAGGTCGTTGCGCGTGGTGGAGTAGAAGTCACAATAGACGCACCGCGTCTTGCAGAAAGGTATGTGGATGTAAATGCCTGCCATATATGTTTCCTTGCTTAAAATGATGCAAATGTAAGAAACTGTCCGCTCTTCCTCCCACATTTCCTTAAAAATGTTGTTATCAGGGAGGATGCTGTCCTGATTTCGGCCTGTTTTTTCTTTTTTTAGCAGATATATTTGTGCGTATAAATTTAAATGTGTATTTTTGACACTCAATAAAACGTTACAAGGAAAATCAACGGAAACTCAGCCTTGTAACGCAAGGCCCTGAAATATATAACCTGCTAAGAATAGAAACACCATGAAAAAGAAACTTCAAACGACTCTGGCCCTGCTGATGGCGGCAGTGGCTTCGATGGCTCAACAAGTACA
>ERZ779940.394-NODE-394-length-11512-cov-1.80065_pt1 | contig 11512 bp, 12 predicted proteins | sample MGYA00511063_ERZ779940 | MGnify/ENA primary metagenome ERZ779940 (study PRJEB29588, sample SAMEA2146682) | human gut metagenome | biome: human gut; feature: human-associated habitat; material: faeces | place: Denmark | collected 2008/2010 ...
GGATTTTCGGAGAGATGGCAGAGTGGTCGATTGCGGCGGTCTTGAAAACCGTTGAGGGTCAAACCTCCGGGGGTTCGAATCCCTCTCTCTCCGCTGAAACAAAAACGAAGGACTTCACAAAAGCCTTCAAAAACAGCATTAAAGCACCGTACATCAATAGATTACGGTGCTTTTTATATATAGGCACCCCAACAAGGTGAAGGCTTGTATGTAGGGTTTGGCAGTCAAAGTTCTTTCCTTTCAAGCACAAAGGTAATTCCGGTTTTTACAAGTTAAGGATAAACCGTTTGACGGCACCGGGGAGAAATCTCCACACTCACAAGGTAGTATTTCTCCCCATGTCCTTGCCCTCATGGTAAGAGCCGTATCATTGGACGCGCCTCTTGAAACAAAGATTATATGCTCCAGCATAACACCATTAAAATTTGGCTTATGAATACAGAAAACGCTTACATTCCGGTCGAACCGACAAGAGGACGAGGAGGAATCCCTTTATAAATCTCCATTCCAAAATCGCCTATCGGTCAATTTCATGATATAATTGCATTTTCTTTTTCAGGTATTCATCTTTGCCGATAAAATTTTGAGAGCCTATAGCTCCTCCGGCATATTCAAACACTACGAAAGGTGAGTAAACAATAGAGGCTTCAGATTCATTGATTTTCTTTTGTTCATCAGAGGAGAGCGGTATATGATATATCTGATAGTAATACTTTCCCATACCGATGCGACGGAATCCGATACAAAAAGGAGCGTCAGGAATAGCCTGCAAGGAAATAGAAATACAGCCTATTTCATCCAACTCTTTCTTCAGCCATATTAACGAATTTCTGTCAAGACCACTTTGGATTAGTAATGAATCTATCTTTTCCTCGCTCGGATCCCAATTGGATTTCATCTCACCACTGCTGTTTGAGAAATGGAAGATAGAAACATCGCCATGCTCAAATTCAATATCTACGGAACATCCGGGAGTCATTTTATTGTAAAGATTACGATATATCTGCTCCATGCGTCTGCCATATTCTGTATAATGACTTTCCATAATATCGGCATCACATCTGTTGAACGGATTGAGAAATATGAACAAAATCAAAAGAATATTTACACCATTCAACCCCAACAATATTTTCTTATGTTTGCTATTGCACCTTAGCGAACAGACAAATGATATGCAGGCAACAATAAATGCAGGAATGAATAACCAAAAGAACATGGCAATCACCCATACGAATATCAAATCGCTTACAATGAGTCCTAAAAGACACACGGAAAGGAACAATACACAAATGTATTGTATTGTTATCCATAATGGTTTATCGGTCAGCTTCATAGTTCAAAAAAATATAAGATTGCGAATGAATAGATATAGAGTGTAACTACGAAAATCCACATGCCGATTTTCCATCTAAGTCTTGTTTTATCGGGTAAATTCCCGAAACGGATATAATATCGTTCACTCCGTTTTTCAAAGTCTATGAACCACCCGCATATAAAATAAACTGCAAGTGTAATCCACGCCAACGTACAATTATGCCAATGGAATATGATTGAAAAGCATAATGCCATCACAATGCCACCATCCAAAAGCCTGATATCATAAACGCTGGGAAGGGTGTCTTTCTTGTTGTTTCTACCCAGAGCCATCAATGCGTATGCACGTATCTGAACAATGTTGTTGAAAATGTATGCAAATACATTTCTTATTCGAATGGTTACTTGTTCACGGTTGCACCAACGGCGGATATATGTGTAGCTATCGCTAAACATTCCGCTCTGAAAAATACATCTATGTTTATTCTTGCGGGCTTCTTTGATAATTGCCAAAGCATCTTCCTCTTTGCCATTATGAATAAGAGTCATAAGATATAGCAGTCGGTCGGGGTCATAATCCATTTTTGACTCGTCAGGGAAAAATGAGTCTGCATTAGGATTGGCAATTATGAATTTTGATATTGCATCCGTTGCATTTTTGAACATTCCATCAATTATATCAGTGAGTTCCTCCTTGTCTGTAACTTTCGTTATCTCGTCTGAAGTTAGGATTTGCCCTGATAGAGAGTAAGCTCCTGTTCCACGCAAGCTCAAAGGTTCTTTCTTGTTATCCGAGGCATCCCATATATTCCACCACAAATCATCGGCATACATAGGCTTGACAGTAAGCCTGGCTTCATCGGAAAGAAAATAAAGACAGAAAAAATAGTCGCCCTCAACCTTGAAGTTGATATAAGAGCTTTGGCGAAAACCATATTTACGGCTCACGCTACGTCTGGCATCGGCTATCATTTTCTGGTATTCTTTGTCGGTCATCTCACTATCAATCCAGTTCTTATCCACAAAATTAATACAATTTTCGCTAAAGCCGTTACGTTACCATACGTAAAGTGTTTGAACTGAGTGGAAAACATGAAATCTTATCCCTCTTTTATGTGATTCTGCGGTTTCAGCCTCATTTCCCTGCTTTTCCTTCTGTTTTGGCTTCTTAATATTTACGTATTTGACATACAAAAACGAATACAAAAGAATGATAATGATTGAAATATACCTACTTTTGTATTCTAATTGATAAATATATACTATGGGGTTTGAAAATAAAGAAGAGTTTAGACCAATTCTTACTACTGCCAAAGAATTATTAATAGCAAGTGGTGAAGTGGAACTTGTGAAGATTTTAAATAATGCAGAAATATTGGTAATTCAAACAAGTTATGATAATTGGAATGGAGGTATATATTACTATACCATGTATGTAAATGTTAGTGTCCCTGATTTTGTAAAATTGCAATCCAATAATATCGAAGATATAGAAAAACGTATTTTAGAAGCTTTAAACACAGCTTCTCGATCTATTGATAATGAAGTAGTGGGGCAAGTTTTGATAACACCCAAATCTATTACTAAAGTAGATTGGAGTTTATTAGGTAGTATATCAAAAAAAGACTTAGAAAATAAAATTGAATATTTAAGAAATGTAATGGTTTCTGTTGCAACGGGTGGACAAAAGATACAAGAGGTTGAAAAAGAATATTCTTTAATATATAATCAAGTTGCTACTTGTCTTAAAAAAATAGAGGTTGAGAATCCTAATCCATATAAAAGTTTGTGGGACTGGTATGGAAAATGGCGTAATGATTTTCATACATACCAAGGAAGAAGAGATTATATTAGGAAAATGTACGAATATGTTGTATCTTTATTCTCAGAGAATGAAGATAGTAGAATCGTTGATATAAAAATTGATTTATCGGATTGGGACAAGATAAAGCGTAGTATCGTAGAGATAAAAAAAAGAGAAACGCAAGCTGTTGCTGAAGAACAATATCAAGCTGTTGGAATGCTATGTCGGGAGGTCATAATCTCATTGGCACAATCCGTATATATTCCAGAAAAGCATCCATCTTTAGATGGAGTAGAGATAAGTAAAACAGATGCAAAAAGAATGTTAGATGCATATATTGCCGTAACTCTTGCTGGAAAAGAAAGTGAAGAATTACGTTCTTATGCAAAAGTTACCAATAAATTAGCGAATGTTTTAACGCACAAAAGGACAGCAACTAAGCAAGAAATGTTATTATGTACTTCTGCGACCTTTGCATTGATTAATTTAATTGGAGTTCTTGAAGAAAAATTTTAAGTCATTGTCACTTTATAAATTAAATATCGTTGATAAGAAAACGTATAATTTAATAATGTTGGTGGTTGTAAAAGATTATTTCTAGTACTAAATTTTCGAATCCAATTTTTAGAGGTAGAATTAGGCATTTTTGGCAACACCTTAAAAAACAGCTTGATATATTCAAGCTGTTTTTTTTGACCTATAAGGACAATTTAAGACATCATAGGACAAATCGGGACACTCACTGCAGCCTGTCAAAATATAGCATATTTAGTCGTTACCTTTGGACGGGAATAATCCCGTAACCACTAAAATTCCTATTATTTATGGCAAACATAATGAACCCGTCCGTAGAGGGGCAGAAAAAAGACGTGCTGTTGGTCTTGGATAAACAGCAGGGGAAAGTGAGTGCCGTTAAAGGTATCGACAACGAGGGTAATTCCCATATCCTAATAAATGAGTAGTCTTTTCGTGGTTTTATGGAGTTTAGTTTGGTAGATTCACCACTAGTGTCCACTAAAAAATAGGGACGAGTTAAAATTTTCAAATAAATCAGGTTCATAGAGACCGCTTTGATCTTTGACATTATTGAATTTAGTTTTGCTGAAGAGATCCCTCAATGGAGTCTTATCCATGAGTGATATTCCCAGAATCTGCAGTACTTCGTAGGTGGATCTGTCAAGTTGCATATCGTGCTGCATGATAGCCAAGAGACAGTAAGCCGTGATGGCAGTATAGACCTGAATCTTGACTGCATTTTCAGATGTACCCCAGAATTTTTTGATTCGAAGGTGCTGCTTGAGCCATTTGAATAACAGTTCAACCTGCCATCTGTTTTTGTACAGATTGGCAACTTGAAGGGCAGAAATGTGCTTGGCATTTGTAAGAAATGTGAACTCACGTTGGTCATCTTCATCCCAATAACGCACCATCCGGAGTCGTTCCGGATAAGCCTTATGGGAATAGAAACCACTGAATTCTATCTCACAGTCTGATAGTACATTCTTGGGCATTCTTCGTTTCCATTTGATGTTCTTGCATTTGATGTTTTTCTTTGCTCTTACAACGAAGAACGAATCATTCATATGTATCTTGAACAATCGTTTGTGATCGTTGTATGCCCTATCGAATACGTAGTAAGAACCAGATTAATAGGTAATTGCACCCATCGCCTTGATGTCATTCACCTTCGCTTCGGTTACATGAATGAAGGCTGATACCTGAGTCTCAACATCATATAAGGTATGCACCTTGATTCCTCCTTTATGCTTGCGGAACTTAGCCCATGGAAACATCTGCAAACAGAGGTCAATCGGAGTAGAGTCAAAAGCATACACGTTGCCATCAAGCTTAAAGATGTCGTTCACTCTTTGCTTCCTAGCCTGCTCTATCATGTAGAAGGCAAAGTCCTCGAAAATTCGATAGTCACGATTTTCGTTTGCCTTGGCAAGGTTGCTCCGTGTGACATGTTTGCCAACTCCAAGATGGTAGCACTTCTCCTGATGTGCTTGCAGAGCTACAATCAAGTCACGCAGACTTGCGCGATTGCAAAGCTGCCCAAACATCAAGGTCAAGAGTTGATTCCAACAGGTGAAATGCTTCACATAGCGATTGCCATCGTACTTCTTGACGATACGGAAGAACTTGAAGTTATTAAGAAACTCAACCATCTGTGCGAAAACGAATTTATCTTTGTGCATATGCTGTCCATTGAATTTGGCAGCAAAATTACAATTTCAAATCGTTGCGCACGAATTTCTTCTGCAACAAACTAATTTTCAATCATTTCAAAGAACATTTAGCGATTTTTAGTGGACAGTAATGTCCTGGATATAAAAACAATATAAATCCATCTGTTGCAAGAAAAGAAGCATCCGCCACAAAAAGTGACGGATGCCGATATCAACTCAGTTTCATAGGAGCCACGCCTGGAAGCGTGGTTCCGGTCACAAATAATGTGCGAGTCTCGTCAATCCTACTCGTTGATGAGCGACATACCCTTGCGGATAGCCTCCTCATTGAGAGGAATCAATTTATGATGGCGCTCAGGCAACGACTTCTTCAAGCCTTTTATCACACTTTCCAATGTAACCATCGGACACACCTTCAAGAGCGCGCCGAGCACAATCATATTGTACGTTTTTGAATTTTTCATCTCCAACGTAGCGTCCATAGCCGCAACATTGTAGACCTTTATGTCCTTGCGCGTTGGAGCGCGATGAATGCCGTAGTTGTCATAGATGAGTATGCCGCCAGGCTTCACCTTGCTCTCAAACTTGTCAAGACTCTGCTGGTTGAGCACCACAGCGATGTCGAAAGCGTTAAGAATCGGCGAGCTTATCTTCTCATCACTTAGAATCACGGTCACATTCGCCGTGCCGCCACGCTGTTCAGGGCCGTAAGCCGGCATCCATGTCACTTCCTTATCTTCCATCAAGCCCGAATAGGCAAGAATCTTGCCCATCGACAGCACACCTTGTCCGCCGAATCCGGCTATAATAATTTCGTGTTTCATCGTCTACTCATTTTTTAGGTCGCCCATAGGGTAATTGGCAAACATATTATCTTCCATCCACTTGTTGGCATCTACCGGACTCATTTTCCAGCCAGAGTTGCAAGTGCTGACAATCTCCACCACCGAGGTGCCCTTCTTGTCGAGCGTGTTCTGGAACGCCTTCTTGATGGCAGCCTTCGCCTTGCGCACGGCAGCAGGAGTGTGCACGCTCTGACGCGTCACGTAGCAAGTGCCGTCGAGCAGCGACAGGACGTTGCTGATTTTAAACGGATATCCATTCAGGTCGACACGTCGTCCGTAAGGCGTTGTGGCAGTCTTCATGCCGAGCAGCGTCGTCGGAGCCATCTGTCCGCCAGTCATGCCGTAGATTGCATTGTTGATGAAGATGATTGTAATGTTCTCACCGCGGTTGGCGGCATGGATAGTCTCGGCAGTACCGATGGCAGCCAAGTCGCCGTCGCCTTGATATGTGAAAACGAGGTTACCTGGATACAAGCGGTTTACGGCAGTAGCGATAGCAGGCGCACGTCCGTGGGCAGCTTCAATCCAGTCGATGTCAATATAATTATAGGCGAAGACGGCACAACCCACAGGCGCAATGCCCACAGCGCGGTCTCCGAGTCCCATTTCTTCAATCAGTTCGGCTACGAGTTTATGAACAACACCGTGGCTGCAGCCAGGGCAATAGTGCATGTGATTGTCGTTCATCAAAGCCGGTTTCTTATAAACCAGATTCTCAGGTTTGATAATATCGTTGATGTCCATGACGGGAATGCTTTAGTTATTTCTGATAGATTTTTTGTTTGAACGCTTCGAGAATCTCGTCGGGCGTAGGCACGATGCCACCCAAACGTCCGAAGTGTTCCACTTTCACTGCGCCGTCGACAGCGAGACGCACGTCCTCAACCATCTGTCCGGCATTGATTTCCACTGTCAGCACGCCTTTTGTGCGTTCTGCCAAACGCTTAACCTCTGCATACGGGAAAGGCCACAACGTGATTGGACGGAGGATTCCGATTTTGATTCCTTCCTTGCGTGCCATCTCCACTGCTTTCTGGCTGATACGCGCGATTGAGCCGTATGCCACGATAAGATAATCGCAATCGTCAACGGCATACTCATCGAAACGCACTTCGTTTTCCTCAATTTTCTTGTATGTAGCCTGGAATCGAAGGTTGTTCTCCTCCATCTTTGCAGAGTCAAGTTCAAGCGACGTGATTACGTTGCGCGCACGTCCCGGTGTGCGTCCTGTGGCTGCCCATGGGCAACGTTTGCGCACTTCCTCGTCGGTCAGACGCGGACGCTGCGGCGGAAGCACCACCTTCTCCATCATCTGTCCGACAACACCGTCGGCAAGAATCATCGCCGGGGTGCGGTATTTGAACGCCAAGTCCCATCCGAGACCAACGAAATCACACATTTCCTGCACCGACGACGGAGCCAGCACGATGAAATGATAGTCGCCGTGTCCACCACCTTTTGTTGCCTGGAAATAGTCAGCCTGCGACGGCTGGATAGTTCCAAGTCCAGGTCCGCCACGGCTCACGTTGATAACCAAGGCTGGCAATTCCGATGCTGCGATATACGACAAACCCTCGCACATCAAACTAATGCCTGGACTCGACGACGACGTCAGCACCACTTTGCCTGTTCCTGCCGCGCCATAGACCATATTGATCGACGCCACCTCACTCTCTGCCTGAAGCACAACCATGCCCGTGGTTTCCCACGGCTGTTCTGCCATCAGCGTTTCAAGCACCTCCGACTGCGGAGTGATTGGATATCCGAAATAGGCATCGGCTCCATAGCGGATAGCCGCGATGGCAAGAGCCTCGTTGCCTTTCATCAATCTTATTTCTTTTTCCATAGTGAAATTCGTTTTTCGATTTGTTAATCTACGCGTACTTTATAAACTTCAATACAAGCGTCGGGACAAACCAACGCACAACTTGCGCATCCGATGCAAGCGTCGGGATTAGACATGTAGGCAAAGTGGTAGCCACGGTCGTTCACCTCCTTTGCCTGTAACGACAAAGTTTTTGTGGGGCATGCCACCACACATAGGTTGCACCCCTTGCACCGTTCTTCGTTAACCACTACTGCTCCTTTGATTTTAGCCATAGTTCTTGTGTTTAATTGCTACAAATTTAAAGTAAAATATGTAATCTTTTTAAGGATTTAGTTCTATTTAATTTTTGGCACAATCGACCTTTTTTGTGTAATTCCGACTACTCAGAATCGCCTTTTTTGTGCAATCGCGCCCCATATTGCGCACACTCCATCATTGAGTGTGCAATTCTTCAAATGCATAATTCAAAAAATCGTTGAACGGTTTTGCCAATTGAGCGTCTTTTGCAACTTGCTTCTGCCAATTTCCGGCTGCAAACAATGATTTTTTATATTTTTTTTGCACAAGGAATTCTTTCATTTTGAAAATTTCAGGGCGCGGACAGTCTTTCGGATAGCCTTTTGGCAACGTCTTCAGGCTTTCTCCTATCAGACCGGGATATTCCGATTTGAAAGCAGGACTGTCTATAATCTCAAGAAATTCGTCAAGATTATCGTAGATGTTGCGCCGCAGAAAGCGCAGCACAGGCATTTCCGGAAACCATACGCCACTGAAAAACGCGCATCCGTCGGGATCAATATGCAGATAGCAGGCGGCCTCCTTGCATTTCTTACCTCCGTGACCAAGCACCACGCCAAAATGGGTCTTATACGGCGATTTGTCGGCTGAAAAACGGATGTCGCGATAGATGCGATACACGCATTGCTCTGGCGCGACTCCGGCAAGATGCGGGTCGAAACGCTCTATTTCGGCAATCAGCACGCCTACCTCTTCCATACATTGACGGCGGGTGTCGTTATACTCTTCTTTATGCACACCAAACCACTGACGGTCATTGTTAACCTTCAGCGCGGTCAAAAAGTCGAGCATTCTGCTTATTCCAGTCATAGCGAGTTAGATTTGTGGCTGCTAATTTAGAAATAAAAAATGTGGTTTCAAAATTTTCGACCGAAAATCTTGAAACCACATTATCAATTTTTTGCGCCGCTACTGCTTCACATTTATAGCTTCCCCGGCAGCACTTTCATTGTTTGCACGGTCGAGCACCGTAACCACATAGGTGAAATGGCCATGGTCGGCGCCAAGAGCGTATTCCGGCTTGTAAGTGACACACTGTATCGCCTCTGCGTTGTCGATGTTAACGTCAACGCCCTTGTCAAAACGATAGACCACATAGGCACGCGCCTCCTGCATAGGGTCGGCGGTCGACGGAGCCTTCCAAAGAAGGCGGTCGCCGTCGCGGCGGAGCGAAGTGACCTCGCCGGGCTTCACGTCGTCGATCCACGGATAGTTGGGCACGAGAGCCACTGTGCGCTGCTTCATGGCAAGCGAGTCGGCCACGCCCTTATAGTTAGCTGTGATCATATACCCTGGCCACCAGCAGTTACCCTGAATGTTGGGCAGCTCACGCGACAGGCGGATTTTGTGATCGAGCTGCGTAGGGTCGGTCGACGGGGCAAGATCTGGAGTGTCCATCGTAGTCTTCACGTTTTGTCCGATGTACATGTGGCGACCGTTGGCGTTGTCGTTCCACCAATACGCCAGTTTCTCCGACGAGGCCACCTTCTTCTCAAGCGTCCAGTAAAGCTGGGGAAGCATATAGTCCACCCATCCTTTTTTCGTCCAAAGCAACACGTCGGCATAGAGGCCGTCGTAGTTCTGAAATCCGTTTGTATCGCTGCCACGCGGGTCGCTCGACTTGTTGCGCCAGATTCCGAACGGACTTATGCCCAAACGCACCCACGGCTTCTGCGCCTCAATCACCTCGTGCAATCCCTCGATGAGCAAGTCGACATTATGACGGCGCCAGTCGCCGCGGTCCATCCCCTCTCCATATTTCTTATACGACTTGCTGTCGGGGAAATCCAATCCATCCACAGGATAAGGATAGAAATAGTCATCCATATGGATGGCATCAAAGTCGTAGCGCGTAATCAAGTCTTTGACCACACTCTCAATAAAACTGCGGTTTTCAGGCAAGCCTGGATCGAAATAAAGTTTGCCGTCGTAAGCGACGAAACGCTCGGGATGCTTGTAATAGATATGATTTTTCGGCAATTTCTCATTTTTCGATGTCGTCACACGATACGGGTTAAGCCATGCGTGAAGCTCCATGCCGCGCGCATGAGATTCCTCAATCATAAACTGCAGCGGGTCCCAATAAGGCGACGGGGCCTTGCCGGCAGTGCCAGTCAGGAAACGGCTCCACGGCTCCAGTTCCGACGGATAGAAAGCGTCGGCGCTCGGACGCACCTGGAAAAGCACGGCGTTGCAGCCTGCGGCTTTAAGTTTGTCGAGTTGGTCGCAGAGGTATGCCTTTGTCTCATCTGTTGTCATTTTGGCATATTGGCTCTGATGCACTGTGTGGATCCATGCTCCACGGAATTCTTGTTTCGGATTTTCGGCATGCGCCATCGGCAGCGTCAACACCGCCGCGCACAAAGCCGTCAAAATTTGTTTCTTCATTCGAATAAGATATGTTTGTTTGTTGATTTGCCCACGAAGTTACAACGCATCGCCGGAATATGCAAATTTTAGTCTAAACGCTCCATAAATTGTTCCGTAACCCCACATTCGCTTTCGGCAATAGAAAGAAAACATTAAATTTGCGCCTATGATTAAGAAAGTTTTTTTACAAGCGACAATATGCCTGCTGCTTGCGGCATGCAGCAACGACCCCAACCCATTGGTGACCGGATACGGCGACGTGCGGTTTCTGCTGTCGGTCGACCCCTCCGTCACTCCTGTGGCGGGAGCGGCTGGCATCGACGTCGACGCCCCTTCTGCCGACGCTTTGGTTCTCTCTGCCATGAATTGCCGCACGGCGACGGTGAAGTCGTGGGCTTCTCTTGCCAAATTCGAGAGCGGATCGCAGAAATTGCCTGTGGGTGAATATATCTTTTCCGCCAGCTACGGCGACAAGGATCAAGAGGGATTCATTGCCCCGACATTTTTTGCCGAACAACCAAACTGCGTGAAAGAGGATGAAGAAACCACGGTCGACATAAAATGCGGTGTGGCTCAGACTCTTGTGTCGGTTTCGTTTACGGCTAAAAATTTGGCGGACAACATCATAATGCGCACAAAGACTGCATCCGGAGAATATGTGGACTTCACGACCAGCGAAAAGCGGACAGCCTGTCTGCGTCCCGGCAACATGCGCTGCGAGCTTGCCATCTCCGACGTTTCGGGACGCAAAGTGGCTCTGCAGCCATTCGATGCTTTCGCCGCCGATGCCGCAACACACCACCAATTCCGCTTCAATGCCGACGGCAACAACCTGACATGCGTGTACGATGAACACACGGCATCT
>ERZ779940.395-NODE-395-length-11505-cov-1.77817_pt1 | contig 11505 bp, 9 predicted proteins | sample MGYA00511063_ERZ779940 | MGnify/ENA primary metagenome ERZ779940 (study PRJEB29588, sample SAMEA2146682) | human gut metagenome | biome: human gut; feature: human-associated habitat; material: faeces | place: Denmark | collected 2008/2010 ...
CTTTCCGGAGCCCCGTTCACCTTTAATGATATAGGTCTCAAAACGTTCGCCATTGTTGTTGTCGGCAATGCAGACCTTCTCGCCGGCAATCATGTTGGCCGCATCCATGAGGTCCTCGTCAATGGTGATGCTGCCCATGTAGTTCAGATTAGCTTCCGTGACACGGGCGCAATGGATCTTGGACTTCAATACTTCAATCATCATAGAGCTTTCTGTTTATTGTTAAGACTTGTACTTGATATTATCAATCAGGCGGACCTCCCCGCAGAAGACGGTGATGCAACCCACGGCATAGTCGGTGTCGGCCCAGTCGGCAATTTTCTGCAGCGTGTTGCCGTCCACCAGCTCGAAATACTCCAGCCGGAGGCCCGGAGCGGCAGCAATGGCATCCTCGACAAACTGCTGTGTCTGGGCGACGGTGTGGGTGGCAGCATAGTCGACACTGGCAAAAAGGGTCTGCGAAATCTTCAGTGCCTGCTGGCGCTGCTCGGCCGAGAGGCGGGTGTTACGGCTGCTCAAGGCCAAGCCGTCGGCCTCGCGGACGATGGGGCAACCCACAATCTGGAGGGGGAACTTCAGCTGACGGACCATCTCACGAATGATGGCCAACTGCTGGAAATCCTTCTCGCCGAAGTAGGCGCGGTCGGGCTTCACCAAGTCGAACAGTTTGCTCACAATCTGGCAGACGCCGTTGAAGTGACCCGGACGGTAAGCCCCTTCCATCACCGTGTCGAGCGGCGGGAAACTGAAGTGGCGGATATCGGGTTCGGGATAGATTTCCTCGACCGAAGGCGCAAAGACTACCGTGGCTCCGCATTGCTCCAGCAAGCGGCAGTCGGCCTCCAGCGTACGGGGATATTTGGCCAAATCGTTCTTGTCGTTGAATTGGGTAGGATTGACGAACACACTGACAACCGTGGCATCATTCTCGGCCACACTGCGCTTCACGAGCGAGGCATGCCCCGCATGCAAAGCACCCATTGTAGGTACCAGGCCTACCGTTTTACCCTGGGCACGCAGGTCGGCCAGTGCCTCCTGCAAGTCCTTGATAGCATGTACTATTTTCATTACTTTTTAAGTTAGATATTTACAGGGTTGTTTCAAAAAGCGGTGCAAAATAAGCTATTATTTGCCACATAACGAAGAAATATTGCATTTTTCTCATAAAATCCACCTGTGAAGAGGGGTACAAAGGCCCCGATGTAGAATTGAAATACAAGTACTTAACAAATCATAAGGAATAATAGCCAAGGCTTTTTTGGCGTAATGAGCGTTTTTTTTGTAACTTTGCGCAATAATTTGAGAACTGATTATGACAAAGGCTAATAAGGTTTTATTTATCACCCAAGAAATTACTCCTTACGTACCGGAAACCGAATTGTCTCTGACCGGCCGCAATCTGCCGCAAGCCATCCAGGAAAGAGGCAGAGAAATCAGGACGTTCATGCCAAAATGGGGGAACATCAACGAACGGCGCAACCAGCTCCACGAAGTGATCCGCCTGTCGGGTATGAACCTCATCATCGACGATACTGACCATCCACTCATCATTAAGGTAGCCTCCATCCAATCGGCGCGCATGCAGGTGTACTTCATCGACAACGATGACTACTTCCAGAACCGCTTGCAGGCAACCGACGAAAACGGAGAGGAATACGAGGACAATGATGCACGCACCATCTTCTATGCCCGCGGTGTGCTCGAAACGGTGAAGAAGCTGCGTTGGTGTCCCGACATCATACACTGCCAAAGCTGGATGACGGCTCTGGCTCCTCTCTACATCAAGAAAGCTTATCGGGACGAACCTTCGTTCAGAAGTTCCAAAGTGATTTTCTCACTGTATGGCAACGACTTCAAGCAGACCTTCCATCCGGAATTCACCAACCTGCTGATGTTGAAGGGCATCACCAAGAAGGATATCTCCATTCTGAAGGATCCCATCAACTATACCACCCTATGCAAGCTGGCAGTGGAATACTCAGACGGCATCATCCAGCAGAGCCCCAATGCCAACGTGGAAGTACTGGACTATGCACGCAGCCTGGGCAAACCGATACTGGAATACCAGAACGACGACAACTTTGCCGACCGCTGCAACAGCTTCTACGACTTGGTGAGCGAAACCGAATAAACATACTTATACTACAATATAGAACCTGAACTCGGAAATAAAAAATGAAAGCAAAATTCATAGGAGCCCTGCTCACCTCGGTGCTGACTCTGCTGACAGCCTGCGATGATACGACCAATACACTGGGCATGAGCATGCTTCCCTCATCAGACGGAATGTCATCGCACACCACAACTTTCCAGGTTACTACCCAATCGTACCTGGTAGATTCGGTCTACGCCAAGACCAGTACCGGCTACGTGGGTCGCTTTACCGACCCGGACTTCGGCAGCTACACCGCCAGCTTCCTGACAGAACTGAACTGCACGGACAACTTCAAGTTCGAAGACATCCTGCCCGACGTCTACGAGGAATACATTGAGAACGATACACTGAAAGGGAAGGGTACACTGGTGGATGAAAAGGTAAGAGGTGTCCGACTGATTGTCTACTACAGCACATGGTTTGGAGACTCGCTGAACGCCTGCCGCATGAGCGCCTATGAACTGAACAATCAATGGGCACAGGAACGGAAAGACGAGAATCGCCACTACCGCTATACGGACATCAATACGGACCTCTACAAGGGCACCCTGCTGGGACGAAAGGCCTACACAGCCTACGACGCCACAGTGTCCGACTCTATACGGAAAGCCACCGACTCCAACGGGAATGCCATCTACTCGCCGAACATCGTGTTCAACTTGGATACGGAAATCGGACAGAAGATATACGACGAAAACAAGAGCCATCCCGAATATTTCAAGAATGCGGACGCCTTCATCGAAAATGTATTCCCCGGCGTATGCATCCAGAATGACTATGGCGACGGTACCATTCTCTACGTGGACCGTGTGGACCTGGAATTCCAGTTCCAGTTCCATTACGTGGACAGCCTGGGCGTGAAGCTGACGAAAAAGGTGAACGATGCCAACGGCAGCATCGGCGACGACTCGACCTACATTGGTCGGCAGACCATCTTTGCATCTACCAAGGAAGTAATCCAAGCGAACCATTTCGAAAACTCGGACAAGTTGAAGGAAAAGGCAGCCGAAAAAGAATGGACCTACATCAAATCGCCGGCCGGCATCTTTACGGAAGCTACCCTGCCCTACGATGAAATCTATGAGGAACTGGCCAACGACACACTGAACGCCGTGAAGCTGACCTTCACCAACTATAACGAAAAGAGCAACTACAAATTCAGCATGAACGTACCCAGCAACGTACTGTTACTGCGCAAACAGGACTTAAGCACGTTCTTTGAAGAAAATAAGGTGAACGACAACATCACTTCATTTACGGCCAGCCACAACAATGTAGCGACCAACCAATATACTTTCCAGAACATCGCCCGACTGGTATCGACCTGCATCAATGAAAAGAAGGCTGCCCGCAATGCCGCCCAACAGAGTGCAGGAGCCAACTGGGACGAAGCGGCCTGGAATGAGGAATGGAATGCACAACACCCCGACTGGAACAAGGTATTGCTCATCCCCGTCAGCATCACGACACAAAGTACAAGCAGTACCAGCAACAGTAGCACCACCACAGCCGTACAGCACGACCTGCAGCCCGGCTATGCCAAACTGCAAGGCGGTGACCCCGAAAACGGAGGTACAAAGCTGACGCTGGAGGTAACCTACACACAATTTGAACAATAATCCCTTTATACACACAACATAAAATAAAGAAAGACTCCCGCCCTCATTCTGAAGGGCGGGAGTCTTTCTTTATACTGTTCTAGCGTTACTCTTCCTTAGTCTTGGCTGTTGTCTTCTTCTTGGTAGCAACAGTCTTGGAAGTAGTTTTCTTGGCAGCAGCCTTCTTTTCGGTCAGCTTCTCCACCGTTTCCTTTTCCTTCACCAGCTTGCTGCGTACATCATCAAGTTCCTTATGCAGCTCATCAATCTCATCCCCCTGGTTCTTGATGGTAGTAAGCAGGGCATTCAGTTCCTCATTGTCGATGTCTACAGGGTACAGAGAATCCACCCGCTTGATGAAATCGCCCAAGATATTCATGTAGTTGGTGAATGCATCGTAAGGCGACTCATAGATACCACGATACAGAGAGATACTGGAACTCTTGGTCGTCATGAAACGGAAATTGTTGCTGGCCTGCAGATAATCCCAGTCCTGCTTGATGCGACGGTCGTCGCACAAATGTACACGCTCGGCCACACTATAGAGCTTGTTGAAAGCTTCACGCTGCATCACGTTTCCAAGCCAGCAACTGGTATCTCTCTCTTCGTCTACCCATGACATCGGATAGGGAACATCGAGCTGGGATACGGACTTCAGCTTCGTCACGATTTCGGTTGGTGTAGAGAACGTAATGCCCTTCTCCTTGGCACAAGCAGGCAACGCCTTCATGAACTCCAGAATATTGGAAGACAGCGGCTGATACTTGCCCAGCGCACACAATTCCATAAAGATATTGATGACCTGCTCTTCCTGCGGCAATGAATCAATCCAGGAGATATACTTGTCAGCAAACAGCGGATACTCGCTCCAGTCGGAATTGGAGAAACGCAGACTGATATCGTCGGACAACTTGAAGTCGCGCAACAGCAACTTCAGACTGGGATTCATGTTGCAATGGTATACGTAGTGCGGGCTCTTCCAACCCAGCACATGCTTGGCACCCTCGGTCAGCATACCCTTGAAGCCCATGCTGGCCACTACGGCACCAATCTCATCGTTGTAGATCAAGCTCGAGTTGCGGAACACCTTGGGGGCTTTGCCAAACATCTGTTTCATCTTGTTGCTCTGGCGCATCACTTCTTCCTTGAAGCAATCTTCGTTGGCCAACGAAGACAGACCATGGGAATAAGGCTCGGCCAGGAATTCACAACAGCCGGTGTCGTTCAGCTGATGCAGGAGGTCCAAAACGGTAGGAGCATAAATCTCCAGCTGTTCCAGCGCTACACCCGAGATGGAGAAGGCTACCTTAAAGGCTCCTCCCGAATTTTTGACCATTTCCAGCAGAGTTGTCAGTGCCGGAATATAAGAATGTTCGGCCACATCACTGATGCTTGTTTCATTGGCATAGTCATCATAATAATAGTGGTCGGTGCCAATGTCGAAGAAACGATAACGTTTCAGGTGAATAATCTGGTGTATTTCAAAATAAAGACAAATCGTTCTCATTTCCTATTCTTGTTTTGTTATTTACCATAGTTTCTTAATACATTCTCGTAGAGGGCACGGATACGCAGGCCTACCTTTTCCCATGTGATACCGTCAACTTCCTTCTTGCCCTCTTCCTGCAGATACTGGAACAGGGCCGGATTGGTACAGATGGAATAAATGGCATCGGCCATGGCGTGAATATCCCAGTAGTCCACCTTGATGACCTTGTCCAGAATTTCACCGCAGCCCGACTGCTTGGAGATAATGGAAGGAGTGCCGCACTGCATGGCTTCCAGCGGCGCTATGCCAAACGGCTCCGACACGGAAGGCATGACAAAAACGTCGCTGTCCTTGTAAACCTCGTACACCTGCCGTCCCTTCATGAAGCCAGGGAAATGGAAGCGGTCCGCGATGCCGCGCTCAGCGGCCAGATTGATCATGGCATTCAGCATATCGCCCGAACCGGCCATCACAAAACGAATGTTCCGTGTACGACTCAATACCATAGCGGCAGCCTCTACGAAATATTCCGGACCCTTCTGCATGGTGATACGACCAAGGAAAGTGACAATCTTCTCCTTGGAATGATCGGGACGAGGAATGTCCTGCAGATCCTGCGACAGCGGATACACGGCATTGTGCATGGCAAACACTTTCCGCGGGTCCTGATGATATTCGTTGATAACTGTACGACGGGTCAGCTCGGACACGCACATGATGCAGTCGGCATAGTCCATGCCGTTCTTCTCGATGGAGTAGACTGTCGGATTGACCTTACCGCGCGAGCGGTCGAAGTCCGTGGCATGCACATGGATGCACAACGGCTTGCCACTTACCATCTTGGCATGTACCCCGGCCGGATAGGTCAGCCAGTCATGGGCATGGATAATATCAAATTGTTCCTTGCGTGCCACCACCCCGGCAATGATGGAGAAGTTATTAATCTCTTCGTGCAGATTGCCCGGATAGCCTCCGGCAAACTCCATGCAGCCCAGGTCGTTGACGTGCAGATAAGAAAAATCTGCATAAATATGGTCGCGATAACTATAGTAGTCCTCCGGCGTCATCTGACCATAAAGGCGGGACTTCAGATAGTCGTAGTCGACCCCACGCCAGACAACCGGCACCTGGTTCATGCCGACAATCTTGAGGAACTTCTCTTCATCGCCGGTAGGTTTGGGCATGCAGAAGATGGTTTCTACATCGCCCTGCAGACTCAGGCCTTTGGTAATACCGTAAGAAGCTACCGCCAGACCTCCATATATTTTGGGAGGAAATTCCCATCCAAACATTAATACTTTCATTTGCGTTCCTCCTCTTTTTTCTCTATTTGTTCATATTTATACAGCAAACTCAAAATGCGCAGGATTTCGGCAACATTCATCGCAAACGAGATGGCTCCTCTCCCGACAAACGGCGGATTGCCGTCGAAGAGTTCGGGCAGAGTACTGATGCAATGGCGGCCCATCTCGTCTTCCATGCCGATGAGATACCGCTCCACAAACGAAATGCCGCTCATCTTGTAGATGCGCAGATAGGCTTCCATGTAGAAGCCCATCAGCCAGGGCCAGGCCGTTCCCTGATGGTAAGCATAATCGCGCTGCGTCTGCGGCCCTACATAGTTCGGATTGTAACCACCGCTCTTCGGACTCAGCGTACGGAGGCCTTTCGGCGTCAAGAGTTCCTTGGTCACAATATCCAGTACCTGGCGCTTCTGTACGCGGTCCAGCGGAGAATAATCGAAAGCCACGGTAAATATCATGTTCGGACGAACGCTCCAGTCCATCATATAGCCGTCCACATAATCGAACAGATAGCCATATTCATTGCGGAAGACTTCGACAAACGACTTGCCCGTCACTTCCGCCTGTTGCTCCAACGCCTGTGCCAGGGGTTCGTTGCCGCCTTCGCGAACCATGTCGGCCACGAAGCGCAGGGCATTGTACCACAACGCATTGATTTCTACCACATACCCTGTACGCGGAACTACCGGACGGCCATTGGCTACGGAGTTCATCCACGTCACCGCATGTTCGGTTCCGTTGGTATAGAGCAGGCCGTTGTCGTGCAAGAACAGGTTATCGTGCTTGCGGCTGCGAATATAGTCGAGCATATCTTCGAGCAGGCTGCCATACATCTGGCGGCAACGCTCACGGGAAGTAAACTTGGCATACTGCTGCAAGCACCAGATGGCCCACAACAGGATATCAGGATGCTCCATCTCGTAAATTTTATAGGTCACAGTCTCGCCATTCATAAACTGGCGGAGTGCCTTCTCGGCCGTCTTCATCACGTCCTCGAACTCATCCTGCTCGTCGACAGCCAGCGTCAGGCCGGGCAGTGAGATAAAGAGGTCGCGCGCACGACACTTGAACCAAGGATAACCTGCCAAAATGTAATGTTCGTCGCCCTGCTTGTTGTGGAACTGATGGGCCGAGTTCTTCAGACAGTGGTAGAAGCTGTCGCGCGGAGTACGGTCGGCGGCCTCTGCCTCGAATGTCTGTTTCAGTTTGCGGGTGTCCACTTCCGAGATTCCGGCAGAGAACACGATGCTCTCCCCCTTTTTGATATCCACTTCAAAATAACCGGGAACATACAGATCCTCGTTGAAATCGTAACCACGTTCCTGCTCCTTCGGATACTCAATGCCCCGATACCAGTCGGGCTGGAAGTGGAATTCATTTTTCTTGTTCAGCTGCATGAACAGTTCGGGATAGCCGGGATACATGCACGTCTTGATGCCATTCTCCACCAGCTGGTACTCACGGCTTGCCTGGGGATTCTCGTGCGTGTACTCGCGCACGCTGCGGAAAGCCAGGAACGGCCGGAAACGCAACGTCGTGGCCGAATGGGCATCGACCAGCGTGTAACGTATCAGAATGCGGTTCTCATGGTGTACAAAAATCTTTTCCTTACGGAGGATAACGCCTCCCACACGGTAGGTTGTAGCCGGGACATGCTCGCAGTCGAACTCACGGATGTATTTATGTCCGTTGGGACTGAAATGATTGCCTTGATACTTGTGCAATCCCAGGTTAAACTCTGCACCGTGCTGAATTACCGTTTCGTCCAAAGAAGAGAGCAGCACATGATTCTCATCGTCCAAGTTGGGGACGGGAATCACCAACAAGCCGTGATATTTGCGTGTGTTACAATCTACAATCGTTGTACAATGATAGGCACCCGACTTGTTTGTACGGAGTATCTCCCGCGGGAGCGACTCTTCCAAATTAATCATCAGCGTCTTGTCAAATCGTAAATAACTCATAGTTGTGCATTATTTAAATTAAAGGTTAAAAATTCAGGTTCACTATGCCCTACAGATAGTTGTAGCAATGCCCAAAAATACAAATTAATGTATACACGCAAAATAAAAAAAGACTTTTTTTTCGCTTTTCGCCCAAATAATTGTAGTATTGCATCCGATTAGCATATACCATGTGTCAAAAAGCCCCATGAACGCCCTATGAAACGAGATATACAACGAATTTTTCTGGCAGCCGTCATCCCGCTGTTCTTTCTTTTCATCCTGTACATATTGAAGATTTTAGAGGTCGGCATGGGATGGGATTTCACCCGCCTGGGAATCTATCCGATGGAGAAACGGGGGGTGTTCGGCATCTTTGCCCACCCGCTGGTCCATAGCAGTTTCAGTCATCTGGCAGCCAACAGCCTTCCGCTGTTCTTCCTGTCCTGGTGTCTGTTTTATTTTTACAAAGGCATCGCATCCTACATTTTTTTCCTCGTCTGGATAGGAGGCGGCATCTTTACCTTTCTGTTCGGCAAGAGCGGATGGCATGTGGGTTCGAGCGGCATCATCTACGGCCTGGCCTTTTTCCTGTTCTTCAGCGGCATTCTGCGAAAACATGTACCCCTCATTGCCATTTCATTGCTGGTCACCTTTCTGTACGGAGGACTAGTCTGGAACATGTTTCCCCAATTTGCCAAAGCCTCTACCTCCTGGGAAGGCCACATGGGAGGGGCCATTGCGGGAATGCTGTGCGCAATAGGCTTCATGAACTACGGCCCCCAACGTCCCGATCCGTTTGCCGACGAAGACGAACAGGATGAGGAAGACGAAGAAAAAGAGGGAGAAGATAAAACAGACGGCATCCCACCCGAAGACCGGCAGTTGCAAGGAGAAGACAAACATACGGAGGAACCCGAATGAACCCTTATTTTCATGTTTTTAAACGCAAAAAGTTGTTTAATTCCTCTCACAATCTTATTTTTGCCCTGCCAAATAGAAGAGAGACATCCTGTAACTCCCTGTTTGTAAACCTAAAAGACTTTTAACAACCCTAACGGCATGGAAGGATTTATTGCGGACACACTATACGACCAGTCGATGAGAAAACGGAAAAACAGCCTCATCAATACGAAAATCATCATACGTGTACTGGGCATCCTGCTCTTCGTGGAAACAGCCATGTTCCTGCTCTGCGCGCTGGTTTCTTGGTTTTATGAGGAGAAAGAAACACTGACTTTCCTACAAACGGCAGCAATCAATACAGCCGTAGGCATCGTTCTGATCCTATTGAGCCGCGGTGCCGAACGGAAGCTGACCAAGCGTGACGGCTATTGCATTGCCAGCCTGTCGTGGGTACTGTTTTCGGCCTTCGGCATGCTCCCCTTCTACCTGAGCGGCAGTGTAGACAGCATTACCAACGCTTTTTTTGAAACCATGTCGGGGTTCACCACAACGGGAGCCACCATTATGGACAACATTGACAGCCAGCCGCACGGCATCCTCTTCTGGCGCAGCCTGACCCAATGGATAGGCGGTTTGGGAATTGTCTGTTTCGCCATTGCCATCCTGCCCATTTTCAATGAAGGGAACATGCAACTTTTTTCAGCCGAAGCAACAGGGGTCACCCACAACAAACTGCATCCCAAAATCAGCATCATGGTCAAATGGATCTGGGGGGTATACCTCATGCTAACGACCTCGGTCACTCTCCTATTATACATCGGTGGCATGAACTGGTTCGATGCCGTCTGTCACGCCTTCGCCACGACCGCTACCGGCGGATATTCGACCAAACAAGCCAGTGTAGCCTATTGGAATTCTCCTTTCATCGAGTATGTGATTTCGTCCTTTATGATTATTTCCAGCTTCAACTTCGGGCTGTTCTACCTGATAATAAAAGGCAAAGTATCCAAGATGTTCCGCGATGAGGAACTCCGCTGGTTCCTGTCCTCCATCTTCATTCTGACAGGCATCATCACCGTAGCCCTGTTCATCTACAACCAATATGACATTGAGACCGCATTCCGCAAATCCCTGTTCCAAGTGGCCAGTATTCATACTTCCTGCGGTTTCGGCACCGACGACTATTGCTTGTGGCCTCCGTTCACATGGGTACTGCTTATCTTTGCCATGCTGGCCGGCGGATGCACGGGTTCGACAGCCGGTGGCATCAAGTATATGCGCCTTCTGATGATGGTCAAAGGTATCCGCAACAGTTTCCGACGCATGCTCCACCCCAATGCTGTACTGCCTATCCGTGTAGACCGGCAGGCCATCGCATCGAATACCGTGCTGTCCGTAGCCTTTTTCATTGTCCTCTACATGATTATCATCCTGATAGGCTGGATAGCACTCATGTTTTTGGGCGTCGGCTTCGAAGAGTCGCTTAGTACCGTCATCTCGAGCATCGGAAACATAGGTCCCGGCCTGGGCAATTTCGGACCCGCCTACTCCTGGAATGCCCTGCCCGATGCTGCCAAATGGATTCTTTCCTTCCTGATGCTGGTGGGCCGTCTGGAAATGTTCTGCGTACTGCTGCTTTTCTACCCCAGCTTCTGGAAGAACCGGTAAAAGGTGTTGTATGGATTACTTTTGCAGAGCCTCGATGAGGGCGGTGATGTTGACCGTGAACAGGCGGACAGAAACGGCCAGCAGAATAATTCCAAAGAATTTACGGATGATGTAGATGCCCCCTTTACCGAGAAAACGCTCCACACGTCCCGTCATGCTGACCACAAAATAAACCCAAATCATGTTCAGCACCAAGGCGATGATGATGTTGATACTGGCATACTCGGCACGCAGGGTGAGCAAAGTCGTAAAAGCGCCGGCACCGGCCAGCAACGGGAAGACCAGCGGCACCAGCGTAGCTTCCTTAATCGGTCCCTGGTTCTTGAAAATTTCGATGTCGAGAATCATTTCGAGCGCCATCAGGAAAATGACCACCGCACCCGCAATGGCAAACGACTCGATGTCTACATGGAACAGCTGGAGCATCCAGTCGCCCGCATAG
>ERZ779940.408-NODE-408-length-11354-cov-1.48146_pt1 | contig 11354 bp, 10 predicted proteins | sample MGYA00511063_ERZ779940 | MGnify/ENA primary metagenome ERZ779940 (study PRJEB29588, sample SAMEA2146682) | human gut metagenome | biome: human gut; feature: human-associated habitat; material: faeces | place: Denmark | collected 2008/2010 ...
TCATGATTATGAATCATGCGCTCTAACCAGCTGAGCTATCCCGCCATCGTTTCTCAATTGCGGGTGCAAAGATAGAAGGTTATTTTGAATATTGCAACATTTCAGAGAACTTTTTCTTGTAAAATTCGTTTTTAAAGAGAAAAACAGCTTAGTATGTGGCTAATAAATATTTCAAAAAACATAGCATTTATTATGGCAAATAAGAAAATTTGGCTTAATTTGCCACCGAAACTTTAAAAAGCTAACCTATGGGAAAAGAAAAAATTCGTTTGGAGTACATGTTGAAAGCCGGATCCGGTAATATTGTATGGTCTATTATTAGTACCCCATCCGGCCTGGAAACATGGTTTGCAGACAAGGTGACATTCAAAGACAAAGTATTCACCTTTTATTGGGGAAAAACAGAAACACGGCAAGCTGAAGTAACAAACTTCCGGGTTAACAGTTTTATACGCTTTCGATGGCTGGATGATGAAGATCCTAAAGCCTATTTTGAATTGAAAATGGTCTATAACGAACTAACCTCTGACTATATGCTGGAAGTGATTGACTGGGCAGCCCCCGATGAAGTAGAAGATATGAAAGAACTTTGGGATTCCGAAATAGAAAAGCTAAAAAGGGTAAGCGGACTGTAATTCTATAAAAATATGCAAAACTTGTCTTTGCTCTCCGTTTTTTATGCTAATTTTGTGCCTTGATAGTTGCACAAAATGAAATAATGCTACGCATAAAAAAATTAGATATATTTATCCTAAAGAGCTTTTTGATGCTCTTTATAGGTACTTTTTTCATCTGTCTCTTCATCTTCATGATGCAATTTTTATGGAGATATGTAGACGAGTTGGTCGGAAAAGGATTGGAGATGAGTGTTTTAGCACAGTTTTTCTTTTATTCTGCTCTGACCTTAATACCTTTGTCCCTACCTTTGGCTATTTTATTAGCCGCCTTAATGACATTTGGTAACTTTGGTGAAAGATATGAATTGCTGTCTATGAAAGCAGCGGGTATTCCCTTATTGAGGATCATACGTCCACTGATTATTTTTTGTACTTTCCTGTGTTGTACCTCGTTTTATTTTCAAAATGTCATAGCCCCCAAAGCGCAGATCAAATTGCTTACTTTACTTGTATCCATGAAGCAAACTTCACCAGAACTGGATATTCCGGAAGGTGTATTTTACGACGAAATTGAGGGGTATAATATATATGTAAAACAGAAAGACCGTGAAACAGGAATGCTAAAAGATGTACTGATCTACAACTTTTCAGATGGGTTTGAAAACGCTCACATTATATGGGCTTCCGAAGGAAAAATGGAGATGACAGCAGACAAACAACATCTTTACCTACATCTGTATAACGGAGAACAGTTCGAAAATCTGAAATCGCAGACCATTTCATCCAATAATGTCCCCTATCGACGTGAAACCTTCAGAGAGAAACATACCATTATTGAATTTGACGGTGGATTCAACATGGTAGATGGAATCTTTTTAAGTGACCGTTCGGACAGCAAGAATATGATTGAAATCAGCCAGTCCATCGACTCGCTGAGCCACCGCGCCGACAGTTTGGGAAGAAGCATGTACAATGAAATAAAAGCCTCGACTTATCGCAATATCATATTATCGAAAACAGACTCCGCAAAAATAGTTGAAACAAACAGCAAAATCAATGTAGACAGTCTATTCAATTCCTATACTTTAGCTGAAAAAGATAAGACACTGGGTAGTGCGGCGGATCGCACCGAGTCACTGGCCAGTGAATGGAACATGAAAAGTTATCAAACTACAGATGCGGACAACAATATCCGAAAACACGAAGCCGACTGGCACAAAAAAATCACCCTCTCTATAAGTTGTTTGATTTTCTTTTTCATCGGTGCGCCTTTGGGAGCCATCATCCGCAAAGGAGGTTTAGGAATGCCCGTAGTGGTATCCGTCTTGATTTTCGTAATCTATTATATCATTGATTCCGGGGCTACCCGAGTAGCAAAAAGCGGTGAAATGAATATGGTATTAGGTGTTTGGATGAGTACCATTGTATTGGCACCTATCGGAGCCTTCTTTACTTATAAGTCGAATAATGACTCAGTGGTATTCAATGCCGAAGTATATATCAATTTCTTCCGTATGCTGTTAGGTCTGCGCCCCTCGCGCCATGTATTCAAAAAAGAAGTTATTATAGAAGATCCGGACTATCCACGCATACAAACAGAACTGGAGAAACTATGCAACATCTGTAACGAGTATGCCATCAAGCATAGACTGGCCGACGCACCTAATTATATCCGCATCTTCACCAACAAAGGACATGATGACATCATAGCCGATATCAGCGCCAAAATGGAACTACTCATAGAAGAATTATCCAACAGCAAAGATGGAGTATTACTGGAATACTTAAATAGATATCCCATTTTGTCCACCAAAGCTCACAAAAGTCCGTTTGACAACCAATGGCTGAATTTACTCGCAGGAATCATTGTACCAATAGGCCTATTCTTCTATTTCCGCATTTGGCGGTTCAGTATCCGGCTGGATAAAGATTTAAAAAACATAATCAAGACCAACCGTGAAATTCAAGAAAGAATAAACAATAAATCATTTATAATTTGACTATGGAAGAATTAAAACTAAATACCATCGAAGAAGCGATAGCTGACTTCCGTGAAGGTAAGTTTGTCATTGTAGTGGACGACGAAGACCGTGAAAATGAAGGCGATTTAATTGTTGCTGCGGAAAAAATTACTCCCGAACAAGTCAATTTCATGTTGAAACATGCACGTGGCGTGCTTTGTGCACCTATTACCATTTCTCGTTGCAAAGAATTGGAATTACCTCATCAAGTAGATACAAACACGTCAGTTCTAGGTACTCCTTTCACTGTAACTGTGGATAAGCTGGAAGGTTGCAGTACCGGAGTTTCTATCTACGACCGGGCCGCCACTATCCGTGCTCTTGCCGACCCCACCTCCACTCCCGAAACATTCGGACGTCCGGGGCATGTCAATCCATTATATGCACAAGACAAAGGGGTGCTGAGACGTGCAGGCCATACAGAAGCCTGTATCGACATGGCACGGCTAGCAGGACTCTACCCTGCTGCCGCATTAATGGAAATCATGAGTGAGGATGGAACTATGGCTCGTCTGCCCGAACTAAGAAAAATGGCCGATGAATGGGGGCTGAAACTAATTTCAATCCGTGACTTGATCGCCTATCGTCTAAAGCAAGAGTCATTAGTAGAAAAAGGGGTGGAAGTGGACATGCCGACTGAATACGGCCATTTCCGTCTGATACCTTTCCGCCAGAAAAGTAATGGTTTAGAACATATCGCTATTATAAAAGGTGACATAAAAGAAGGAGAACCCGTTTTGGTACGCGTGCATTCTTCTTGCGCCACCGGTGATATTTTCGGATCCATGCGTTGTGACTGTGGAGAACAACTGCACAAAGCATTGCAAATGATCGAAAAAGAAGGAAAAGGCGCTGTTGTTTATTTAAACCAAGAAGGAAGAGGCATAGGACTAATGGAAAAAATGAAAGCCTACAAATTGCAAGAAAATGGTGTGGATACTGTAGAAGCTAATATCCTTTTAGGACATCAGGCAGATGAACGTGATTATGGAGTCGGAGCACAGATACTACGCAGTATAGGCGTCACCCAAATGCGTTTGCTGACAAATAACCCTGTCAAACGTGTAGGATTGGAATCATACGGTTTGTCCATAGTTGAAAACGTTCCTATTGAAATCACGCCTAACAAATATAACGAGCGTTATTTAAAAACCAAAAAAGACAGAATGGGACATACATTGCACTTTAACAAATAAAAAAGCTATAACTCAGACGAAATCACATCATTTTTTATGCGATTTCGTCTGTTTTACTTTCATAATTGAGATATTATCCTTTATTTTGCAGCAAGTAAACTTAAACACATTAAAAATAATAGCAATGAATCAATTATCAGATCGTTTGAATCGTTTGTCTCCTTCAGCAACATTGGCCATGTCCCAAAAAAGTAATGAGTTAAAAGTCCAAGGAGTTGATGTCATTAATTTAAGCGTGGGTGAACCGGACTTCAATACCCCGGACCACATCAAAGAAGCAGCAAAAAAAGCAGTAGATGATAACTTTTCCAGATATTCTCCAGTTCCAGGATATCCTGCACTTCGCAATGCAATCGTAGCCAAACTGAAGAATGAAAACGGATTAAACTATACAGCTGCACAAATCTCCTGTGCAAACGGTGCCAAGCAATCTGTTAATACGATTATGGCTCTAGTTAACAACGGTGACGAAGTAATAGTCCCGGCTCCCTATTGGGTAAGCTATCCTGAAATGGTAAAATTAGCTGACGGTACTCCTGTTATTATTACTGCCGGTATTGATCAGGATTTCAAGATTACCCCTGCACAACTAGAAGTAGCGATTACTCCCAAGACCAAAGCATTGATTCTTTGCTCACCGTCAAATCCCACCGGTTCTGTTTATACCAAGGAAGAGTTGGCTGGCTTGGCCGCTGTTTTGGCAAAGCATCCGCAGGTTGTTGTGATTGCCGATGAGATTTACGAACATATCACATACAGTGGCAAACATGAAAGCATTGCCCAATTCCCCGAGATTCATGACAATGTAATTATTGTAAACGGAGTTTCAAAAGCATATGCTATGACAGGATGGAGAATCGGGTTCATTGCCGGTCCGGAATGGATTGTAAAAGCTGTAAATAAGCTACAAGGACAATATACCTCAGGTCCGTGCTCTGTTTCTCAGAAAGCTGCCGAAGCTGCCTATACAGGCACTCAAACTCCCGTAGAAGAAATGCGTCAGGCATTCCAGCGCCGCCGTGACCTTATTGTAAAATTAGCAAAAGAAATTCCAGGATTTGAAGTAAACAATCCTCAAGGAGCATTCTATTTATTTCCGAAATGTGATTCTTTTTTTGGCAAATCAGCAGGTGACCGCAATATCAATAACGCTGACGATTTGGCAATGTATCTACTTGAAGTAGGTCATGTGGCATGTGTAGGTGGTACTTCATTCGGTTCCCCCGAATGCATCCGTATGAGTTATGCAACTTCCGATGAGAATATTATAGAAGCTATGCGCCGCATCAAAGAAGCATTAGCCCTATTAAAATAAAATATTCTTTCTTTAAAAGGAACAGGCATCCGTTTTTTTCTGTGGTGCCTGTTTTTTTTATTCATAAAGTAGACATACGAGCTTGTAATCAACACAAAGCTTTAAGAAAAACAAAAAAACGACCGTTTCCATCAACGGAAACGATCGTTATTAACTTTAAAGAACAAAATTGTATTGCTTAGCCAAGATGAATAGCTTCAGAAGGACAAGCATCAGCACAAGTTCCGCACTCTGTACACAGATCCGGATTGATAGAATACTTATCACCTTCAGAAATTGCTTCTACCGGGCATTCATCGATACAAGTACCGCAAGCGATACAATCGTCACTAATTACGTAAGCCATTTTCGTTAATTATTAAATTATTAGTACTAATTGATGGAGCAAATATACAGCTTTTCTCTATTAGTTGTCACATAGAGATTACAAAAATGCGCTAATTTGTATTTAATCTAAATACGATTATTTCATCAAAGCCTGATACATAACCTGTTGCATACGAGGACGGATATTTAACCGCATCAACTGTTTATGGTCAAAAGGACGCGGATAAATCCGATTACTCAGAAAAACAAAAACCAAATGATTTTTCGGATCTGCCCAAGCGCAAGTTCCGGTAAAACCAGTATGTCCTACCACCTCTTCAGGCGCTTCTTCCGTACACGGACTTTTCACACTATTATTCACATCCGGTTTGTCGAATCCCAATCCTCTCCTACTGATCTTCGAAGTATGGGTTAGAAATAAATCACAAGTTTCCCTACTCAGATAACGCTTTCCATTATAAACTCCTCCATCAATCAATAACTGATACACTTTTGCCACATCACGAGCCGTAGAAAATAAACCGGCATTTCCTGACACCCCTCCCATGAAAGCAGCTGATTCATCGTGTACATAACCTTGCAACACTTTTCCTTTACGCAAATAATCCGCTTTCACTGTAGGAACAATTTCCTCCTTTTTAAACTGTCGAAGCGGCAAATAAGCCGTACGGTTCATCTCCATCGGTTTATAGAATTCTTTATCTAAAAAAAGATTCATAGGCATTTTACTGATATTCTCTACCATTTCCTTCAATAACATAAAGTTCAGGCAACTGTAACGATATCTCCTGTCTTTTAATGGAATACGTCCTATTTGTGCTATAATGGAATCACGAAAAGAACGATGAAGAAACATACTGTCAGCTACCTGTAAAGGATAATCGGCAGAGAAAGATTTTGCCATCAACTCTTTTCTATAATCGAACTTATCAGTGACATACAGCCGTACATCTATTTGCGTATGATGACTAGCGTCCGGTCTTGCTTTGTAAAAAGTCCCCTTATAACTGTCTTTATCTATAGCCTCCTTATAAAAAGGCCAAAAAGCGGGAATGCCCGACTGGTGTAAAAGCAACTCCTCTATAGTGACCCGCTCCTTATCCGTGCCTTTTAAAGCTGGAATGTATTGGGATATGCGATCGGTCAAACCAAATTTACCTTCATCGTAAAGTTTCATAACAGCCAACAGCGTCGCCGTGGTCTTGGTCAACGAAGCCAAGTCATACAAATCATCCTTTTCCACCTTTTGGTCACTTTCATAAGTGAAAGTGCCGAAAGACTTATCATATACTGGTTTCCCATCTTTTAAAATTAGAATCTGACAACCAGGATAAGCTTTCGCTTTGATTCCTTCCATAGCTATCCCGTCTATCTTTTCCAGTATTTTGGAGTCCATACCATAATCCTCGGGTCTATAAATACGAGACACTTTAGGAGTTATAGTCACTCCATCACCCGGTTTGAACAAATCGGCGACAGCCACGGACAAACGCCCGTCTGCCACCGCCTTTCCTACCAAGACATCAGCCACATACTCCTGAATAACAGATTCATCAGTATGCCCCAATACTACAGCCGCCGCTTTCTTCCAGTAGCCCTCCATATCCAACATAGACTTTAATGGCATCAGAAACACATAAACAACAGGCAAATCAGCCGGAAGCGAATCAAGCATTGTTTTATACTTTTTGTAATCATCCGAAGTAACCACCACAATTACACGCTGACTACCCAACAATCGTTTTCTAATAGCTTCCATCGAATCCGGACGAGCAACAACGCGTGTGAGAGAGAGTGTATTTTGCAAACGATTATAAAAATCAAGCCCTGCACCGGGAGTTTTCCCAATATTCAGAACCACCGTACCCTTCAATTTTGAATCCAAAGGCAAGATTCCACTTACATTAGCAGGAACCGTTATAGCAGCTTTCTGCAAGCGGAGAATCAACTCCTTCGTTTCCGGGCGATTCAATCGTTTCTCCAGCCCGGAAAGTTGGACGTGAGGTTTATTCTTCAACCCTAAAACATATTTATAAGTCAATACTTTACGACATTTTTCCGTAATCAATTCTTCTGATAGTTTTCCACTTTTTACAGCATTTAAAACACCATCCAATTCTCTCTTCAAATTACGGGGAGCCAATAATAAATCATTGCCTGCTATCAAGGCTTGAGCGCATATATTCTCATTTTGCGAAATACCTTTCATCTCCAAAGCATCTGTAAAAACCAAACCTTGAAAGCCCAATTCCCGACAAAGTAAATTATAAATAATATGTGAAGAAATCGAAGCCGGATTTTTACCCAATTCAGGTACCTCCAAATGCCCTACCATCATACCTCCCAGTCCTGCTTTAACAGCCTCTTTAAACGGAAAAAGTTCAATGCTGTCCAAACGCGCACGATCAAAATTCAAAACCGGTAACGCCTTATGAGAATCCACTTCCGTATCTCCATGCCCCGGAAAATGTTTACAGACAGACAATACCCCTCCATCCTCCAAACCACGAGCATAAGCCACCACTTTTTGAGCCACATTCCGAGGATCACCACCAAAAGAACGGGTATTAATAACCGGATTCCGAGGATTAACATCCACATCAGCCACCGGAGCAAAATTGATCTGCACACCTATCTCCTTACATTGGCGAGCTACTTCCTTACCATATTCATAAAGCAGTTCATTATCCTGTATACATCCCAAAACTCTGTTTCTTGGAAAACGAGGAGTTCCTTTCAAACGCATAGCCAGCCCCCATTCACCATCAAAAGTAATGAACAAAGGTACTTCTGCCAGACTCTGCGCATAATTAGTTAATAAAACTTGATTAGACAACTGGCCACTCGAAAAAAGTAATCCTCCTACTTTATATTCTTTTATAGCTGCATATATATTGTTTTTATTTCGTTGTGTCTGAAGAGGAGCCACTGTGTGTATAAACAGTTGTCCTATCTTTTCCTTCAAACTCATTTCAGAAAGCTGTTCATCCACCCACGCCTTACAATCCTGAGTGTCCGCCTTCCCCTTTTGTAACAGCCCAGGCATCTGCTGTGCATACATCATCGCACATCCGACAACACATAAACTTATAAATAACAATATGTTTCTCCTCATCTAACTTACTCAATTATATCAGATTTCCCTATACAACAGCAACTATCAGTTCTTTTCCATCCTTACTTTCATTTCTCCTACATAAACAGCATTTTTTCCCATTTGTTGCAATGGAATCTCTTTGCCATCCAAATTCTTATAAAACAAAGTCTTATCAAAATAAGAATGCGAATGACCTCCCAAGACAATATCAATATTACGAGTATTAGGAATCAAAGTTTCATCAGAATAAGGTTTTCCTTGCCATCCTAAATGAGACAAACAAACCACCAAATCACATTTTTCCCGATTCTTCAATATATCTGCCACACGCTGGGCGGCCTCTATTGGATTTTCAAAAACCACTCCTTCACAGTTTTTTGCCTGTACTAATCCCTCCAACGCAGGACTCAGTCCGAACACGCCTACCTTTACCCCCTTACGTTCCAAAATAACATACGGTTTGACAAGACCCTCCAAAACAGTTCCCTGTACACCATAATTAGCACAAACAATAGGAAAATCCGCCATTTTAAAAAGACGTGCCATATTATCCAAACCAAAATCAAATTCATGATTTCCAATAGTCCCGGCATCATATCCCATTTCATTCATCAGCTTCACTTCAACCTCACCACCAAACATATTATAAAAAGGAGAACCTTGTGAAAAGTCACCACAATCGAACAATAACAAATCCTTGTTCTGTTTCCGCATTTCTTTGATTAAGGTAACACGACGTACAAAGCCCGCTTTTCCTGCAAACTCCGGATTCGGATCAGTAATGGGGATAGGTTCCACACGGCTGTGGGTATCATTAGTATGAAGTATCAAAAGTTCTTTGATATCCTGTGCTGCCAGCACACAACATACACACAGAGCAGTAAATAATACATATATTCGTTTCATGACGGTTCTGTTTATTCTTTAACGGTAATTCTTCCTTCTATCTTTGAGTCTATTTTCTTCCCTGCTTTAGTCTGCTCATTCACATAGTTCAGAAACAACTGACGCACTGTGGCCTTTTCAGGCAGCAATTTATCCGCATCGCCTACTTTAGCAAAAGCAGTCATATGGTCATTTCCCTCAGCCAAATAATCCAAGGTAGCCACTTTATACTCTTTGGAGTCTTCAATTTCTTTTCCGGCTACTGTAGCATCCAATAATTTTCCATCTCCAGAAATTTCAAGGCAAGCACCACTTAATCCCTCACCATGCACAGCTGCTATATTTTCAAAAAGTTCGCGCAGCAAAGAACCATTCATAGTAACAATGCACAATGTATTTTCAAAGGGAGTTATTTCATAAATATTACCGTAAGTTATATCCCCCTCGGGCAAAGCCGTACGTAGTCCCCCCATATTCGTCACCCCCACGTCGGCTATGCGGCCTATATATGCAGAAGCAGAACAACGTAAAATATCCGCTACCAAGTTGGATAGCTCACTTTCAGGACGAAAGCGATCCATAAAACGAGCGCTTTGTCCTATGACCGGTGACATAATACTATCAACCGTTTTTTGATACGGAGTCAAAATAGCGATTGCAGTGGAATCCGGGTTAGCATCCAAAGCTGCTGTCACTTCTATCCTGTTTCCCTCAACTGATGCCAGTGAATACCCTGAGTGACAGCTTGAAAACATAAAAATCCCGGCTGCTATTCCTGCCGGAATCATACACATAATTCGGTTTGGTTTCATGTTTATTAGTTGTTTATTGCCCAAATGTAGTTAAAAAAGAAGTTGCAACCAACGATATCAGATGAAAAAATAGTTGAATTTAATTTGGCTGTATGACAAAAATCTAGTAATTTTGCACCGCTTTCGCGCAATCGCTGTCAAAGAAGAGTTACTTGATATGTTGCGTTGGTAACGATAAACAATTTAAAATCAAAAAAAATGGATTTAATTAAAATTGCTGAAGAAGCATTTGCTACTGGCAAACAGCATCCTTCATTCAAAGCTGGTGATACTATTACAGTGGCATACCGTATCGTTGAAGGTAGCAAGGAACGTGTACAGTTGTACCGTGGTGTTGTTATCAAAATCGCTGGACATGGTGACAAAAAACGTTTCACCGTTCGTAAAATGTCTGGAACTGTAGGTGTTGAACGTATTTTCCCTATCGAATCTCCGGCTATCGACAGTATCACTGTTAACAAAGTTGGTAAAGTTCGTCGTGCTAAATTGTACTATTTACGTGCTCTTACTGGCAAGAAAGCTAGAATTCAGGAAAAAAGAGTTAATCAGTAAGATTTATCATTCCTACATAAAAAAGGAGTATCCTCTTCCAGAGGATACTCCTTTTTTAATTTACATCCCTTTTACTCACGATTTTTTATATAATCATGAACAAACTGACTTGAAATAGCATTTATTTAATATTGAATCAAACTTAAACCATTTATGAAAAGAATAATGTTCATTTTAGGAGTAAGCATCATTATGGCCTTACTTACTGTTACCGCAGCCTTGGCAGGTTGGTGGCTCGGAGCGTCTCTGCCTCTAGATATATCTGACACCACTCGACAAATAGCAGCATTACTTACCGCTTCTGCTTGTACATGGATACTATATATTGTAAGTCGCAAAGTACTGACTAAAATCAGTCTCAAGCCATACTAAATAATATAGTCCATTAAAGCAAAAAGGTCAACCGATTCTATTCTATATTATTCTCGATTGACCTTCTTATTTAAGAAAAGTTTTTCATCAGTCCTTATTTTCTGTATCCTGTATCCCGGACTCTTCCTTTCCACGTAAATAAACAGAAGGTGCCACACCG
>ERZ779940.411-NODE-411-length-11312-cov-1.62939_pt1 | contig 11312 bp, 13 predicted proteins | sample MGYA00511063_ERZ779940 | MGnify/ENA primary metagenome ERZ779940 (study PRJEB29588, sample SAMEA2146682) | human gut metagenome | biome: human gut; feature: human-associated habitat; material: faeces | place: Denmark | collected 2008/2010 ...
TTCTTGAGCCTCTTGTCGGATTCGAACCAACGACCCCGAGATTACAAATCACGTGCTCTGGCCAACTGAGCTAAAGAGGCTTGTCATACCTAACTTCACAACCATTCCACCTTGGATGGTTAAGCGGCTGCAAAGTTAGATATTTATTTTAAATCTCAAAAACTTTCAGCGATTTTTTTTATTTACCGCGCAGTTTTTCTTTATATTTTGTCAATTGCTTGGAAAGCGCATCTACGCACACATCAACCGACTCTTCAAATGTATCACTCACCTTTTCTGCAAAAAATTCTCCATTAGGCACCAACACTTTCATACTAGCCTCCTTATTCATTGCAGTTTCAGGCTTTACAACTTTTAATGACACCTCCACTTTATTTATATCGTCACAATACTTTTCTAACTTAGCAGTCTTCTTCTGGATAAAATCCTGAAGTCTTTCTGTTGCATCGAAATGAATAGCTTGAATTCTAACTTCCATAAATACCTCCTTTTTTTACGCTCTTGGATGAGCTTGTTCATAAACTTTTTTAAGTTCCTCAAAAGTCGTATGCGTATAAATTTCCGTTGTAGTCAGACTACTATGACCCAGTAATTCTTTTACCGCGCCCAACTCTGCCTCATTATTCAACATAGCAGTTGCAAAAGTATGCCTCAACACATGCGGACTTCTTTTTTTTAACGACACCACTTTTGAGCGATACCACTTTTGAAAGGTTCCGTTTCACTAAAAGATATACCTTTCCAGGATACATCCGTTTTCCGTTCTTTAAAACAAAGAACGCCCCAGCCTTTCCAGGTAACACTTCATTCCTTATCTTCAAATAAACAAACATCGCCCTTCGCAGTTCTTCACCGAAAGGAATCAACCGCTGTTTATTTCTCTTCCCTGTCACTTTTATCAGAGATGCAGAATACCATTCTATCCCGACAACCTGTAAAATCCTCCTTAAAAGGAACATCATCCAAGAGTCGGTCCATTTCACGTTCTTTCAGAAATACAGGAAGAGGCTTCTTGTTTTTCGGACCAATGATTTTCAACATCGGATCCTCCCCTATCACACCTTTCTTTAGAAGGAAACGATAAAACGATCGGAGTGAACTCAGTTTCCGATTTACAGAAGCAGATGTATATCCGTCCTCTATCAGGTTCATCACCCAACCACGAACCAAATCAGCATCTACCGTTGTAAAATCGACATTCTCATCTTTTCCCCTGATGTATTCTTCAAACTTGATCAGATCTATTCCATAACTAACTATTGTTTTCTCAGAATAGTTTCTTTCAAACCGAAGATAATCCAAAAAAGAGTCTGTCATCATAAGAAACGTCGCTTATATCAATTCAGCAACGAATATATGAAAAAGAATTCAATTATTCAAAGAATGTGCAGAATGTGCGAGTTTTTAATTATTCTTCTACTTGCTGAAGTTTCTGAACATAGATAGCACGTTCTCTTTTCAGCCTGTTCAATACAGACGGCTTGTCAAACTGCTGTCTAGCTCTTAGTTCTTTTACAACACCTGTTTTCTCAAATTTTCTTTTGAACTTCTTCAGCGCTTTTTCAATGTTTTCGCCTTCTTTTACTGGTACTACAATCATTGTTTTTAATTATTAAATATGTTGTTATTAATATTTTCAGATAGTCAAATTGCGGCGCAAAATTACACATACTTTCTTTATTTACAAAACTTTCCGCAATTATTTATTTAAAATAATCTAGAAATCGTATCTTTGCTTTCCAGTACAAACCATTATAAACCTATTAAAATGAAATCGGAAATTATAAATAGAATAGTTAGTCTGCGCAATTTCATGCGTAAACACAAGCTTTCAGCCTTTATTATCCCCAGTACGGACCCCCACTCGGGAGAGTATATCCCCAAACATTGGGAAGCACGTAAATGGATATCAGGTTTCACAGGTTCGGCAGGTACAGTTGTCGTAACGCTGGATAAAGCCGGACTTTGGACAGATTCACGCTATTTTCTTCAAGCGACCGCACAATTGGAAAACACAGGCATTACTTTATTCAAAGAACGATTACCGGAAACTCCTTCCATTGTAGAGTGGTTGGGCTGTGTATTGAATTCAGAAGATAATGTGGGTATAGACGGTTGGGTTAACAGCTATCAAGAAACAAGCAACTTACAGAAAGAATTAGAAAAAAAACAGATACACTTAACCCTTACTCCCGATCCATTCAATGAATTATGGACAGACCGGCCTGCATTGCCCGACAACAAAGTTTTTATACATGAATTGAAATATGCCGGTCTCAGTTGCAAGGATAAAATCACTCAAATACAAGAAGCCACCCGTCGTAACAGTTGCACAGGCATTTTAATTTCCGCACTGGATGAAGTGGCATGACCTTATATATAATAGAGAATAAACTGTCAGATGAAGTAAAAGACTATCTAGCAGAAAACGGAGTTACAGTGAAACCTTATTCAACAATTGAAAAAGATTTAAAAGATTTTACCGGCAAACTCCTGTTGTCAGCTAGTATCAATGCAGCAATTCATGCAGCAGCCCGACGGAATAGCCATGGTTAAATTTCTCCGCTGGCTGAAAACAGCTGTTTCTACTGGAAATGAAACCGAAATAAGTATAGATAAGAAATTATACGAATTCCGTGCCGGACAAGACTACTTCAATGGTATCAGTTTTGACACCATTGCCGGATATAAAGCTCATGGCGCTATTGTTCACTATGAAGCAAGCCCCGAAACCGATATCCCCTTAAAACCTGAAGGTATGCTGCTGCTGGACAGTGGAGCACAATATTTGGACGGAACAACTGATATTACCCGTACCATCGTTTTAGGAGCGCTCACGAAAGAAGAAAAAACGGATTACACATTAGTCTTAAAAGGATTTATCCAACTCTCAATGGCTCAATTTCCACATGGAACTTGCGGAACACAACTAGATGCGCTGGCCCGCCTCCCTATGTGGAAAGCCGGAATCAACTACCTGCATGGAACAGGCCACGGTGTAGGTTGTTTCTTGAATGTACACGAAGGTCCTCACCAATTCCGCATGAACCACATGCCAGCCTTACTTGTTCCAGGCATGACAGTAACCAACGAGCCCGGTATATATAAAGCCGGCCGTCATGGAGTACGTACGGAAAATACCATGTTAATTGTTCCGTCACAAGAGACAGAATTTGGTACTTACTATAAATTCGAACCACTTACCCTCTGCCCTATTGACAAAGAAGCCATCCTGACAGATATGCTGAGCGATGAAGAAATAACATGGTTCAACCAATATCATGAAAAAGTTTACAATTGTTTGAGCCCGGAATTGAACAACGAGGAACGCGAGTGGTTAAAAGAAGTAACATCTCCTTTAAAACGGTAGAAATTAATTATGGCACTTATAAAATCAGTAAGAGGATTCACTCCAAAAATCGGCGAAAACTGTTATTTAGCCGATAATGCCACTATTATTGGTGATGTTGTAGATGTTGTAATTGGAAAAGATTGCAGCATTTGGTTTAACGCCGTATTACGCGGCGATGTTAATGCTATCCGCATAGGCAACCGCGTAAATATCCAGGATGGCAGTGTAGTACACACACTATATCAAAAATCAGTTGTAGAAATCGGGAATGATGTTTCTGTAGGACATAATGTAACCATACATGGCGCGACTATAAAAGACGGCGCTCTGATTGGAATGGGCTCTACCGTACTAGACCACGCTGTCATAGGTGAAGGAGCTATTGTAGCTGCTGGAGCACTAGTACTCAGTAATACCGAAATTCGTCAAAAAAATTCCTGAGGCACAGAGCAAAGAGCTCAATCAGAAAATTGCCAATGGATATTTAATGTATGCTTCCTGGTTTAAGGAGGAAGAAAAATAATTCTACATATAAAGAAAAGTTAGTATTCATTTAAAATGATTGATTATGAAAAAAATTATTATTGCAGCATGCATGACGCTTTTAAGTTTTAGTTCTGTTTTTGCACAAAAAGGAAAGCAAGCTATTGGTGGTAATCTAAGTTATGGAACTGAAATAGAGAGTATTGGTCTTGGTCTGAAATATCAATATAATATTACTGATCAAATCAGAATCGAGCCATCTATGAATTACTTTTTTAAAAATGACGGACTTAGCATGTTTGACATCAATGCAAATATCCACTACCTTTTTCCCATAGCAAGCAATGTAAGTTTATATCCATTAGCAGGATTTACATACACTAACTGGCATTTGGATTTAGGAAAAGTAGGCGATTACGATGTCAGTGGAAGTGATGGAAAATTCGGAGTTAATTTAGGGGCAGGCATGGAGTTTACCTTAGATAAAAGCTGGAGTCTAAACCTCGACATTAAATACCAATTAATTAGCGATTTAGATCAAGCAGTATTCAATCTTGGCGTAGCCTATAATTTCTAATTAATAACCAGAGAAGGATAAAAGTGCTTTTAAATGCACCTTTATCCTTCTTCACCTTACAAAGAACAAACCTGCTCTACCTATTTTTACACTAACTTACAAATATGGCACACTATGAATAAAATACGACTACTCACAAAAGATGAGCTCCCAAAAGCTATCGAACTATCCTGGCAAGTTTTCACCATTACCAGCAAAGAAGATTTCAACGATGAGGGATTAGAATTTTTCAAAAGCTTTATTTATAACGAAAAATATATAGACGAAATCACATTTTACGGTAGTTTTAACAATAAAGTCCTAACAGGCATTTTAGGTATAAAAAATAATGGTAAACATATCTCCTTATTTTTTATCAAGCCTGAATATCACAGGCAAGGATTAGGGAAAACCCTTTTCCACTACGTCTTCGCCCTTCATCCTTCCATTGAAACCACGGTTAATTCTTCTACTTACGCCATTCCTTTCTACCAGAGTCTGGGATTTGCTGTCGTAGGAGAAAAACAAAATTACCACGGACTCTGCAGCACCCCCATGGTACAAAAGCAAAAGTACACACTACGTACCTGGCAAACAGAAGACGCTCATTCATTAGTTCAAGAACTGAATAACAAAAAGATTTGGGACAATTGCCGCAATGTATTCCCCCACCCTTACAGGCTGGAACATGCAGAAACCTTTATTGACCTCATCAAGAAAAAAGAAGGTATTCATGATTTTTGTATTGAAGTCAATGGAAAAGCCGTAGGTAATATCGGATTTATACCAAGCCATCTACCATTACTTCACTTATACGAATACAATACGTATATTCGCACTTGTCTTTGAGCACAACTTTCCTTCCATGCGAGTATTAGAAAAGACCGGCTTCAACAAAGTCGGGATAATGACAAAATCCATTTTCAAGAATGGTCATTTCACCAATGCCCATCTTTTCGAGTTGCTTAAAAACACTTAATGTTCAAAAAATGCCAAAAGAACTTACAATGAATGTTATATTACACATATTCATCCTTTGTCCGAAAGACATAACCCCACTCCTTTCACAGTCTTTATCTGTATCCGTTCATCATCAGCAAACAGTTTTCTAAGTCGAGTAACAAAAACATCGAGACTACGTGATGCAAAAAAATCATCCTCCGTATCCCATAGTCTTGAAAGAATAACATCCCGTCTTACTAGTTCATTTTTCTTTTTACAAAGCATCTGAAGCAGTTTCGCTTCGCGTTCCGTCATTGTCTTTTGTACACACGACGAACACTTTAATACTGCATGAACAGCATCAAATGTATAATTTTCACCAATCTGATAAACCTCACTTTCATTAGCAGCTCCCATTCCCTGCTTCATTTTCAACAAGGCACCAATATGCGCATCCAGTTCTTCCGCCAAAAAAGGTTTCTTAATATAATTATTCACTCCCAGTTCATAACCTTTCACCACATCTTTAGGCGAAACTCTACCCGAGGTAAAAACAATGGGAATAAATCCATCCGTTTCCCGGATACGACGTACCATTTCATAACCATCCATAACAGGCATCTCAATGTCTGAAATAATGATATCGGGATGTTGCTCCTTCCATATCCTCAGCCCTTCCTCGCCATTGGAAGCAGTCATCACCTCGTATCCACCTATCATATCCTCCAATCCACCACGGATAATGTAACAAAGATTAGTATCATCTTCTACCAACAACAGTTTTATCATATCATCTTCCTTCTTTAAAAAACATTTATACCCTCTCCTCACTCGGCAAAAAAAGAAGAAATTCACTATACTCCCCTTCAATGCTTTCCACACACACTTTTCCACCATGCGCCTCGGCCACGCGGAAAACATAATTCAAACCCAGTCCGAAACCTGACGCACCACCTTTACGGCTGCGGTCCTGGCGCAAGGATGAAATCTGTATTTCCACCTCTTCACCTGAATATTTTATAGAATTGTCTACCAAATTACCAATAGCTTCTTTCAAGAATTCTTCATCAGCATATACCCATTCCGATTCCAAATGAAGAGAGAAATGTACTGGTTTATCTGCCTTAGCAGTATATTTCTCAATGAGGTCCTCTAACATCGGACGGAGTTGTACCTCCTCTTTCCAAAGCCTCAATTGAGCATTTTCCAATTTTGACAGCGTCAGCACCTTGTTGGTCAGTGACAATAAATGTTCACTCTCGTCCTCCAATATCTGAAAATGCTTCTCACGTTTATCCGGATAAATATCCAACTTTCCTGATTTCAACATTCGGGTCCCCATCAAGATACAGGCAAGAGGAGTCTTCATCTCATGAATCATGGCGTATGAGAAATCCTCACGCATTCTAGCTATTTTATTCTGATGGGCAATAATACGAATCTGATAAACAAGACAATAGACAATCATTGCCATCATCAAGACAGTAGCAATGAGAAGCAAGGTCATCTGTTGGAAAATAATCCAATAAGGATTAACAATAAAAGCCTGAAGATTCTCCGTGCGTTTATAATTGATAGGTTGTAATCCGGTTTTCAACAAACCATAATCCCCCACCTGTATGGAACGGGAGCTTCTAAGAATATTCCCCAGCGAATCTGTCACACAGGTTATTACCTCTGCATCCAATCCTTCGGCAGCAAGACCTGTCCGATAAATAGAATCTAAACTTGACAAAGAAACAGACAATTTATAATCCCTCTTGACAATCTCTTGCATGGAAACCTGCATATTGGACATCAACCATTGGTTCACATTTTCATCAACCCTGTCATCCTTAAAAAGATCATAATCTTCATCCAAGCTTATTCTAACCATAATGGAAGTATCTCTGTCCTTATACTTCTTTTGCAAAGAATCTTGATATACTTCCATGCGATAAAACACCTCACGCATCGTTGCATCTCTAAATACTTCATTGCTTCTGAACTGTATACTTTCCCTAGTTAGCTTATAAGTATTTACAAGCCAAACGTACTGCAAACTGATGATTGCCAACAGTCCAATACAAGCCACCCAACGAATATGTTTGATTGTCATACACTTATATCCTATCCATACTTTGTTAACGTAATGTTAACCTGCTATTAACCAGGTAAGGAAAAAAGTCTCCCTACTTTTGTTTCGTCAAAGTTAAAGAAAATATTAAAAACAAATAGATATGAAAAAGCAAAATTTTATCATCACATCGCTATTTTTATTTTGGGTTATAGGAACAACCACTGCACAAACCATTACCGGAAAGGTTACAAACATCCATGCACAACCCATTGACGGTGCAAACATCCATGCACAAGCCATTGACGGTGCAACCGTCATCCTACAAACCATTGATTCTACTTTCGTGGACGCCGTAATCACAGATACCACCGGTTGCTTTAGGTTCAACCGGCAACCAGCATCTTATCGGCTGATTTTCCAACACATCATGTACGAAACCCTCTTATTGACAACTACAGGAGAAGACGCAGGCACGATTACCCTGAAAAGTAAAGATTATGCCCTGGACGAAGTTATCGTCAAAGGGGAACGCCCTCTTGTAAAAGTGGAAGAAGGAAAATTATCGTATGATCTGTCACAACTCACCACACATAGAATCGTGAACAATGCTTATGAAATCCTTCAGCAATTACCCGGTGTACAAGAAATAAACGGCAACCTTTCATTGGCAGGCACACACAATCTGAGCATTATTTTAAACGGAAGGGCCACAACAATGAGTCACGAACAGTTAGCCATTTTATTAAAAAACACTCCGGCTTCACGTGTAGAAAAGGTAGAAGTTATGTATAGCACACCGCCGCAATATCATATAAGAGGTGCTGCCATCAACTTACTTTTGAAAGTTTATCGTCCGGAAGAAAGCGGGTTGCAAGGAGAAGTTAATACCGGATATCTATACAATTACAGAAATGGCACACAAGGAGGAATCAGCCTACTTTACACCACTCCTAAATGGAATATAGACTTGCTATATAATACCCATTATGAACAAAACAGACAAACTACAGATACGTACTCACACCACACCTTAAAAAATAATGTATATGATATCTGTCAACACAATAACATTGACAGAAAAGGAATAACACATTATGTACGGACAGGCGCTGAATATAAATTCAATGGTAGTGCTCATATCAATTTGGCCTATACCGGTATCTTCAACCCTAACAACGATAATCATTCGTATTCCGACGGGAACATCACAACCGCAGACAATCGGACAAAAAAGGAGGCTCAAATGCACAATCTCGCTTTAGATTATCTCTCTGGCTTCGGTATGAAAGCTGGAATAAATTATACCTCCTACCATTCCGAAAGTCATCAGCAATTCACCAACAAAGACAACAAAAAACAAACAAGCGAATTTCATACGACTAGCGGACAAATAATAGACCGCTGGAAAATATACGTAGACCAGTCACACACACTACCACGAGAGTGGACCTTGAATTATGGCACCTCTTTGACTTATGCCAGTGACCATAATACTCAGTTCTATCATACCCAAAACGGAACAGATATGAGCGAACTTAACACAGACAATCGTTATAACGAATATACATATGACTTCTATGTCGGATTCAGCAAAAATATGGGAGAACGTTTGTCTTTCAGCGCATCCATAACCCTACAGCCGAATTAACATACGTAATGACCCCAGCGCATATTTTACAACTTGCATTCACCTCAGATAAAACCTATCCCAGCTACTGGGATCTGAGCGAAAGTACCGGCTATATAAGTGGTTATGAAGAAGTACAAGGCAATCCAATGTTAAAGCCATCCACCGATTATTCCGCAAATCTGAATTATATTTTACAAGCAGAATACAGGCAGGCGAAATGTGATAAATTCTTCGACCTTTCTTTCAACCACAGCAAATGGATTGGATTGGGAATGTTACAGAATAACCTAACGCTGTCTACCCAACCGGACATACGCATAGAACTGACCGGACTTTATTTAAGCCCATCCATTCAGGGAAATTATGATTTAAGCAATGTATGGGCCATCCATGCCGGGTTGCGATGGAATTTTGCCAACCAGAAGGCGAGTCTTCAACTGAAAGCCACTGATCTGTTCAATTCAATGCAAGGAGATATAGATGTAACACTGCGCAATAAAGGGCAGTATATGGACATGCACATCAACAGTTATTCACGCAACGTAACTTTATCCTTTACTTACAAGTTCGGAGGCTATAAAGAAAAACAGCATAAACCAATAGACACTTCCCGATTCAAATAAAGCATCATCAATAGTATCATGACACAGTAATAAGGGGCAGATTCGTACATCCGCCCCTCATTCGATTATTTCATAACAGAAAGTATCTTACTATATTCAGACTGATTATTCAATGTCTCAATAGCTTTTTTCAGATCAGGATCATCTTTCAAGCGTTGCAGTATCGCGCCACGTTGGAAATAGTAACGTTTCAAAATCTCCTGAGCAATAGCATCTTTTATCTCTTTCGAGAACCTGTCCAACTCATGATCCAAATTATGCGTCAATTTCGTTTCCAAAGCGGCAAACTCTTCTTTTGCCCCATCCATATATCCTTCAAACTCTGCTATTTCTTTCAAGTTCTTCAGCATCTTCTCACTTTGCCGATCATAAGTAAACTTACGCTTATGTAACATCTTCTTAAAATCAACATAGTCAGCATCTGTTATTGTAAAGTCTTTCACTTCCCCTACCTGAGAATGCTTGATACAATATTGGGTAGCATAATCAAAAATCATATCATCATTAAGCAGATAAAACATAATGTTTGGGAAATTTTCAACTTTCACCTCCACATCCGGACGAATACCGCCACCATCACGCACTTCACGTCCGGCTGCTGTATGGAACACATTGGTCAGGCTGTCCGGAGTACGGGCCACAGACCCCAGTAGTTACTTTCATGCTACTGTTATAAGGCAATTCACGAGGAACCTGTACCAACCCTTTACCATACGTACGGCTTCCTACCACAATAGCCCGGTCAAGGTCCTGCAAGGAACCTGAAACAATCTCGGATGCCGAAGCTGTAGAACCGTCCACTAGCACAGCCAGCGGAATTTCTGTATCTACCGGTTCATTCGTTGTTTTGTAAGTGGTACCAGCTTGTTTAATCTTGCCTTTTGTTACCACAATTTCTTTCCCTTTCGGTACAAAGAAATTCACCACATTCACCGCTTCCCCCAACAAACCACCACCATTGCCACGCAAATCGAGAACAATAGATTTAGCACCTTGCTGTTTCAATTCTATCAATGCCTTCTTTATATCTTTTGAACAATTCTCTATAGCAAAAGTACTGATAACGATATATCCCACATTATTGTCTACTATTCCATAATAAGGTACAGGGTTTGTACGGATGGTAGAACGGGTTATTTTAAATTCCATTGGCACGTAAGTACTATCAGAAGTAGGTCTCTCAACTTTCAACACACAAGTTGTTCCCGGCTCACCACGCAAATTATCACTGACATACGAGGTCAGATCATTGGGAATTCTGTCTCCCTGGAGCATATCTTTTCCATTGATCTCCATGATGATATCACCAGCCTTCAATCCTATTTCGGCTGCAGGGCTTCCTTCGGAAGGTTCAATAATAGCCACACGCTTTCGGGGAGTATAATAACGTATTACCGATCCGATACCGCCAAACTTTCCGCTAGTCATTTCCTTTAGTGTATTATCTTCTTCAGGATAATACTCCGTGTAAGGGTCGGTCTGCGCCAACATAGCATCAATACCATATTTTATCACTTTCTCAGGATCAATAGTATCAACATAAAACATATCCAATTCCTTGAATATCGCATTGAAGATATCCAAGTTTTTTGCTATTTGGAAATTACGGTCATCACCTTTATTAAAACTAAACAAAGCGCCACCTGCCAGGCCCACGCAAATCATTA
>ERZ779940.417-NODE-417-length-11246-cov-1.84273_pt1 | contig 11246 bp, 7 predicted proteins | sample MGYA00511063_ERZ779940 | MGnify/ENA primary metagenome ERZ779940 (study PRJEB29588, sample SAMEA2146682) | human gut metagenome | biome: human gut; feature: human-associated habitat; material: faeces | place: Denmark | collected 2008/2010 ...
TCCAGATAGTTTGCGGCTGCTTTTGCTACTGCTAGCGATACGCCTAAAATGGCATTGGCCCCGAGTTTGGATTTAGTGGGAGTACCATCTAATGCTAACATTTTTTTATCAATGGCACGTTGTTCCAGTGCTGAGCAACCAATTAGCGCCGGGGCAATGATTGTGTTTACATTGGCTACAGCTTTTAAGGTTCCTTTTCCATTATAGCGAGTTTTGTCACCATCGCGTAGTTCTAATGCTTCGTGTTCTCCGGTTGATGCTCCTGACGGAACCGATGCACGACCTGTGATTCCTGATTCTAATGTAACATCGACTTCTACTGTGGGATTACCACGTGAGTCTAATATCTCGCGGGCTATAATTTTTTCTATTTTCATACTACATGTACTTTTAAATAATTATTCTAATATAAACTATTGTTGTTAAAATATTTAGCATCCTTTTAACTCCATGCAAAATTCGATTAAAAAAATCGTTTATCCAATACCTATTTATGGTGAATCTTGTTCTATACAATCCTAATAATTAGGTATTGTGGAAGGTGCTGAAGTCGGTTATCTTTGCAAATGTAATAATTACAATTTAAAAATCAGTTTTAATTTAAAAATAAAAAGAGTATGGAACCAATTATTAATTCACAAGTTCCTGAATTTAAAGTTCAGGCATTCCATAATGGAGAGTTTAAAACCGTAACTAATAAAGATATTGAAGGTAAATGGGCTATTTTCTTCTTCTATCCTGCTGACTTTACGTTTGTATGCCCTACCGAACTTGTAGATATTGCTGAAAAGTATAATCAGTTCAAAGCAATGGGAGTGGAAGTATATTCTGTAAGCACCGATTCACATTTCGTTCATAAAGCATGGCATGATGCGTCTGAAAGCATCCGCAAAATCACTTATCCGATGTTGGCAGATCCTACAGGTGCTTTGTCGCGTGCATTTGGTGTGATGATTGAAGAAGACGGTATGGCTTATCGTGGCACTTTTGTAGTGAATCCCGAAGGCAAGATCAAATTAGCTGAAATTCAGGACAACAGTATCGGGCGTAATGCTGATGAACTTCTTCGTAAGGTAGAAGCTGCCCAGTTTGTAGCCACTCATGATGGTGAGGTTTGTCCTGCTAAATGGAAGAAAGGTGCTGAGACCTTGAAACCGAGTATTGATTTGGTAGGTAAAATTTAAAGTATAGAACTCATGTTAGATAGTGCGATAAAAGATCAGTTAAAAGGTCTTTTTGCCCAATTGGAAGCGCACTATACTTTTGACATCTTTGTCCACCCTCAGCACGAAAGTCGTGCCGAGTTGGTGGACTTGTTGGAAGAAGTGGCTTCCTGTTCGGATAAACTTTCCTGTCGGTTGCAGGATAGTGAAGGGCTGAAGTTTATCCTTTTAAAAGAAGGAAAGGATACGGGAATCACATTTCGTGCCGTACCTGGTGGTCATGAATTTACTTCTTTGTTGATGGCTGTTCTGAATGCTGACGGCAAAGGAAAGAATTTTCCGGACGAGTTTATTACCAGACGTATCAAGGCGTTACAGGGGCCGATTAGTTTGACCACCTATTTGTCTCTCACCTGTACCAATTGTCCCGATGTGGTTCAAGCTTTGAATATGATGGTACTTCTGAATGGTCAGATACGCCATGAGGCAGTAGATGGATCTATAAATGAAGAAGAAGTGGAACGGATGAAAGTACAGGCTGTTCCTACTGTATTTGCTGATGGTGAACAGATTCATGTGGGGCGTAGCAGTATGGGGGATCTGTTGGAGAAGCTGGAAGCCCGTTACGGTTCGGTGGAATTGGAAGCTGTTGAGACAAAAGAATATGATGTACTGGTAGCCGGTGCTGGTCCTGCTGGTGCGACAGCTGCTATCTACTCAGCTCGTAAAGGGTTGAAAGTAGCAATAATAGCCGAGCGTATTGGTGGACAAGTCAATGAGACAATGGGGATTGAGAACTTGATATCTGTGCCTCAGACTACCGGTAAACAGTTGGCTCAGGATCTGAAAAAACATTTGGCGGAATATCATATTGATATTTTAGAAAATCGCCGGATAGAGAAAGTGGAAGTGACAGAGGGCATGAAAGTGTTGTCTGTGAAAGGTGGAGAAACGTACAAGGCTCCCGTATTGATCATTGCTACCGGGGCGAATTGGAGAAAATTGAATGTTCCCGGTGAAGAAAAATACATCGGTCATGGAGTTGCTTTCTGTCCTCATTGTGACGGACCATTTTATAAAGATAAGGAAGTAGCAGTCATAGGTGGTGGAAACTCTGGGGTTGAAGCTGCTATTGATTTGGCGGGAATCTGTTCCAAAGTGACTGTATTCGAGTTCATGGATACTTTGAAAGCGGATACTGTTTTGCAGGAGAAAGCTAAAAGCCTGCCCAATGTGGATATTATTACTAATACTCAAACGGTAGAGGTGTTAGGAAACGGTGATAAAGTGGTGGGGCTTATAAAGAAAGACCGTTCATCCGAAAAAGAAGAGATATTTGCCTTGGATGGTATTTTTGTCCAAATTGGTTTGACTGCCAATAGCGCTTTGTTTAAAGAATTGCTGGAAACGAACCGCATGGGTGAAATTCTGACTGATAAAAATGGACGGACCTCTGTAAAAGGTATCTATGCTGCCGGAGATGTAACGGATGTTTCTTATAAACAGATAGTTATAGCAATGGGGGAAGGCGCCAAGGCTGCTTTAGTTGCATTCGAAGACCGGATGCGCGGAACGATTTATTAGTGATAAGTGGTTGGTGGTGAATAGTGGGTGCATATCGCAATATTTACCACTAATCTTATCACTAAAAAATGCACTCTTTGTATGTATATTGGTGAGAATATGCTTTCTTTGTAGGTGAATCACCGTTTACAGCATTGATATGGCAGAATCGAGACGTACTTCATTGAAAGATTTGGCACAGATATTAGGTGTATCCATACCTACAGTATCCCGTGCCTTGAAAAATAGTCCCGAAATCAGTCGGGAACTTTGTATTAAAGCTCAAAAATTGGCAAAAGAGATGAATTATCACCCCAATCCTTTTGCTATGAGTCTCCGGAAAAATACTCCCCGTACCATTGGAGTAATTGTACCTGATATTGTTACTCATTTCTTTGCGTCTATTTTAAGTGGTATAGAAGATACCGCTATAGCAAACGGCTATTTTGTTATTATCACGACTTCCCATGAGTCATACGACCATGAGAAAAGAAATATTGAGAATTTGGTCAATATGCATGTGGAAGGTATTATAGGTTGTTTATCTCAAGAAACAACAGATTATGCCCATTGGTTGAGTTTGGATAATATGAATATGCCGCTTGTTCTATTTGATCGTGTTTGCATGCCTGACCGTTTTTCTACGGTAGTGGCTGATGGAGTATATTCCGCTCAGATGGCGACACAGCACTTGTTGGATCATGGAAGCAAACGGATTGCTTTTATCGGTGGTGCAAACCATCTGGATATAGTAAGAAAGAGAAAACATGGTTACCTTGAAGCGTTAAGGGAAAATAAGATACCTATTGAGAAAGATTTGGTTGTGTGTCGGAAAATTGATTTTGAAGAAGGGAAAATAGCTACAGAAATTTTATTATCGCTTCCGGAGCCTCCCGATGCAATTCTTGCCATGAATGATACATTGGCATTTGCCGCTATGGAAGTGATTAGAAATCATAATCTTCGTATTCCTCAGGATATAGCGCTTATTGGGTATACAGATGAGCAACATGCCAATTATGTAGTGCCTCGCCTTTCGGCTGTTTCGCATCAGACTTATAAGATGGGGGAAGCCGCATGTCAGATGTTGATTGATAAGATTAAGGGAGATAAAAAAATCAGGCAAATCATTGTTCCTACTTGTTTGCAGGTGAGGGAAAGCAGTATAAAAAGGAAGGATTGAGAACCGAAATGTATTTTAAGAAGAGAATAAGGCTGAACTCTTCACAAAGAGCCAACCTTATTTCTTTATATATTGGAGTATTATTGAGTGACCAACGTAATAATGGAACGTGCCGGGATCACAACTTTTTCATGGTTTTTGATGCTTCCTACCGGTAGAAGATTCTCTCCATCTTTATCCGAAGTACGATAGATTGTCCAGTTTTTTATAATTCCGTTACGCTGATAGAAAGTAAACTCTTTATCTTCCGCTGCATAATTAATCATAACGAAAACCTCCTTTCCGTCTGTATTTTGGTATGCTGAACACATTAGTCCGGTTACATCCGTATCGCCTTCAGGAATGATTTTCCCTTGGTTGTCTTTGGCTATAATTGCTTTCCGAACAGCTCCCGGGCGTATAAATCTACTGTAGTTTCCCAAAGCCCACATTAATTTGGAGTCTTTCACCTCACCATTCAGAAAAGTCGGATCACTATACTCACGGATTAATCCGTCTTTATAATCTCCACCGATAGATCGCCACCATTGCCAACTGCGAGCACCTGCATATACAATGTCATGATGAATGATCCGTGCTACATATAATGCTGTCTTCATGGTGAAGTCATATCTTCCGCCTCCGCCGATTTCTTCGTCATTGCCCATGATACAGGTTTCTGTCTGCCAGAAATCCACCTTATACTTGTCTAAAGTATCTTTTAATTGACAACGGATATCGTGTAAATTATTCAGAGGAGTATTAGTCCAATAACTATGCCCTACCATCAGCCGGGGAACATTGGGAGTATCACCCAGATAGGTGGCTGTACTGTCCGGATTAAAGAAAGACTGGATTTGATACCCCCGTTCCCAATTAGTCATGTGAGTATCGAACATACAACGATAGTCAGAGGACTCATTGACTAGAATCTGTGTGTCAATTTGGTTATTTACGAACTCTTTACTGATGAGGCGTATGGCACGGGCTATTTCGCGGTTGGTAGCCGGTGTACCTTCTTGTTTGGGGCCAATCCAGTTCCAATGCCCATCGGGTTCATTGAATGGACAGAGGTAATTGAACTTGATTCCATCGTGTTTCTCCACCCCTTTTATGACATTGGCAAGAAAACGGGCAAAATTCTTATAATGCTCTTCCTTTAAGTTTAAGGTTCCTCCACGGCCTGTGTTGGTGGCAAGACCGTTTTGTGTGAAATATACGGGAGGTGAATTAAGAAATGCCAAAAATTTGTTTACACCCCGTTCTTTTGCCAGACGCAGGAAGTTGCGCTGCCCTTGTTGTTTATTCCAATTATAGTTACCATCTGCCTGAAGGAAACATTCGGCACGCATCCAGGGAGAGGCTATCTGGCTGGCTTCTCCTTGTTCCGCACTTCCGGCTCCTACATTGAAACGCCATAAAGACAGACCGATTCCTTTAGGTTGTCCGTTTTCATGGTTTTCCGTACTGAACAGCCAGTCGGCTACTTGGTTTTGTTTTTTCTTGTGGCCATAAGCCTATAAATTGCATGCTCCAACAGTCTGATGCTCCGAAATAGTCCATGGTTTGACAGGGTTGGTCTGTTTCTATTTCAAAGTGAATGGCAGGATGCTGAGCAAACAGGTTTGCTGTTGCAAATAAAGAGAATAATAATGCTTTGTATTTCATAAAGTTGAGGGATTATTTCAGATTATAAATGACAGTTGTAACACTTTCCGAAGGCACAATTACTTGTTGGTCTGCCGTGACGTGTACCTCTTGCAAATTTTTGTTATTTGTTGTTATATAAGTAGTGATGGAGCTTATTTCACTTACCCATTCTTTATGAATTTCGTTTAGCCGGACTCCTTTTTCTGATAGATTGGTATAAACAGCAACAATTTTATCTTTTTTCGGTGAAATCCATGCTGACCCGAAGAAACTGGATGATTCATTCATGTTAAGCATGATACGGCGATAACCCGGTCGGATGAATAGGCTGTAGTTACCTAATACCCAAAGTGTGGGAGTAGCTTTATAAGTGCCTTCTTTCTCTATATCCCCATAAACTCCATCGGAGGGTTCCAGTGAAATCAGTAAGAAGCGGTTTTTGTGTCCCCAGCGGGGGATATCCATTGAGGTCCAGTAGCTCCAGGAGGAAACTCCTGCTATAGTTAGGTCATTGTGTATTACTTTTGACATATAAAGTGCAATGTCCATTTCGGTTGCTTGGTCATAGCCTATAAACTCGGAAGAGCTGTATCCGTCGCCTAACATACTCCACTCACTTTGCCATATTTCTACATCATATTGTTGGGCTGCTTGGGCCAGTTGTTTCCGGACATTACGCATACCATCCCATGTGCCATCTGTCCAGTAGCTGTGGCCGCAGATAAGTTTCTTTACATGAGTCAGGTTGCCTATATAGGTGGAAGTTCCAGGTGTGAAAAATGCTGAAAGTACGTTACTGTGGGCGGCATCATTCTTAAATTTGTAGAGATATTCATAATCTCCAGATTCCCCTGGAAGAATATCAATAGAAAGACCGGCAGAAGTGATGGCGGTATCCAATTCACGTATAAGTCTGGCTACTTCATCATTAGTCCATCCGCTGCCTTCCTGGCCGCTGTCCCATTTATATTGGGGTTCGTTAACTGGTGAGATATGTGTCACTGGATATCCTTCGTTTACATAGTATTTTGCTACATCTGACATGTATCTGGCAAAGTCCGTATAACGTTCATCCTTCAAATTAGAAATTCCTCCGCTATTGGAGAATCCTTTTCCGTTGGAGGTATATTGTACAGGAGGGGTATTGCTGAAAAGTACTATACTCTGACAACCAAACTCTTTGGCACGCTGCAAGAAGTAGCGCTGCCCTTTACAGCGTGTCCAGTCTAATGTTAAGTCATCAGTCAGATAAGATTCTGCTCTGCGTGATTTGTCTTCTATTCCACTTGCTTCACCTTGTTCTGCACTGCCACCACCTAGATTCATACGCCACATGGAGAGTCCTATACCTTTAGGTTGTCCTGATTGTATTTCAGAAGAGAATAGCAGTTCACTGATTTTGTCACGATTCGTTATCCAGCTTTTTCCTACGAAGGCAGGTGCCCAACAATCTGATGCGCCAAATCCTGTCAGAGTCTGAAAAGATTGTCCGGCATCTATGGTTACTGTTTTTTCTACGTTTATGCTGTTGTCCGGTTGCCCCGATGTATCCGGTGTTTGGGGAGAATCGTCACTGCAGGCTACAGTAGAAAAGAACAGTGGAAGAGTAAAAATATATTTTAGTTTCATTATTTTAGATGGATTAAAAAATAGTCGCGGATAATCCTAGCAAACTATCCGCGACAGAATATAAAGACCTATTGAATGTTTAATTCCTGTAACAATCTGTTCTTTTTGGAAAATGATTAATTCCAGCCCGGATTTTGGGTGATAGAACCATTAGACATTGTAATCTCATATAAAGGTATCGGGAATACCATATCCCGGTTTTCGTTGAAGCTGATTCCTTTATCACTTGCCTCACCTTGATTTTCCCATTCGTAAATGTCGCGGGTAGCGGGATCTGTATTGTATTTTACAAATGTACCGTTTGCTCCCATCAGGTTACAAATCATTTTCTTGCCATTGTCATCTGTCCAACGGCGGATATCATAGATTCTGTTTTGTTCCCATGCCAGTTCCAAACGACGTTCTAGCCGGATAGCTTTGCGAAGCTCGTTCCCACTGGATGTGACAGCAGGTAATTTTACACGATTCCGTACCTCATTAAGGTAGGTACGTGCTGTACCATCTTCGCCCAATTCGTTGCAGGCTTCAGCATACATCAACAATACATCTGCATAGCGTAAGATACGATGATCTAATGGAATTTTGTCGATATTGTATACTTCCGGACGTTTTTCAATAGGTACAAAATACTTCCGGACAATACGTGCTGATTTATGTTGTGACGGATCTATAATATAACATTCGGGATCCCAACCGTACTTTTCGATATAATCTTTATAATTGGCGATTTTTGTGTTGTTTTCAACGAACTTGTCGAAGTTATTCTCTCCGGCAATTTCTGTACAACCCGTTTTAATGATGGTCCAACGTAAACGTTCTGTATCTCCTGCATCGATGTAGGCTTGTTCAAGGTTGGCGGTTGGCTGTCCCCAAGACCATCCGTCGCCGGGGCCACTACGGGCACCGGTAATAACAGTCAAAGAACCACCCAATGCATAAGTTCCATCATACATATATTGTACTTCAAACAGACTTTCTTCGCTATTGTTATGGTCAACATCCCATACATCACCGAAGTTGTCGAGTAATTTATATTCACCTTCGTCGATGACTGTTTTCAATACATCATGTGCCTCTTGCCATTTGCTTTGGTAGAGGTAAACCTTTCCCAATAGGCCTAATGCAGCTCCACGGGTAGCGCGTCCCATATCTGTAGCAGCATATTGACTACGTTGTGGCAACACACCAGCAGCGGCTTTTAAATCATCTTCAATGAACTTATATACATCTTCGGCCGAAGCGCGGGTAATACCTTGTATTTCTTCGGGCAACAGGAAGCCTGTAATGAGAGGTACACCACCAAAATTCTTCACAAGTTCAAAATAGAAGTATCCACGGAGGAAACGTGCTTCGGCTACAAGCCGGTTCTTCATTTCTTCATCTGAGAAATCAGCTTGTGAAATGCGTTCTACTGCGATATTGCAACGTAGAATGCCTTTGTATCGATACTGCCAAAAGTTGGAGATGGCACCATTGCTTTGTCCGGTACCTTGATAGTGGGCCAAAGAAATATAGTCACTTTGACTTTGGCTGGTATTGCCCATCCAACCGTCATCACTACACATCTCGGAAAGCAACCATACTGTGTTGATATTCCACCATCCGCCAAAAGTAATGGCCTGGTAACAACCAGTAATAAATGCTTCGGCTTCTTCTACACTTTGGAAATAAGTATCCAAATTTTGTTGCCCGCGCACTTCCTCTGTTAGGAAATCCTCACAAGAAGTGAATGTCAGCGAGGCAATCATTGTTAATATTGTTAATATCTTTTTCATGGTTTATACCTTGAGGGTTAAAATCTTAAATCAATTCCAAATAAGAAAGTACGTGGGTTAGGATAAGCGATGCCGTCAATACCGGTTTCAATTACACTGCCATCTTTACCAATCTGTGGACGTTCAGGATCCATACCTGAGTAGCTAGTGATAGTGAAAGGATTTTGAGCCGACAATGAGAGACGCAATTCGGTTCCGTTCAACCACTTCTTGGGGAGTGTGTAACCCACTTGTAATAGTTTGCAACGCATATAAGAGCCGTCTTCTACAAAGAAACTTGAAACGCGTGTGTAATTCTGATTCAAATCATTGTAGGACAGGCGAGGAATATCGTTGCTGGTTCCTTCGCCATGCCATGCTTTCTGCAATGTACCTGCCCAAACGTTTTGCCCACTTACGCCGGAGTATAAACCTTTGGTCTTATTGAAAATATCATTACCGAATGTACCATAGAAGTTGGCTGTGAAATCGATGTTTTTATAGCTGAAACCCAAGTTCAAACCTACCATCAAATCGGGATATGGGTTACCGATCCATGTTTTATCATTTTCATCTAGAACTCCGTCATGATTCAAATCCTTAAAGCGGATGTCACCGGGTTGGGCATTGGATTGTACCAGCTTGCCATTTTCGTTGGTGTGAGCATAAACTTCATCCCAATTTTGGAAAATACCATCGGCTACGTAGCCGTAGAAGCGTGAAATCAAGCCACCGTCTTCATTACGGATAATTTGGTCGCTGTTGAAACCTCCAGTTTGGATAGGACCGTCACCGGAGAATTTAACAGCTTTATTTTTCACTGCGGAAAGGTTCACCCCCACATTATATCGGAAGTCTGCTACTTTGTCGTGCCAGTTCAGACTTAATTCCCAACCGCTAGCTTTCATACTACCTATATTCATCCATACTGTACTGTTCCAGTCGGGGTATCCGATGGCGAAGATATTTTGTTTCTGATAGAGCATATCAGAAGATTTCTTTTGGAAATACTCAAAGGTCATGTCTAGACGGGAGTCAAGGAAGGACATATCCACACCTACGTTCCAGTCTTCTACTGTTTCCCATTTTAGCAAATTATTGCCCACGCCTGATACCATAGTACCTGAAACACGTCCTGGAGTTGTACCAAATACATAATCAGATTGTCCTAACAAAGTCAGCGTAGCATCATTATCTATGTTTTGATTACCTACACGTCCCCAACCTCCGCGTAATTTCAAGTTACTGAAAATCTTCTGGTCTTGCATGAAGCTTTCACTGATGATACGCCATGAAGCAGAAACAGAAGGGAAGATGGCATATTTGTTTCCTTTGGGGAAACGAGAAGAACCGTCTGCACGAATAGAAGCTGTTAGATAGTAACGATTGTCATAGTTATACATCACGCGTCCTAAATAAGATACTAATGTGCTGTAAGCAGTTTTACCTTCTGACTTTTGGTTTTGTGTACCGGCATTTACTTCCTGCATTTGATCCATATTATTAGGCACATCGTCACGTGAGGCTTTTGATTGGAATTCAGCAAAGCGTTCAGCTGTAAAGCCACCCATTACATTAATATTATGCTTTTCTGCAAAAGTCGTGATGTAAGTAGCAGTATTAGTCCAGTTCCAATCAAGCCATTCCTGCATTTCACGGGAAACATTACTTAATGTAGATTGTTCCAAAGCATCAATATAGAATTCAGGAGTGAATTTGTCTGTACGGCGGAAGTGTGCATTAGCGCCGAACTGCGTGCGCAGGGTCAGTTTTTGAATAGGGTTTATCTGTAAATAAGTATTTACAATTGTACCCATTTCACGGGAGTGGGAATTTTGGCGAGCCAATGAACCGGCAGGGTTCCACTCCTGGTTGTTGTAAGAACGCTGATAGTTATTGAATTCGTTATCCACCCATTGATCTTCCGGCTTGAATATAGGAGTTGTGGGGTCCATAGACATGGCAGCTGAAAAAAGATCGGGGGTATCATCCCATGATTCTACACGTGGGGCAATGTCGAAACCCATTTTTACATATTTATTAAATGTATATTCTGTATTAAGGCGTGCGTTGATTTTGTCCCAATAACCATAGTCATATTGTGAATTGTTACGGTAGTAACCCATACTCAGGTTATAAACCAGTTTGTCTGAACCACCGGAGATATTGAGTGAGTAATTTTGCACTAAAGCAGTTTTGTTGATTACTTCGTCCCACCAGTCTGTTCCTCCGGGATTGGTAGTAGCGCCTGTATCATTCCAAATAGAAGTTCCTCCGTCATTTGTGTATCGGGTATTGAATACTTCTTTATATTCGGCGGCATTA
>ERZ779940.430-NODE-430-length-11040-cov-1.78607_pt1 | contig 11040 bp, 8 predicted proteins | sample MGYA00511063_ERZ779940 | MGnify/ENA primary metagenome ERZ779940 (study PRJEB29588, sample SAMEA2146682) | human gut metagenome | biome: human gut; feature: human-associated habitat; material: faeces | place: Denmark | collected 2008/2010 ...
TTTCTTTGCATTACCATCTGTCGGTATTAGAAATATATCTCCCTCTAAATCACTTACAATTTCTTCTTCTGTTTTACCAGTTAAACCCATAATAAAATCCATATCAACTTTTGCTTTTTCTGATATGGATATAATCAATGCTTCATTTGTATTATCAACTTTTGTTATTTCTATATGAGGTTTTATTGTCCTTTTAGAAAACATATCTGCTTTTCTTTCAAGTTCCCCATTTTCATTTAAAATTTCAAGTGAACATAGTAGAAAATAACTACTATCATTAGAAAAAGCAATATTATTTGCTCTACTGTTGATAAGTCCATATTTTTTATTAAACTTATCATATAAATCATTGAGTTTTAATTGTTCTTTCTTTATATCTTCATCTGGGTAATCATTAATTTGTAAATCAATTAATTTTCTTACACAATCCCTTAACTCTATCATTCCTCTAACTCTATTTTCTGTTGTAATTGCAAGTTCCTGTGGATACATTTTACTATTTTCTCTAAAATAAACGTTTCCATCTACAACTGTATAAGAGAAATTTTTAACATTTACAGATGCTGGTATTGATAAATCTTCCTCATCTACTTCTTCAATATCATATTCATTTATTTCTGTATGAATATTTGTTATAGCATTATTTAGCATATCTTCTAATCTTGAATTATCTTCTAACTTACAAGCAGAATCATAACCAAATCTTGTACTTACCATTTCCATATTACCCATAATCATATCTGGATTTTCTATAAAATAATTGTTCATTGTTATTCCATTTTCATCTTTATCTAAATATACCCAATCTGGTTCTATATCGGTTATACCATCTCTTTTTTGTAAGAAAATAATATCTGATGTTACTTCTGTTCCTGCATTATTTTTAAAAGTTGAGTTGGGTAGTCTTATTGCTCCTAAAAGTTCTGCTCTTTGAGCAATATATTTTCTAACACTTGGATTTTCTTTATCAAGTGTTCCCTTGCTAGTTATAAATGCTACTATTCCACCTGGTCTTACTTTATCTAATGTTTTAGCAAAGAAATAGTCATGAATCAAAAAATTATTCTTATCATATCTCTTATCATTTAATTTAAAATCACCGAATGGTACATTACCTATTGCCACATCAAAAAATGAATCTGGTAGTTCTGTTTTTTCGTAACCCTCTATTGCTATTGAAGATTTTTGATATAACTGTCTTGCAATTCTACCACTAATTGAATCTAATTCTATTCCATATAGATTACTTGTTTTTAATGTTTCTGGAACCATTCCTAAAAAATTACCCGTACCACAACTAGGTTCTAATATATTACCATTTTTGAAACCCATATTTTCTAATGCTTTATACATTGCACGAATTACTATTGGTGGTGTATAAAATGCAGTTAAAGTGGATTCCATTGCATTTTTATATTCTTCTTCAGTTAGTAATGATTTTAATTCTGTATACTCATTATTCCATTGAATATTATTCTCATCAAATGCTTGTGATAATCCACCCCAGCCGACATATTTCGACAAAATATTTTGTTCTTCTTTAGTTGCAAATCTATTTTCTTCTTCGCATATTTTCAAAATTTTGATTGCATTAATATTATTTTGATATTTTTCCTTTGGAGTTCCTACCCCTAAATTATCATCTTGTATTACAAATTGATTTCTTTCATCATTTCTTATTTCTGGGTGAATATCAAATGTTGTTGTTTTTCTTACTTCCTTTTTTTCAAATTCTGGAACTATATTTTCTACGATTATTGCTTCTTGTATATCATCACTTTTTTCTTGTGATATATCTTCTTTTTCTTCTATTTTTTCAGATGTTATAGTTTCTTCTTTCAGTTTAATTAAATGCCTATTGGCTGGATTTTCTTTTACTTTTCTATCAAATTCTTCTCTTGTAAATTCTTTATTAAATAATGGATATTGATAATCATAACATCTTACTATATCATCATCAAACTCTAATATTTCATATTCATCAATTCCAATAGAAACTTTATCTCCTAGATGATATTCATATTTAAATTCTTCTTGTTTTATTTCTTCTACTTTATTTTCTTCTAAAAAAGAATATGGATGTTGTTCTCTATATTCTCTTTCATGATTTTCTTTTTCCAACCAATTAGGATACTCTTCAAGTTCTTTACTACTTAAAAATCTATCTACTTTTATTAATTCCTTGATTCTTTTTTCTATTTGATTCCATGAAAAAAATTGTTTTCTAGCTGTACTATCTAAATAACCTCTATTAAAAGTTATTCCTTTAAAGTCATGTGATTCTCCAATGCCAGAACCTCTTATAGTATGAGTTTGTCCACCTAAACCATAACTTTCTTTTAGAAAATCAATATTATCTTTAGTTGCTAAATTTTTACTAAATTCTTCATATATTCTATACCTAAAATTTAAACTTACTTCTTGTAAATATCTATCTAAAAACTCCTGTGATATTTCTATATCATTTAGAGGTATATCTATACTATCAATTAAAGACATTTGTTTATCTACACTTTTTAATGGTTTTTCTATTGTCTTTAATTGATTTAATAATATCATTGCTGAATAATGATCAGTTAAATCTTCCCAACTAACTAAACTTTCTGTATCTCTAGTTAAGAAATTATCTTTCCAGAATAAGACACCGTTATCGAATGCCTTATACCCATACATGGTATCATTTATCATTACACCAGTATAATCACTATTAAAAATACTTTTTAAATACTCTGCTCTTTTATTTTTATCAGTTTCATTTTTAAAATAATCAACAATGTGTCTATTATCTGTTTTTAAATGTGGAGTATTTGCTAGTATTAAATTAATTTTTTCATCTACGACAACATAAAAAGAGTGATGGTCTTCACTCTTTTCATAAATTCCTAGTTCATTATTAGTTCTTGTTTCACTAATTCCTCTGCTATTAGTTTCAAGTTGTTCATCTTTCCAACCCATTCCATTTGATTGTCTTGTTTCAACTTCTCTGTTATATTCTCTTTCTTCTTCATTTCCTCTATTAATTGTTGCACTCTCATTGTTGCTGTATTGTCTATCTCTATCAAGTGTTTCGTTAATTGATTGCTCATTAACAATGTTGAATAAAGAGTTTTCTTGTTCTTTTTGAGATAATCCAACCTCATCAATCCGTATTTTCCTATCTCCTGTGTTTGCTTCATCTCTGGAAGAATTAAGTCTGGAATTTGATAATCCCCTTGAGTTTTGTAAGTTATCATCTAAATCACTCCTTTCACGATTATTCGTGCTTACACCCATATCATATACAATATTATTTTCATTATCAAATGTACGAATCTTTTTTAATTCACTTATTCGTACATTTTTTAAAGTTTCATAAATATCTTTTAATCCCATTTTTGCTATATCACTTGTAGCATATCCTATTATGGATAATGCACTTTGGTCATTGAAATACATTATATCTCTGAAATCTTCCATGTTAAGATACTTACTTGGATCATATCCACTTCTTTTTAACATCATATAAGAAACACTAATTTTTACAAAGTTTTTTAATGCCTCATTTATTTTTTTATCTTCAACAGATAATCCTTGCATTCTATCTACATAATTTATTTCAGTTAAATATTCTTCAATGTTATCATCTACCATAATATTAGTAACACTAATAAGTGCTTGTGATAGGTTTTCCTTATTATCTAACTCACCATATTTGTTTTCCATTGCCTCAATAATATCCGGCTCATATTTATGATTAACACTCCATAGTTTTATTTGGTTATTATATCTACTATTGGTATCAGCCACATCAAAAACATATTTTAAATGAGGATATCCATTTTCTTCTGTTAAAAGTGCTATTCCTTTTGCACCTTTATTAACCCATCTTTTTAATGTTCTATTCCAGGTTTCTATATCTGCACATGCTCTTGCTGTTGGTTTTTGTGCATATATTAATACTTGATCTTGAAATGGATATTTGTAATTCATAGAAGCACAATCAAGAAAAGATAACCATGAATCTGTATTTCTATTAAAATTATCTAATGTTTCGGTATATAACTCTGTTATTATCTTATATTTTGTAGCCATTATTACACCTCCTTTTCTTAAAGTTACATAATTTAACTACTCACTTGTTGCATTTTTATTTGCCCTTATTTTTTGTAAAACCTCAAAATAATTTGCTTCTACTTCAATATTTTGTTCAAATAAAAACATCAACTTACCAATTAAAGTTGATGCCTCATTAACAAAAAATCGCATATCAATTAATGTTTCCCCGTTTTCTTCTCTCGGAATACTATAAGTTAGTATTTTTTCCTTTAATTTTTTTACACGATAAATTTCTTTTTCGTCTTCTTCTAATTTTTCTAATGTCGTTAATACTTGAATTAACATATTAAAATATTGTTTATCTACTACCACTTTTACTGGTGGTGTTTTACTTGCAAATCCTGTCATTTTAATCTTCCTCCAAATATATAAAATTTTTAACCAATAATAATAATCTTGGATCTCCGAAACCATCTTCTTCACTATTAAAAATTAATGTTCCATTTATATAAACATCATCCCCAACTTGAAATTCATCTTCAACAAAAGATAAACTATTAACACATAAAACCATTCTCATATAGAAAAAATCATTAGTATCTTCATCATATACTTTTAATAATATTTCATATCCGTTTTTATGTGATAAATCTGGTGTCATCATTTTAATTCTTCCACTAAATGCTACTTCTAATTCACAAAAATCTTTATAACTATGTCCCTTTTTCATACTATCCTACCTTTCTACTGCTAAATCTCTATTTCTATTTGAAATATTCATTTTTAAATTACTATCTGAAATAGTAATATTATCTTTATTAGTTTCTTGTAACCTAATATTTTTTACTTCTATATTTTCCATTAAATCTTTTACCATTTCTTTTGCTTGTTCTTTATTTTCTGCAACAACTTCCAAAGTTACATTTCCAAATAAAGATACATTAAATTCATATTTATTCATTTTTCTTATCCTCCTTTTTATTACCACTCATATATGGTATTAATTCTTTATGTTTAATTGCCTCTTGTATCTCTAAAACAATATTTAATTCCTGTGAACTTAATCCTCCAGATATTTTTTTTACATCACACATCTGCATTTTTATTATTTCTTTATCTGTTTTAAATCCTGCATCAAATAATTTTTCTAATATTTTAAATATCATATTTAATCTATTCTTACTATTCATAACTTGCCTCCTTACTTGTTATAAGCAAATGCATATCCATTATCACAATGAACTTCTGCATAACTCCACCAATAATACCTACTCATTGATGTTGGAAGTTTTGCCATTACTTGTGAATATTTTAGCGAAGAATCTGTGTGCATAGTCCATAATGCTACTCCTTGCAAAGATGTCGATTCATAAGGACCTGTTACTCCAGTAAAATCATTTCTTGCTGCATTTACTACTTGTGTCATTATTGCATATCCATTCTGTGCTTTTGGATGTCCTGCCCATACATAACAGTTTGCTTCATGATAGTATCCATCTATTCTTACATCATTACTTGGCATTGAACTTGGAATATTGTTCCATCCATCCCATACTTCCCATGGATTTAATGATACTGAATGAACTGGTAATGAATCACCATATCTAACTGAACTTGTTGTATATAAATTACCATTTACATAATACCTTGCTGTATATGTGTTTTTGCTCCAATTAGGTGTTATATTTGCACCATTTACCCCAACAGTTATTGTTTTATCATAACTTGTGTTCATTCCATCATGAGAATTTGCTTTTACTCTTACCGTACTACCGTAACTTACATTTTGACACCAATCAATAACATCATCAGCTACTAATGTTCCATTTATCCATACATCAAATGTATATCCAGATAAACCTCCATTATATGTTACTCCATCAATTATTGGATTAACATCTACTAAATAACTATTAGCACTCCAATTTGCTACATAATTTAAATTACCTGTTGTACCTTTTGGAACAGTTACTGTCATTTGTTTAGTATTTCCATTACTACCTGTCCAACCTATAAAACTATAACCAGTTTTTGATGGTGTTGGTAATGTAAAATCTTCTTCTACATTGTAAGTTGATTTTTCACCACTAATTGTTCCACCATTTAGATCATAAGAAATACTATATGTATTTATTTGCCATTTAGCATATATTTCTTTATTATTAATTTGATTAATATCATTTATATCAACAGAATAATCTGCATTTTCATTTTGATTATTACTATATCCTAAAAATTGATACCCATTTCTTATTGGAGTTGGTAATGTTGTTTTACCACCAATAATAGTTACATTATCACCATTAAATGTGCCTCCTGTTCCATTTATTTTAATTGAATAACTTTTAGTTTTAAATATAGATGTTAAATCTGTGCTAGATTTAAAATATGCAAATGTTATACCTAAAGAGCAAAATATTGATAAGATTATTGCCATTATTAAATATTTATTCTTTTTCAATTTTCTTACCTACTTTCTTTTTATGTAATTTATATGTATCATTACAAAAGTCTAAAATAATTGCTCCGAGTGAAATATATAATAAATATTTATGACTGTATACATAATCTGCATAATAACCTATAAAAGGTATAGACCAATTTGTTCCTCTACCTAGTATTTGATTATTTGTTATTAAATAATTATCCACAGTATTGTTAACATCCCCTTTTGTAATAAATCCATTTTCAGTTATATCCACAATTCTGTGTGAAATTATATGTTCTTTAGTTTGATATACTAATATGTCACCCTCATCAAAATCATTTAAATCTATTTTTTCATAATATAAAATTCCACCTACTTTAAGTGTCGGTTCCATACTACCAGAAATAACCACAAGAGGTTTCTTTCCCCATAATGATGGTATAAATATTAATAAATAAATTATTAGCAAAATATAAATTATTCTAAATATTAAATCTTTGATTTTTACTAACATAATTCTCCTCCTATATAAACAAATTAGAAACTATTTCTAGTTTCTAATTCATTCATTCCTATTACCATACATTGTTGGCTTGATCATATTGAATAGTATCTATTGTAACAACTAATTTATAAGTGGCATCATCATATCCATTTCCACTTGATGTGTAAGTTATTGTTTTACCATCTTCTGAAATAGTTTTACTTAATGTTGATTTAATATTTTCATTAAATGTTACTCCACTAATAAATGAATTAGTTGATTCATTTGGTGCTAATTTTGTTAAATTAGATTTAGATCCATAATAGTAATATCCATCTGAAGCTTTAGTCCAACCAGCATTAAAATTAATAATTGCTGCAACATTATTTGAACTATCTTTTAATGATAATTCTTCTCCATTATTATTTATCCATTTTTCAGTATATTTTGCTCTTACTGCCATATTGATACTACCAGTATTAGTTACATTTATTGTTTTTTCAGTTGTAGTACCAGGTGTCCAGTTATCAGGACTTTCAAATTTTTCTGTTATTTGATGTTGATATAATGCTGTTTTAAATACATTCTGAATGGTATCGCTCGTAGTAAAATATGCTAATGTTCCTCCTAATATTGTAAATGCACTTATTCCTGCTACTATTAAAAATTTTCTTTTATTCTTTCTTTCTTTATTTTTCTTTTTCATCTTTCTTTCCTCCTAAATTATATTTTTTAATTCAAATACAAATACTATTTGTTTATTTGTATTGTGTTTACAAGTTATTAAAGTTAAAGTTTGTTTATTTATATTTCTACTAATTTCTACCCTACCTGTTTTTTCAACTTCATAAGAATTAGAAAGACTATAAATATATGTTTTACCATTATATACAATCTTAGCCTCATCTCCATTATTTAATTTAACTAGATTTTTAAAATATGCCTTATAACTATTCCCACTATGTCCTGCTATAATAACATTACCATTTTCTTTATCAGGTAAATTAGATTCCTTTAATAATTGAATATTTTTATTCACATTATTATTTTTTGAATTTATACTATATATTCCTCTTTCTAAATTTATTTTATCTATCTTCAAAACTGCTAAATAAGGTTCTATATAAATATTTTCCTCGACTTTTACTTCTTCTATTTTTTCTTGTTTTATTTCATTTTCTTGATTACTAGATATTTCTTCTTGTAATTCATAAAAATCATGTATTTCATTTCTTTGATAATATTTAATTAAAACCATTCCAGTACCAATGAGAATTAAAAGGACGCCTAACAAAAGGCATCCTTTTTTCTTATTCTTCTTCTGATTTTTTTCTTGCATAAATTATTATTCCTATTCCTGAAACACAAATTATTCCACTTATTATTTCTATTAAGAAACTATCATTTTCTTCTGTATTTGGAACTTCAACTACTATCTTCTCATTTGTCATTTCGCCATCTTCTTTGATTTCAAAATACATTTTTTCATCTGTTTTAATATATCCTGTTGCAGGTTCTATTTCTAAAATATAGAATTTTTGATTAACTGGAAGATCTTTAATAATTATTTTTCCATCTTTATCAGTTACACCAGAGAATATTAATTCATCTGAATCAGTATATATTTCTATTTTTGTATTTGGAATTGCTTCGCCACTAACTAAATCTGTTTTAGTAAATTCAAGCTCACCCTTCTTGTATCTATTTAAAATACTAAATGATTTATATACTATTGCTGTTTTATTATCAATTTCGGTTAATTCAAAATGATATTCCTTTGTATCTAAAACATGAAGACTATCAGTTTTTGTTTCAACTAATCTATATTTTCCTAATGGTAGTTTTTTACTTATGGCATAACCATTTTTATCAGTTGTAATAACATCTACTAATGTTCCTTTACTATAATATAAATGTTGTCCGTCTGATGATTTAACATCTTCATCTGCATAAATATTATATACGACATTTTCAAGGGCTTTTTCTTCATAATTAAATGTACCATTATTTGTATTAAATTTTTCTCCTGTTTTATTTACTTCAACTTGACCTTTAATAGGTGTATCTTTAAAATTAACAGTTATAAATGCACCATATGTTGTATATGAATAATGAGTATCATTTCCAATGCTAAATAATAGTCCATCTGTATTAATTAAATAAGACTTTGGACTACTAATTTCAATTAATTTGTAATTCCCTGCTTCTAATTTTAAATAAGTTACAAGTTTTCCTGATTCATCTGTTTTGAACTCACTATAAACTTTACCACCAACGAATTGTGATACATATTGATTTGTATCTACATTTAAAATTTTAAATGTAGTATTTGCTAATGCAATAGTCTTTCCTGTTTCACTATCTATTTTAAATACTTGAAGATATGCTGATAACTTGTTATTTAAAATATTATAAGATTGTTCTAGTTCACTATTCTCATCAACTGTAATAAAGAAATCATATATTTTTTCAAAACCTGTATGAGTGTTTACTTGATGAAATTTCCATACACCATAAGGTATATTTAATGTTGCATATCCATTTTTATCAGTTGTTATTTCACCATATTTTGTTCCATCTGGATAATAGATTTCAAATTTAACATTTGCCTCTGCATTTAGAAATTGTGTTGTTCCATCAACATAATCATATTGTTTTAAAATACTAATATAGTTTTTTATAACTTGTTCTTTAGAAGTTATTGTAATAATTTTTTCTTCTGTAATATTAGCATCATAAATATTTGTGTCTATATAGTAACCCTTTGATTGACTTTTTTCTCTAATTTTATATTGAGAATATGGAAGATATTTACTTGTTGCTGTGCAATCATCTCCGATTGTAAGAGTATCTACTACATTTCCTTTTAAATCTAGTATTTCATAAATTGCTCCTTTAAGAGTTGCTTGTCCTTGTGCTTTGCAAGAATTAGTTTCACTATCTAGTTTCTCAATTTTGATTCTACCTTTAATTACTTGTTCTTTTACTTGTATTGTTGGTTCTAAATTACCATTAGTTAATTCAAAATAATATTTAGTTGTATCCAATTTATAACCTGTACTAGGCTTTATTTCTTGAACATATAGTTTTCCTATGCTGGATAAATAATCACTTTTTACATATCCATTACCGTTTGTTGTGATTTCAGTTAATTTAGTACCATCTTCCTTATATACACCATAAACTGCTCCATTTAGGGTAGCACTACCTTGTGCTATTGTTTCTAAAGTTTCACTATCAACCTTTTGAATTGCTACTTTACCTCCTATGACTTCAAAATTTAAATTAACTTCCATTGGGTCATATGCACCTAACCTAAATACATTTTGTGAATGGTCATTAAAATAAACGATTGGTGGTACTGAAAATCTTGTATCTGATTTTGTTAATTTAATAGAAGCATTTCCTATTCCTGTACCTGTTATATTTAAAGTGTTACCATTTATACTTGCTGAAACATTACTTTGATTTGAAATTTTATATTCACTTAATTTGTTATTATTGTCATTTATTGAAATAGTATTAGTTATTGGAAGTTTAATATTGTTTATATTATTAAAACTTGGACTGACATAATGAGAATTTACCAAATTTTCTAATTCTGCTATTTCACTTGCAAATAAACTATCATTTCTATTTCCGTTTAATGTGTCCGTAAAGAAAAATTGTGAACTAGGATCGGCTGTTCTCCAAATCATAACCTGTGTTATCGCATACCACTTATGATCTGAATGATTACCATAACCATATCCATAGTAAGCATATAAACTTATTTTTTTAAATTGTTCTTTACTCATATTAAGATATACTTCATAATCACTCCTAGCTACTTGATATACATAATTATTGTTAATATCAACAAATGGTTGTAAACAATAAACAAATGCATTATCTTCACTTCTACGAATAAATCTTGCTTGTTGATATTTACCACTACCATCTGCTCTTAATTTTTTAATATAAATATTAGATATCATTTCACTAGGCCAAATTGCTTGACCAGAATAATTTTCTGCATGAACTGGCGTGCAATTTGAAAATAGTCCAAATATTGATGATAAGAATATTCCGACTGATAATAATAATCTTTTAT
>ERZ779940.432-NODE-432-length-11038-cov-2.43367_pt1 | contig 11038 bp, 9 predicted proteins | sample MGYA00511063_ERZ779940 | MGnify/ENA primary metagenome ERZ779940 (study PRJEB29588, sample SAMEA2146682) | human gut metagenome | biome: human gut; feature: human-associated habitat; material: faeces | place: Denmark | collected 2008/2010 ...
TTCTCCGGATACCAGTTCCTTCTGAGCATCTGTCAGTGCATCCCATGCTTCTTTTGCTGCCTTACACTGTGCATCTGTCTCATCAGTTCTTTCCTGCACATAAATTGCATCAATCAATGCTGCTACCTCATCTGCTTTTGCCTGATCATCCTTTTCATCTTCTGTCGAAACAGCTTCTGTTGTTTCAGTTGTCCCTGTTGTTTTCTTATCACCACATCCCGCAAACATGGTTGCTGCCATAGTAAGTGTAAGAACTACAGTCAATGCTTTCTTTTTCATTTTTTTCTCCTTTTCTCATGTTCTGGTTTCATTTACACATGAAAAAACTCCGTTCCATATTGCTATGAACGAAGTAAATGACATACTAACTACAGGAAATACGCTTTACGGATTTCCCTTGTTATCAAACAGTACAGCCAATTACTCGTGACCCGGAATCTCTTCCCGTACCAGATAAACGGCAGGTTTCCTGACTCAAAGATTAACGCTCCATAATCACCTTCCCAATGTCTGTGCATCAGTGGCGCTTTTAAAAGCCTGACTACGTTACTCCCTTCTTACAGTGACGAGTTCGTACAGGATTTACACCTGTTTCCCTTTTACCCTGCATATGAATGAATTTCATTGCAGGCACCGGTTATCTTTCTATGAAATCGCTACTATACTAACACACTTTTTATTTTTTCACAAGCCATAGTTCACCCAGCCTCAACAAACTTCACCCTTAAAAAGTTCTCTAGCCTTTCAGCCGGTGGGTCAGTACCTTCATAATGGCATCATAATGTTCTGCCTGATGGGGATATGTACAGTTGGTACAAATCTTAAGTTTTCTGCCATTTGTCTCTTTGTACTCCGGTGTTCCCGGACAATGCTCCATTTCATACATCGGGCAGTAGCAGAACATACAGTTAATCTGCTCAATGTCCCTATGGCAGGGATAATAAGCGCATGCACGATTCTCGAAAAAGCGGCTGCTGTTATGCACCGGCTCATCTTTGGTCTTTACAATCACGATGGTAAAATATCCGCTGTTTTCCGGTATGTTATCCACACCGGAAAAGACTTTTTCTTCCTCTTTTCCACAATCGGAAACACTATACACTTCTAACGGACGGATAGTACTTTCCTTTTGCAGCATTTCTTTTAATTGCTTCAGCTTCCTTCCGGACTTCATATAGATTCTGGTGCCGGAAAATTGTCTCGATTCTTCTATCTCATAGGAACCGGGAATAATATGAATCTGCTCTTCCTTTTCTCCCAGCGAAATGCCAAGTCTTGCTGCCACTGCACAAAAAGACGGTACCCCGCTGACCATTTCCGTATGGCCACCATGCTCTTCGATTTTCTGTGAAAGATAAGTATAGGTAGAATAAATTGCCGGATCCCCCAGCGTTAAAAAGGCAACCTTTTCTCCCTTTGCAAGATATGCTTCTATATTTTCGCATATCTTATCATGGGCTTCTTCTAACTTTTTCTCATCTCTGGTCATGGGAAAATTCCATGCCACAAGCTGATGCTTCCGTATGTCCGGCACCAGTTTTTCTACAATCTGAAAAGCATTACACTCCTCTATCGGTTCGGACGGCACTACTATGGTATCGCAGCATTCTATCACCTGAACCGCTTTATGGGTCAAAAGCTCCGGCTCCCCCGGTCCTACTCCGATTCCATATAAAATTCCACTCTGTGCTTTTTCTTTCTGCATCTGTCTTCCTCTTACTTCAAATTATCTTTTTGCTTCAATTTCGATTGTTGATACAATCCTGCCTGCTGATAGAAATGCTCCACAAAAGAAGGGTTGGACGGATAATAAAGATGAGGAAATCCCCACCAGTGGTTTTCTCCTTCCCAGACACATTCCCACCTTCTGCTTCCGATCGGTTTTTTTGCCACGCAGTCCGTTCCATTTTCCGTACTGTCAAAATAATGGAATTCGTGTCCCCGGATTCCTTCTTTTTCCGGCAGGAAACAGCTTTCTTTCTCGGTAAGCTCCACATAGCCAAAACGCACCAGCTTTCCCCGGTAATCTGCATCTGAATCAATTACGCCCGCCATGGAATATTGTCTGCCTTCCATATCCTTCAGTGATTTATGAAGATAAAGAAAGCCCCCACATTCTGCCAGTGACGGAAGTCCGCCCCGGATGGCTTCCCGGATGGCTGTCTTCATGCTGTCATTTTCGGATAATTCCTTTGCAAAAAGTTCCGGATATCCCCCGCCTAACAGTAATCCGCTGATATGCTCCGGTAATTTCTTATCATGCAGGGGAGAAAACGGCACCAGCTCAAAGCCCCTTTTTGAAAGCAGTTTCAGGTTCTCCTGATAATAAAAACAAAATGCCTCATCTCTTGCGATGGCAAGGCGGAGTTTACTTTCATGGGTATCATTTTCTTTGATATCTGCTCTCTGATATGTCACTTTGTTTTCGTGACTATCAACTTTTGGGGATGCCGCATCCTTTTCTCCGGCTCCCCCAATTGCTAAAATCCGCTCTATCGATACCGTTTCTTTTAAGCTGTCTGCCCCGCGGCATACCTGTTCTTTTAAATCACGCTTTTCTTCCGGAAGTTTTAAGCCTAAGTGGCGGCTCTCCAGATGAAGCTCCTTCTGTTCGGTAAAACAGCCCAGCACTTCTATGGATAATTCGGTTTCGATTAACTCTTTTAATGACGCATAGAACATTTTGCTGACCCGGTTTAGTATCACGCCCTTTATGATTCCGGCTTTGTCATAGGATAAAAGTCCCTGTATCAGCGGAAGTATCGTTCTTCCCATGCCATGTGCATCAATTACCAGAATCACCGGCAGAGAAATTGCTTTTGCCAGGTGATAGGTGGAACCTTCTTCTAAAATTCCGCCAAGTCCGTCATAAAGTCCCATGACACCCTCTACCACTGCAAATGCATCTTCCGGTGTCTCTTCCATAAATATCTCTTTTGTCTTTGCTTCGCCGGTAAAATATGTATCCAAATTCCCGCCCGGTACGCCTAAAATCGTACGGTGAAACATCGGGTCTATATAATCCGGTCCACACTTAAATGCACAGACATCGACTCCTGCTTCTTTCAAGGCTTCGATTAACGCACAGGCAATCAATGTCTTTCCACTGCCGCTTTTGGGTGCTGCAAGAACTACTCCTTTACGCTTCTGCATCCGCTTCTCCTCCCTGCAAATCAAAGGAACATATCATAACCGGATTTTCTGCCTTTGGCATATAATAAGAACCAAGCTCATGATAACGGCTGACCTGCATCTGAATCATTTCAAAATTGCATACCGAAAACCGTTCTTTTACCTGTTTGAATTCTGCCACCGTCTCAAGACTTATAGCATTCATTACAACTCTTATTCTTCTCTTTTTTGCTGCCAGTACTTCTAAAATTTCCATCAGATGTCCACCGCTTCCCCCGATGAAAACATGGGTTGGCTCCTCTAATCCATTGCATGCCTCCGGTGCCGTTCCCCGGATAATCTCCATATTTGCTACCTGAAACTTCTCTTTATTCTGTGCCAGAAGTGCTACCGCCTCTTCTTTCTTTTCAATGGCATAGACTTTGATTCCTTTGGATAAATGGGCTGCTTCCACAGCAATCGACCCCGTTCCGCTTCCAATATCATAAAGCACCGAATCTTTCTGAAGCCGCAGGCTGCAAAGGCTGACCTGACGCACTTCCCCTTTGGTCATTGGAACTTTTCCGCGAATAAAGGCTTCATCCGGGATTCCCGGAGATATAGTTATTGCCACTTCCTGCTCCCCGCATGCTCCCTGCACTTCACACACTTTCTGTGTTCCCTTCTCCTCACACGCTTCCTTCACTTCATGTTCTTCTTTCTCTATCATGACAACATACAATCCTTCCTGTTCTGTCTCCTGGCACGCTTCCGGTGTAAGCACCATCAGCTTCTGCTGCAGATAAGACAACTGGTACCCCACTGTAATTCTGCAATTCTCTTTATTCGAAAAAAGTACTCCTAATTTCCGGATATCTTCAGCTCCGGATACCAAAAGAAACAGCCGCCCATTTTCATGCAGCCTGTGCAGCACTTCTGCCTGCCAGCCACCCGTATCTGTTTTGCCATGTATACTGTAAATTCCGGCATTTTCCCAGCTTACGCCACAGGCTGCTGCCATCATCTGAATGGAAGAAATGCCCGGAATGCTTTGCAGGGTTCCATGAAGTATGCCCTTTTGCAGCGCTTCCTGCAGACAGATTCTTACCTTGCTCCAGCCACTATAAAAACCAATATCCCCGGAAAAAAGGATGACTACCTTCAGTTTTTCATGCACCGCATACTGTCTGCTCTTTTCCTTAAGCCATGTAAGGATTTTATCCGGCAGATAAAGTGCCTCTTTTTCAAGCTTCGGTGTCACTGCCTCTATCAGACGTTTCGCACCTAATACAAGGTCCGCTTCTGCCAATGCTTCCTTTAACCGGACGGTCATCATATCTGCATCCCCCGGTCCGATTCCTGCCAGCGTAATCATAAGCTCCGCCGGTCTTAAGGAAAGGTTTACTCCTGTTAATGTTTCGATTTTCTCACAGACTGCATCAAAGGAAAGTCCGTCTTCCTCTGCTGCCTCCCGACGAATGACCAAAAGCGGGATATGATTTTTTAAAGCTGCTTCTTTTTTTTCTAAAAAGCCTCCGGTAATGCCGCCCTGCTTTGTTACCATACATTTTATCCCGTACTGATGAATCAGTGCATCATTGAATTCTTCAGAAAAAGGTCCCTGCAGTGCCAGAATCTGTTGTGGCAGAATTCCTTCCCTCCGGCAGATTTCAAGACTTTCCAGCCCCGGCAGTACCCGGACATAAAGACGTTTTTTTACTTCTTCGGATGCGGTATATGCAGAAAGTTCCTTGCTTCCTGTGGTAAGAAGAATGTTTCCCTTGATTTCCTTTAATGCTTCTGCGCAGGCTTCATTGCTGTCAAAGAAACGAAGTCCCGTTTCTTCTGACGCCTGGATGCTCCGTTTCAGCCGTAAGTAAGTGACCTCAAGTCCATCCGCTTTCATTCCGGCAACGCAGCTTTTTATGGTTCTGGTCACTTCCACCGCATAGGGATGAGTGGCATCGATTACAATGTCAAAGGATTCTTTCCTTAGAAATTCTGACATAGCTTCTTTGGAAAGGCGTCCTTCCTGAATCTTCACCTTCGGATGCGCCTTCATAACCAGCTTTCCATAATCGGTTGCCACCGATACGGTGTGGGCTATGCCTGCTGCCGCCATCAGCTCCGATAATTTTCTTCCTTCTGTTGTTCCTGAAAAAATGATGATCTTTTTCATTGCTCTATCTTATAGCCTCTTGGTGTGATTAATTTTCCATCCTGAATTCTGGTTCTGGAATTTCCGACAAAAACGGTAGTAAACATATTTACTGATTTACTCTGTAATTCTTCTAAAGTACAGGTAACTGTGCTTTCTCCGTCTCTTCCGATATTTTCCACATAACCGCATGCGCGCTCCGGTTCTATCTCCTGAAGCAGAATCTTACATGCTCTTTCCAAATAGTCTGCCCGCTTCCGGCTGGACGGATTATAAAGTGCAATAGCAAAATCTCCCCGTGCTGCCATAATCAGCCTCTTTTCAATTAACTCCCATGGTGTCATAAGGTCACTGAGACTGATAACACAGTAGTCATGATTTAATGGTGCTCCAAGAACCGCCGCACCGCTGTTGGCTGCGGTAATTCCCGGTATCACTTCCAGTGAAATCGCCGAATATTTTTTTCCAATCTCATACATCAGTGATGCCATTCCATAGACACCTGCATCGCCGCTGCATACCATTGCTACGCTTTTGCCTTTTTCTGCTTCCTCAAAACACATTCTGCAGCGTTTTTCTTCCTGCCGCATCGGCGTGGAAAGAAATTCCTTGTCTTGAAAACGTTCTCCTAACAAATCAAGGTATACGGTATATCCGATGATTACGTCCACCTGTTCTAATACTTCGATGGCTCTGCCTGTCATCATCTCTTCATTTCCCGGTCCCATTCCAACAATCCATATTTTATTCTTCATATAAAGTCAGTCTCCAATCTTCTTTTGCTATTGCAAGTGTCATTCCGTTTTCCGCTCTTTTCTGAAGCACCAGCCTTCCATTATCCCGGCAGGCTGCCATGGCTGCCCGCTCGCAGACATTATCCACGCCCACCTGTCTTGCCACGAATGCCGATGTATCAAATGTCCCGGGCACCCGGCTTAAGGTCTCTGCGTCAAAGACAAAAAATGGAATGCCATGTTCTGCCGCAAGTTTTAGAATTGCCTTCTCATCCTTCTTTTTATCAATCGAAGCTATCGCCCGTATCTGTTTCCAGTCTACTCCGGCTTCCTTTAAACAGCTTTCTGCAAATGCCTTAAGTTCCTGTTCTTCTTTATTCCTTCTGCATCCGATTCCAAGAATATATTCTTTGGGGATTAAGGTCAATAATGGCTCCGGCTTCTGTCCATCCTCTGGTGTGCCGATTACCACATCCACTTTGGCAGCATATTCCGGAGCGATTGTCATGGAAAGCTTCTTTTTTTCCAGCACCTTTGCAGAAACCTTCTTAATGCCTTCTTTTTTATCAATGGATAGGTCATGCTTTTTTGCAAATACATCTATGGCAAAGGCATTATTAATGTCGGTCGCTGTGGTAATTACCGGAACTGCTCCTAATAACTCTGCCAGTAAAAGTGCTATCTCATTGGCACCTCCTACATGCCCGGATAAAAGAGGAATGACATAATTGCCTGCCTCATCCAGTACCAGCACCGGACTGTCTGTCAGCTTGTCCTTAAGAAATGGGGCAATTGTCCGCACTGCAATTCCGCATGCTCCGATAAAAATGATTGCATTTCTTAGGGAAAACTGCTCCTTTGTCCACGCGTTCAGATTTTCCACCTGTTTTCTGCCATGATAAGTATGAATTTCACAGGGAAGCTGCTGCTCTTTGGAAAGTCTTTTTATCTTTTCGGCAAGCTCTGCTCCCTTTTCGGTAAAGCTGATGACACTCCATTTCAATGACTGCATTTTCTTTCCGCCTTCTTATGATTTTTTTGCTGCCCGGAATTCTGTGGAGAAATCTTCTGCATACAGTCTGGATTTGCTGTATCCGCTCTTGTTAATGACATCTCCAACGAGAACCAGTGCCGTTTTGGTAATTCCATGTTCTGCCGCTGTCTGTGCCAATGTTTCTACCGTGCAGATATATATTTCTTCCTCCGGCCAGCTTACCTTATAAGCCAGTGCCGCAGTGGTATCCTTTGAATAGCCACCCTTTATCAGTCGCTCAGATAACTTCTCCAACATTCCGGTACTTAAATAGATTGCCATGGAACACTGATGGGCAGCAAATGCCTCAATGCTTTCTTTCTCCGGAACCGCCGTCCGTCCCTCCATTCTGGTAATGATAAGGGACTGGGAAATATCCGGCAGGGTATACTCCAGATTCATGGCTGCCGCTGCTCCAAAGCAGGCACTTACTCCCGGCGTAGAATCATAGGCTAGCTTTCTTGCATCCAGCTCCTGCATCTGCTCCTGCACTGCTCCATATATGCTTGGTTCTCCGGTATGCAGCCGCACCACATCTTTTTCTTCCTGCTCTGCCTCCACCATAACTGCAAGGACTTCTTCCAAGGTCATCACTGCACTGTTATATACCTGACAGTCTGCTTTGGCATAGTCTAAAAGCTTGGGATTTACCAGTGAACCGGCATAGATAATCACATCCGCTTTCTCCAAAAGATGCATTCCTCTTACGGTAATCAAATCCGGTGCTCCGCACCCTGCTCCAACAAAATGAATCATTCCTTTTCCTCCAACAGTTCTTTTAATAATGCCTCTGCTCCCGGCGTTACACCTAAAAGTCCGATATCATTACTATAAACCATACATTCTATTTCCAGTCCACCCCCGGCACGATGCTTAAGATGGTCTTCCATTTTTTCCATGACATATTCCATGGCAGGTTCTAAAAATCCGGCTTTTTTAATCCGGTCTACCGCATCCTCTGTACCAATGCAGTCTAATATTTCCCGAAGCAGTGTCACTTCTGCACCTGCCCGGATTGCTGCCGCCGCCAGAAGCTCCATCCGGCAGTCTGCCTCTTTGGAATGGGTGTTCATAATGCCGCCGGATACTTTTATCAGCTTTCCGATATGACCGGTTAAGAGCATTTTGGAAAATCCAAGTTCTTTTACCATGTCAATGGTCTGTCCGATAAAGTTGCTGCATTTTACACTGCGCTCCAAATCATAACCATAGGTCCGTTTCATAAATTCCAATCCGTAGTTGCCCGGTGATATGGCAACAATAGAATGACCTTCTGCCCGCTTCTGTTTCAATTCCACTGCTATGGTATCCAGCAATGCCTTATCACTCATAGGCTCCACAATCCCGCTGGTTCCAAGTATCGAGATTCCGCCCTTTATTCCAAGTCTCGGATTAAAAGTCTGCGCCGCAAGATGTTCTCCTTCCGGCACTGAAATTACGACTTTGATTCCGCCCTGAAAATCAAACAGATGGCAGACCTCTGATACTTCTTTTGCAATCATCTGCCGTGGTACCGTATTAATTGCGGCATTTCCTACCGGCTGGTCCAATCCCGGCCGCGTAACCCTGCCAACACCGATGCCGCCATCTATTTCTATCTGATTGTTATTTTCTTCACAAATGCTCACCGCTGCATAAATCCATGCCCCCGTTGTCACATCCGGGTCATCCCCGCCGTCCTTTTGTACCGCGCAGGAAACTTCTGTTTCCTGAATTTTGATATGCTCCACCGTTGCATGGTAGGAAATTCCCTTTGGTGTCTCAATGGTAATCTCTGTTTTTCTTCTTCCGCTCAGCAGCATATAGACTGCTGCCTTTGCTGCGGCTGCGGCACAGCTTCCGGAGGTAAACCCATATTGCATCTTTCTTCCCCCTGATTTTACTATCGTCTTAATTGATACAAAATTGCATTGCAGATAGCTGCGGCAACATTGCTCCCGCCCTTTCTGCCCCGGTTAATGATATACGGTACTTCTGTTTCCATAATCAATTCTTTTGCCGGTACCACATTTACGAAGCCTACCGGAACTCCGATAATAAATGCCGGCTGGTAGCGTCCCTCAGTTATCATTTTATGAAGCTCGATTAACGCCGTCGGTGCATTTCCCACCGCAAAAATAACCGGTTTTTCAATGGCTGCGGCTTTCTCCATGCTGATAGTGGCTCTTGTTACCTGCCGCTCTCTGGCAAGCTGTGCTACATCCAAATCCGCCATAAAGCAATGGGCTTCTCCGCCAAATGATGCCAGTATTTTCTTATTGATTCCGGCAAGTGCCATATTGGTATCCGTTACAATATCGGCGCCCTTAAGAATCAGTTCCTTTGCAATTTCTACTGCATGGTCAGAATAACACATTGTCTCTGCATAATCAAAATCTGCGCTGGTATGTATCACACGCTTGGTAATAGGCTCCTGCTCTTTAGGCAATACAATCTGACGCTTTTCTAATTCCTCTGAAATAATCTCAAAGCTGCGTTTTTCAATCTCTCCCGGCAATACAAATTCGATTGGATTCATTTTCCCATCACCTCTCTTAATGCGCTTATCAGCCGCTCATTCTCTGCCTGCCCTCTTACTGCAATCCGGTAATACCCTTTCGACAGACCTCTGTAATTTTCACAATTTCGAATCAAAATCTGTTTCTTTAAAAGCAACTCATATAATGGCAGCTCTGTGTAAAATAAAATATAATCTGCCCGGGAAGGATACACCCGGAAGCCTAAGGATGTCAGCTCTTTTGTCAGAATACTCCGCTGCTCTTTGATGAGTTTTCTGCTTTCCCCGATAAATTCCGTTTCTTTTGCTGCAGCGCATCCTGCCATCTGGGCAAATACCGATAAGTTCCATTCCGGAAGCTGCCTTGCAATCTTCTGACAAACTTCCCTGTTCCGGCAGATAAGATAACCCAGCCGGACTCCCGGTATGGCAAAGGTCTTGGTAAATGCTCTCACCTGAATCAGATTCCCACATTTCATGCCGGCTTCCATTTCTTCATAAAGCTCTGCTTCTTCACCAAACGGCAGGAAGCATTCATCTACTACCACTATTATATCAAGCTCCTGACACCGCATTAAAATCCTTTTTAAAATCTCCGGTGGAATTAACTGTCCGGTGGGATTATTGGGATTAGCAAGGTATATAAGCTCCGTTTCTTTATCTAATGCCTCAATAAAGTCCTCTCCCAGCACAAAATTATCCTGTTCCCGCAATGGAAAATAACTTACTTCACACGCTTCCGTTCCGGCAGCCCACTCGTAACCATAAAAAGAAGGAACCGGAATCAGTATTTTCTTTGGTTTTAATGCATGAAGAATTGCAGGAAAAAGTTCAGAAGCTCCATTTCCGCACAATATCTCATCTGCCGATACCTTATCCATCTCAGCAATGGCTGCCTTCAGCTTCTCCTGCCTGATATCCGGATACCGGCTGCATAAAGACACCGCTTCCCTAAGGGCTGCCTCTACAGATGCCGGTATGCCCAGAGGATTGATATTTACAGAATAATCTAACGATATGCAATTACGGTAGATGTCTCCTCCATGTACCATATTCCTGTTCCTTTCCTGAATTTTCATCCTTTCAATCATATAAAGAATAACAATCCCATCACCAAAAGGCAAATGCCTTCACATAAAAATGCAGTCGCATACAAAAGCCGGTTTGCTCTTCTGATGTCCTCGTATTCCACCGGACGCAGTGCATCTCCGATAAATGGCTTTTTCACCAGTTTGCCAAAATACCAGGCATCTCCTGCAAGCTGTATGGACAGTGCTCCTGCACAAACTGCCTCTGTCTGGGCAGAGTTCGGGCTGGCATGATGATACCGGTCCCTTTTATAAATGTAATATGCATGCTTTCCGTCATATTCCTTTCCAAGGAAATACGTCCCTGCAATCATCAGGTATGCACTGATACGGGATGGGATATAATTGCAGATATCATCGAATTTTGCGGCAGCTCTGCCAAAATGAAGATAACGTTCATTCTTATATCCTACCATG
>ERZ779940.444-NODE-444-length-10845-cov-2.02604_pt1 | contig 10845 bp, 10 predicted proteins | sample MGYA00511063_ERZ779940 | MGnify/ENA primary metagenome ERZ779940 (study PRJEB29588, sample SAMEA2146682) | human gut metagenome | biome: human gut; feature: human-associated habitat; material: faeces | place: Denmark | collected 2008/2010 ...
ATTGAAGAATGTTCAAAAGTTATTGCTTCAAGTGAAGCTATTGTAGGAATGTATGGGGTCGTAGTTATATAAAATAAAACGGCTAATATTTGAAATGTTAGCAAAAGCTGGTGTAAATCCAACCGACTCTACCAATATATATTTTTAGAGACATAAGTTTATGTCTTATTTTTATTATATTAATTTTATGGCAGAAGTGTACTACCATGTTATATAAATTCTAAGTGGATTTTTAAAATATATTTTAAACTATAGAGCATAATTTTAATATAATATGATTATTTTATTTAAAAAAAAACTGAAAATTATAGGTTTGTGACTAAACTTTAAAAAAAAGCATTTCAAGTAAATAAAAGAATTTATTTTTTGATTGTAATATTTTATAATGGTTGCAGTTTCTAAAGACGTGCAGTTTTGATAAATTGACACAAGTATGTAGATGTAGTATAATAAAGTGGTTAAAGTATTGAAAAGAGTAGAAAAATTAGGAGGAAAAATGTATTTAATAGTTGGACTTGGAAATCCTGAACCAGAATACTCAAAAACAAGGCACAATATGGGATTTGATGTAATAAATAAATTAGCAAAACAATATGAAATAGAATTGTCAAGGAGTAATTTTGAAGGAATATACGGTACAGGCATAATAGAAAATGAAAAAGTAATCTTGTTAAAACCACAAACATATATGAATTTGAGTGGACAATCAATAAAAAAATATATAGACTTTTATAAAATACCATTAGAAAATATATTAGTAGTATTTGATGATATGGATACAGAAAAGGGAAAAATAAAAATAAGAAAAATGGGAGGTCCAGGAACTCACAATGGCGCAAAATCAGTTGTACATGAACTACAAAGTGAACAGTTTGCAAGAATACGAGTTGGAATAGGAAGACCAATAGACAATGATGAAATAATAGACTATGTAATAACACCAATACAAGATGAACAAGAATATAAACAATTAGAAATAGGAATAGAAAAAGCAAAAGATGCAATTATAGAATATTTAAAAAACGGAATAGATAAAGCAATGAATAAATTCAATTAATAAAAAATAAGCATAAGAAGGGAATATTGTAAAAAATGCAGGAAATTTTAGTTAATGTAGACAAACAAAGGAATAAAACTATAGTTGTAGTAGAAAATGGAAGATTAGTAGAAAAATATCAAGAAAATGACGGAGCAGAAAGACTAGAGGGAAACATATATATAGGTAAGGTACAAAATGTATTATTGGGAATGCAAGCAGCATTTGTAGATATAGGAAAAGAAAAAAATACATTTATACATATAAGAGATGTTATGCCTAAAGCAAGTAACGAAACAGGAAATAAGAATGAACCATTAAACAAATACAACATAAAAGACTATATAAGAACAGAAATGCCAATATTGGTTCAAGTAAAAAAAGATTCTACTAGCAAAAAAGGTGCAAGAGTTTCCACACATATGAATATATCGGGTAGATATATTGTGCTTATGCCTAATTCGGAGTTTATAACAGTCTCAAAAAAAATAGAAGACATAAAAGAAAAAAATAGATTATTAAATATAGTTAAACCCATTGTTCCAAAAGGATATGGAATAATAATAAGGACATCGGCAGAAGGAAAAAATGAAACAGAAATAAAAGAAGACCTAGATAAACTAATAAAAAAATGGCAAAATATTTTAGAAAAATATAATAATTTAAAAAAACAAAAAACATTTATACCTAAAATAATATATAAAAATCAAGGAATAATAGAAAAATTAATATTAGATTTAGTAGATAAAGAATTAACAAGAATAATAGCTAATGATGAAACAACATATGCAGAAATTGAAAAAGATATTAAAAATATGCAGTTAGATTCTGATATAAAATTAGAACTGAAAAAAGGAGAAACAGTATTAGACATATATGATTTAGAAACTCAATTAGAAAAAGCAGACAATAGAAAAGTATGGCTAAAATGTGGTGGATTTATAACAATAGATAAAACAGAAGCATTAACAGCAATAGATGTAAATTCTGGAAAATATGTAGGAACAAAAGATTTAGCAAAAACAATATTTACGGTAAACAAAGAAGCTACAGTAGAAATAGCAAAACAAGTAAGGTTAAGAGATATAGGTGGAATAATAATAATTGATTACATAGATATGGAAAATAAAGATGATAAAGAAAAAATATTAAAAGAACTAGAAGAAAATTTAAAAAAGGATAGATCTAAAACTCAAGTAATAGGATTTACACCATTAGACTTACTTGAAATGACAAGAAAACATATGTGGAGCAATGATTAATAAAAAGGAGCAATAATGAAAGTAGGATTTATATCATTAGGTTGTAATAAAAATTTAGTTGATACAGAAAAAACAATAAGTATATTCAAGGAGAACAATTATGAAATAGTAAACAATCCAAAGAAAGCAGACATTATAGTAATAAACACATGCGGATTTATACAACCAGCAAAGGAAGAAGCAATAAATACAATATTAGAAATGGCAGAATATAAAAAACAAGGATGCAGATATTTAATAGTAATGGGATGCTTGGTAGAAAGATATAAACAAGAATTAGAAAAAGAAATTCCAGAGGTAGACTTATTTATAAAATATAGTGAATATAAAACACTATGGAGCAAAGTTCAAGAATTAATAAAAAAAAGAGAAGAAAATGTAAACTTTGAAGAGTGGCAGGACAGAGTTATTACAACAGGAGAAACAACAGCATATTTAAAAATTGCAGACGGTTGCAGTAACAGATGCACCTATTGTGCTATTCCATATATTCGTGGACCTTTAAAAAGCAGAAAATTTGAAGAAATAATAGAAGAAGCAAAAAAACTAGCAAAACGCGGATATAAAGAAATAATACTAACAGCCCAAGATACAACAAAATATGGTACAGATATTTATGGAAAATCAAGACTGGCAGAATTACTAACAGAAATATCTAAAATAAAAGAAATAAAATGGATTAGATTTCTATATTCTTATCCAGAAACAATTGATGATGAACTAATAAAAGTAGTAAAAGAAAATGAAAAAGTATGCAAATATTTTGATATACCAATACAACACATCTCTAACAATGTTTTAAAAAGAATGAATAGAAAAAGCAATGGGGAAGGCATAAGAAAATTGATAGAAAAGTTGAGAAAAGAGATACCAGAAGTTATAATAAGAACAACTGTTATGGTAGGTTTTCCTGGAGAAACAACGGAAGATTTTGACGAATTATATGAGTTTATACAAGAAACCAAATTCGACAAAATGGGAGCTTTTAGCTATTCTAAAGAAGAAAATACACCTGCTGAAAAATTAAAAGAGCAAATCCATCCAGCAACTAAAAAAAGCAGGTATAATAAAATAATGCAGTTACAAAAAGAATTAATAGAACAAAAATTAAAAAAGTATATAGGAAAGAAACTAGAAGTTTTAATAGAAAATAAAACATTTGATTCTAAATATTATGTAGCAAGAAGCTATATGGAAGCACCAGAAACAGATGAAGTGATATACATAAAAAATACACAAGAATTAGAAATAGGGCAATTTACAAATTGCGAGATTACAGATGTAAAAGAATATGATTTAATAGGAAAAATATAAATAACATCCCCCCTTAAATGTCGAAAAATGTAGGCAAAGCTCTAAATAAGGAGAGCGATTTTTGTTGCTTATTGGCAGATACAGTGATAAAATCAGAGACAGTAAGGGGGGATTATATGCAACTAGTACAAGATATTTATAAAATAATAGAAAATGGAGAATTCATAAAATGGTTAATAGTTACAATAATTACTTCTTTAGCAATAGCATTAACAAATACATTAATATATATTAAACTGTTTAGTGTAGAAGTTAAAAACAAAAAGAATATTGCAATAGTTACTATAATAGAAGCTTTTTTCAAATGTATATATTCTATGACAATTCCAATTTACGCATATAGAATAGTATGCTTATTAACAGAAATAGCAATTTATAAAATATATTTTAAACAGAAAATTGAAAAATGTATATTAGGAGCAACAATAAATTCTATTATTATAGTATTCTCAGAAGCTATATTTTCTAAAATCTTATGTTTAACTTATGAGAATATAAAAATATATATGGAAGGTATATATAATTACAAATACAAATTTAGTCTTTTTATACTTATAGTAATAAGTAGAATAATTGTTTACTATATAGTAAATAAAAAGAATATAAAGGTAAAAATAAGAGAAGACTTAAACAAAAGAGAAAGAGCAACACTAATAGCAATATCTATTATAGGAGAAATAGTTATTTACTTTAATGTAATAGAAATGACAATATTTATATCAAACTTTCCATACGAGATATTTATAATGGATATTATAGCATTAATCGCATATTTTTATATAAGCATAAGCAACCTTTCTAAGATGGTAAAATTAGAAAAACAAGCAACAAGAATTCATAATTTAGAAGCATACAATAAAACATTATCTATTATGTACGATAGTATAAGAGGATTTAAACATGATTATGCAAATATGTTACAAGCATTATCAGGTTATGTATTAACAGGAGAAATTGATAAAATAAAAACAGTGTGTGATACTATGCTAGATGAGTGTGTAGAAGTAAATGAAATGGGAATATTAGACCCAAACATTATAAATGATCCGGGAGTATATAGTATATTGACAACCAAATATTATATGGCACAAGAAATTTATATAAAAATGAATATAGAGGTTATGACCGATTTAACTAAAATGGAAATAACGAGTTATGAATTATGCAAAATACTTGCTATATTATTAGATAATGCAATAGAAGCGGCAAAACAAACAGAAGAAAAAATAGTTAATGTTAGAATGCTAAGAGACTTTAGAATGAATAGAGATTTAGTCATAATAGAAAACAGCTATATAAACATTGATGTAGATATTAATGAAATGTTTGAAAAAGGATATACAAGCAAAAAAGAAAAAAGCAATGACCATGGCTTAGGTTTATGGAATGTAAGAAGAATGTTAAATAAAAGTAAAAACCTAAATTTATTTACAACCAAAGGAAAACTATTTAGCCAACAGTTAGAGATATATAGTAATAAAGACGAAAACACAAAAAATGATAAAATATTATGCAATAATTATGCAGTACAAGACTAAAAAATTCCAACATTCAAAACAGATTTTATGTAGGGGCGATTTTAATCGCCCACCATACATTAAATAAAAAAATTTTTCTCTTTTATATTGAAAACATATTTACAAATAGGATAAAATAGAAATACAAATAAACTTTACAAGGAGGAAGAAATGAAAAAAATAAGAGGTTTTGAAATAGCAAAAGGATTTGAAAAAGAGGGAATAAACCTACCAGAAAGAAAAACAAAAAATTCTGCAGGATATGATATAGAAGCAGCAGAAGATTGTATAATACCATCTTTTAAATTAGGACAAGCTCCAACCTTAATAAAAACAGGATTAAAAGCATATATGCCAGATGATGAATATTTAATGCTTTGTAACAGAAGTTCAAACCCAAAGAAAAAAGGATTAATCCTAGCAAACAGTATAGGAATAGTAGACAGTGATTATTACGAAAATCCAGACAATGATGGACATATAATGTTTGCATTTTTCAATGTAAAAGCAGAGGATACAATAATAAAAAAAGGTGATGTAATAGGACAAGCCATATTTCAAAAATATTTAATAGTAGACAATGATAACGCAGAGGGAGATAGAATTGGAGGATTTGGCTCAACAAGCAAATAGAAAAAATAAATGGTAAAAGTTTTGACTTTTACCATTTTTTGTTGTATAATAGTATTGTAGTTCAATAAGAGACTCTAAATCCTTTATTAACTTCAGAAAGGAGAGAATTATACATGTTTAATGTAGGCGATAAAATAGTATATCCTATGCACGGAGCAGGAAGAATTGATGCAATAGAGGAAAAGAACATATTAGGAGAGAATCAATCATATTACATACTAAAAATGCCTGGAGAGGTAAAGGTTATGGTACCAATAGATAAAGCAGAGCAAATTGGAGTTAGAAATATTATAGATAAAGAAGAAGCAGGAAAAGTTATGGCAGTTCTAGAAGAAAACGAAACTGCAATGTCAGACAAATGGAACAAAAGATATAGAGACAATATGGATAAAATGAAAAGTGGAGACATATATGAAGTAGCAGATGTTGTTAGAAATTTGAGTTTTAAACAAAAAGAAAAAGGCCTATCAACAGGAGAAAAGAAAATGCTAAGTAATGCTAAACAAATATTAGTTAGTGAATTAGTTTTAGCAGAACAAGCTTCACAAGATGAAATTGAAAATTTAGTAAACAATAAAATAGAATTATCATTTGAGGAAAATAAATTACCACAAGAAGAAGTTGACTTAAATAAAAATGTAGTAAGCAAATTTATACCATTTGATGATAGTTCAACAAATGTTTAATTAATTGAATATTAGAATAAAACATAAGAAAGAAGACGTAAAATCGTCTTCTTTTGCGTGATAGCAATATAGTATTATGGCTAAAAAAAATAAATATATAAAAGGGTATAAGAACAATAATATATAAATAAAGGAAGGATTAACCTATTTTATGTCGAATAATATATAAAGGAAAGGTAAGAAAAAATTGGTACGTTATAGTGAAGAATTGATAGAAGAAATTAAAAACAGCAATGATATAGTAGATGTAATATCACAATATGTTAATTTAAAAAGAAGCGGTAGAAATTTCTTTGGGTTATGTCCTTTTCATAAAGAAAAATCACCTTCTTTTTCTGTATCGCCAGATAAACAGATATTTCACTGCTTTGGTTGTGGAGCAGGTGGAAATGTGATACACTTTATTAGTAAAATAGAAAACGCTGATTTTAAGGAAGCAATAGGAATATTAGCTAATAGGGCTGGAATAGAATTACCAACATTAAATAATTATGAAGACAATAAAACAGCATTATTAAAAAGCAAAGTGTATGAGATAAATCAAATAGCTGCTGAGTTTTATCATCAAAACCTATATAAGCCAACGTCCAAGATTGGACAAGAGTACATAAAAAAAAGAAAATTAGATAATAGAACATTAAAATCTTTTTTGATAGGGTATTCTGGTAATTTTGATGAATTATATAGAATTTTAAAACAAAAGGGATTTACAGAGGAAGAAATACTGGCATCAAGTTTAGTAAATAAAAAAGATGACGGAAAATATATAGATAGATTTAGAAAAAGGGTAATGTTTCCTATACAAGACACAAGAAATAAAGTAATTGCTTTTGGCGGTAGGGTAACAGATGACAGTAAGCCTAAATATATAAATTCACCAGAAAACATAGTGTACAGTAAAGGTAGACATCTTTTTGGACTTAATGTAGCTAAAAGAGGAGAATTAAAAAATATTATAATAGTAGAAGGCTATATGGACGCAATTTCTTTATATCAAAGAGGAATTACAAATGTAGTTGCCTCACTTGGGACAGCTTTAACAGAGGCGCAAGGACGTTTATTAAGAAGATATAGTGAAAGAGTTACAATAGGATATGATTCTGATGGGGCAGGTCAAGCAGCTACATTAAGAGGATTAGAAATATTGCAAAACATTGGTTGTGACGTTAGGATATTGCAAATATCAGGTGCAAAAGACCCAGACGAATATGTAATAAAATACGGACCAGAAAGATTTTTAAAATGCGTAGAACAGGCAATTTCGCTTGTGGAATTTAAGGTAAAAATGTTAAAACAATCACTAAATCTGGACAATATAAATGATAAGATTAAGTTTTTAAATCAGGTTGCCAAAATTCTTTCAAATGTTACAAATAGTATAGAAAGAGAGCTATATGTTGAAAAGATAGCAAATGAATATAATGTGTCAAAAGAAGCAATATATGGAGAAGTAAACAAATTAATTTATACTAAAAATACAGGCGAAAAAACACTAGAAAAACCAATAGTTAAAAAGGAAATAAAAAAAGAAAAACAAGAAATAGATAGTTCAACAACAAAAAGGGAAAACCTTATAATTTACCTATTAATAAATTATCCACAGGAAAGCTATAAAAAAATAAAAAGTGTAATATCTGAAAATGATATGAAATTAGAAGAAAACCAGAAGATATTAAAAAAAATGTATGAAGAAATAGAAAAAGGAAATATTAATATAGATATATTAAATTATTTTGAAGAACAAAACATAATAGATCATATCTCTGGAATAATGTCATATGATTTTGAAATATCAGATTTAAACAAATGTATAGAAGATGTGGTAAATACATATGAAAAAGATAAACTTATAAACAGAAGACAGGAAATATTAGACATTATTAAAAATGGGCAAGGTTTTTCAGAAGAAGAATTAAATAATTTAGAAGATGAATTAAGCAATATAGTTATAAAGTTAAAAAAATAGTAAAGGCAAATGCCTTGAGAAAGGAAAGAAATAGAAATGGATGAAAAAGATACAGAAATAACTAAAAAAACAGTAGATGAAGCAGCAAAAAAGAAAGCATTAGATATTGTAGAAAAGGCAAAGCAAAAAGGAAAAATTACCTATGCAGAACTTGCAAATGAACTAGATGACACAAATCCAGAAAATATAGATAAAGTATTTGATGCATTTGAAGATTTGGGAGTAGACATTTTAAAAGAAGATTCAGAAGAACCAGATTTTGAGGATTTACAAGAGGTTGAGGAAGTCAAAGTAGAAGATATAGATATAGGCAACATGGACGGAATAAGTGTAGATGACCCAGTAAGAATGTATTTAAGAGAAATAGGAAGAATACCACTTTTAACATATGATGAAGAATTAGAATTGGCAAAAAAAGTATTAGATGGAGATGAAGACGCTAAAAAAAGATTAGCAGAATGTAACCTTAGATTAGTTGTTAGTATAGCAAAAAAATATGTTGGAAGAGGTATGCTATTTTTAGATTTAATACAAGAAGGAAATATGGGCTTAATAAAAGCTGTAGAAAAATTTGACTACAGAAAAGGGTACAAGTTTAGTACTTATGCAACATGGTGGATAAGACAAGCAATAACAAGAGCAATAGCAGACCAAGCAAGAACTATAAGAATTCCAGTTCACATGGTAGAAACAATTAACAAATTAATAAGAACATCAAGACATTTATTACAACAAATGGGCAGGGAACCAACGCCAGAAGAAATTGCAGCAGAAATGGAATTACCTGTAGAAAGAGTAATGGAGATACAAAAAATAGCACAAGATCCAGTATCTTTGGAAACTCCAATAGGAGAAGAAGATGATAGCCATTTAGGAGATTTTATACAAGACGAAGATAGTCCGGCTCCACAAGATTCAGCTGCATATACATTATTAAAAGAGCAATTGGCAGAAGTTATGGGAACTTTAACACCAAGAGAAGAAAAAGTATTAAGACTAAGATTTGGATTAGAAGATGGAAAAGCGAGAACATTAGAAGAAGTTGGAAAAGAATTTATGGTTACTCGTGAGAGAATAAGACAAATAGAAGCAAAGGCGTTAAGAAAATTAAGACATCCAAGTAGAAGCAAAAAGCTTAAAGATTATATGAATTAAGCCATAGGTCTTGACATTATTCACATAATATGGTAAACTTATGATAATAATGTGTAAATACCTAATGGAGGTGAAAATTCTTAAAGAGATTTAAGAAGGTAATATGGAAAATAAAAAAGAAGGAATATTAAAAAAATTTTGGAGTAAATTAAAAAATTTTTGGAACAACTTGGGAATTGATGTTGTGGATTATAAATTTACAGATAAGGGATTTCAAAACGAAATAAACAATAGAGGTATGGACGAGCGATATAAAGCATTACAATATAACTCGGCAGACAATTGTGCAGTAAATGTAGCAAATAGAGGTAAACAACATAGGGCTTCAGAAGAAAATTTTAAGAATGAACAACATATTTCTGGACATATAGTTAAGAATAAAAATAAAACAGATATAGCTTATGAAAATGAAAGAGAATAGGATGACGACGAAATAGGATAATTATTTTTATGGAAAATTGAATATGATATAAAAAATGTGGGGCGATTTAATCGGGCGATTAAAATCGCCCCTACACAAATTCTGCAATAAAGAATTAGTATTGATATTTTTTACAATTGGAACCGTAAAAAATAGTTGCATTTTTGGATTAACTATGGTAAAATTATACTGTTATTTAAAAAAGACTAAAAAATTAGGAGAGTGTAACAAATGGAAGTAGTAAAATATATAGTTTTGGCAATTTATGCTATAGTTTGTATAGGATTAATAATTTTAACAACAATACAAACAAGTGATGATAAAGGCGTTTCTGGAACGATAACAGGTTCTTCTACAAATAATTTCTTTGACCAAAATAAGGGAAGAACAAGAGAAGGCAAATTAAAAAAATGGACTATAATTTTGGGAATATTATTTGGAGTATTATCAATAGTATTAGGAATTTTATTTGTTGTATAATATAATTTTGAGGTTTAAGCGGTAGATAACATCTACCGCTTAAAAAATGGAAGGAATAAATTAAACAATGTTAAAAAAGAAAAAAGAAAATTTAGAAAATTGTATAAAAGGTATATTTAGAGGTAATGAAAAGGGATTCGGATTTGTAAAAATAGATGGTCAGGATGAGGAAATATATATATCAAGAGGTAATACCAAAGATGCAGTAAATGGAGATGAAGTATTAATAAAAATAATAGATGATACTGTAGAGGGAAACAGAAAAGAAGGCAAGATTGTAAAAACTATAAACCACAAGAGGAATGAAATAGTTGGAACATTTACCAAGAGAAAAAATTTTGGATTTGTAGTGCCAGATGATAGAGAATTTAATAC
>ERZ779940.452-NODE-452-length-10653-cov-1.67947_pt1 | contig 10653 bp, 7 predicted proteins | sample MGYA00511063_ERZ779940 | MGnify/ENA primary metagenome ERZ779940 (study PRJEB29588, sample SAMEA2146682) | human gut metagenome | biome: human gut; feature: human-associated habitat; material: faeces | place: Denmark | collected 2008/2010 ...
TTCACTTTTCTCTCGTACAATCATTCTAACTGGTGTTCCAGTTAGGTCGAATTCTTTTCTTATTTGATTTATTAAATATCTTTCATATGAAAAATGAAATAAATCTTTATCATTAACAAACACAACAAATGTTGGTGGTTTTGTACTTGCCTGTGTCATGTAAAATACTCTTAGTCTTCTTCCTTTATCTGTTGGAGGTTGTACAATCGCAATTGCTTCATTTAATACTTGATTTAATACAGATGTAGATACCCTCATAGCATTTTGACTTGCCACGCTATTAATCAACTCAAATAGTTTGTTTACTCTTTGACCTGTTTTTGCTGATATAAATAATATTGGTGCATATGATAAGTATGACAACTTGTCATATACTTGCTTTTTGTATTTTTCTACAGTTCCATTATCTTTCTCATATTCATCCCATTTATTTACTACTATTATAATTCCTTTTCCAGCTTCGTGTGCTTCACCTGCTATTTTTGTATCTTGTTCTGTTACACCTTCATTTGCATCTATCATCAAAAGACATACATCGGCTCTTTCAACTGCAAGTAGGCTTCTCATAACACTATATTTTTCTAATTTTTCTGATACTTTATTCTTTTTTCTAATTCCAGCTGTATCTATGAATACATATTTTCCAAATTCATTTTCAAACTCAGAATCAATTGCATCCCTTGTTGTACCTGCGATATCACTTACGATAACTCTTTTTTCTCCTAAAATTTTGTTAACAAGTGATGATTTTCCAACATTTGGTTTTCCTATAATTGCTACCTTGATAACATCGTCTTCTTCTTCGTCTTCACTTTTTGGTGGCAATTCATCATAAATTGCATCTAACACATCACCTATTCCTATTGCATTAACAGAAGAAACTCTATGAGGTTCTCCTAATCCTAGGTTATAAAATTCATATAATTCATCTGGTACTTTTCCATAGTTGTCTGCTTTATTACATACTAAAACAATTGGCTTTTTTGACTTTCTAAGCATTAATGCAATATCATTGTCAGCTGCTGTTATTCCTTGTTTTACGTCTGTAACAAATATTATTACATCTGCCATTGAGATTGCTAAGTTAGCTTGTTCTCTCATTTGGGATAGTATAACATCGTCAGATTCAGGTTCAATTCCGCCTGTGTCAATTAATGTAAAATTTCTACCTCTCCAGTTAGCATCTGCATAAACTCTATCTCTTGTAACCCCTGGTGTATCTTCTACTATTGATATTCTTTTTCCTACAATATAATTAAAAAATGTAGATTTACCTACATTTGGTCTTCCAACTATTGCTACTGTTGGTTTGTTCATATACTTCACCTCTTTTTATTCAACTAATATTTTACTATACATAAAAAAAAATAGCAAGGAATTCTTGCTATTTTCTGTTTCTTTATTCTGTTACAACTTCTATTTTTTTTGCGTTTTCATTTTTCTCTAAAGTTTTTAGATAGTAAATCATAAGCAATGTGAATGATAAAATTGAAACGCACATTGATATTTTCATTGTTAATGAACCTTCATATTTTACTTCTATTTCTCCATCTGTTATATCTTTATTTATTTGTATTTGTATAAATCCATTTTTTGATTCTTCTATCTTTAATTTTATACTTGTTTTATCATTTTCTTTTAGTGTTACTGAATATCCAAGATAATATATATATGGAAGTTCTAAGATCGTTCCTTCTTTTACATTTGAAATATCAAAGGACATATTGCATCCATTTTTTTGCTCATTATATACGCTTGACTCTCCCTGTAATACATATACTCTATCCTCTCTAGTTTTAACATAATTTAAATTTTCAAATGCCTTACTTGGTAAATATTCAAAAGTCGCACATCCAGCATGTACTCTTCCTGTATATTGTAAAACTGGAACAGCTGGCCATAATTTATCTTCTTTTACCTCTTTATATTCTATATTGTTCTTTAATGGAATCACCAAAAGTATTATTATACAGCTTAACACAAAAACATCTCTTGCTCTAAAATTTTTAATTAATATTCCATAATTTATACTTGCCACTATAGCTAAGAAAAATGATGAAAATTCTAACATTCTGTATGGGAATTGCAATAATTTTAAAATACTTGGTAACCTTTCAAATGGAAACCATTTCATTGCCATGATAATACTAAATATACCAGCAACTAGTGAAAATATATATATTTTTTTATATCTTTTATCTATCTTTTTAAATGCTAAAAGAGTAAGAACAATTCCTATTATTGTAACAAGCCCTATTTGATACGTTCTTGTTCCATGTTCTGTATAAACAAGATCTAATAAGTCCAATTCGTAATATATAGATCTTTCCATTCGTCCTTCTTTAAATACTTCATATTCTGTATTTAATTTATGTTCAAGCATTGGTGCCCAGAAAAAACCAGTTATACTAATAGTAAAAATTAAAACAATTAATAATTTTTTTATTATATTCATATCTTTTAATTTTTTTATGTTTATAATTACATACAGAAATCCAAAAATAGCTGTATACATTGCAATAACCGTGTGTGTTAATATTAATCCTGTTGCTCCAAATATTAAAAGCAAACCTGATTTTTTCTTTCCTGTTTCTTCATCGTCAAAGATAGTATAAGCACCTTGAAATATCATTGGTAAAAAAATAAATGACGCAGTTTCTGCTATTGCAACTCTTTTGTATATATCTGTTAGCCTATATGGTGCAAATATGTATATTGTAGATGCCAATAATCCAATTAACCTGTTCTTTGTTATTTTATAAACACACTCATACATTGAAATTCCAGTTAAGATAGTAATTAATAAAACAAATGCTTTTAAACAGTTTATGTATGAATCTGTAATTAATCTAAATAGAAGCGGTATATATGCTGTAATAGGGCTATAGAATATGTTCCAAGAGTATCCAAAATCATTACAAAAATTAGACATAATTAAAGGAAATGTTTGTCCTTCAGTAATTGATTGGTATGTCCCCATAAGTCTACACACATGCTGTATTCCATCATCAGCCAAAATGTTAAAGTCTGTTTTATATAGTGGAATAGATACTATAATTGATATTATAACAATAAAAATATAACTTTTAATTTTTTCTTTCATCTATATTTAAATCCTCTTTTTTCGTCTTATTTTTATAATATACAATATACGATATAAATCCAATTAGAGAAAATGCTGAAATTGTATATGATATTTTTTCTATTGTCGTGCCAGTATATTTTATAGTGATAGTTCCTTTTTTTATATCTTCTGGCAGTGTAACCTTTAAAAATCCATTTTCAGATTCTTCTGTATAAAGATTTGTAATTTCATTATCTTGTTTTAATGTTACATTATATCCCGGATAAAAAATATATGGCAACTCTAAAACCGAATTTTTACTAGCATCTATTATATCAAATGTCATATTTAATTCATCTTTATCCTCATTTTTAATTGTTGTTTCTCCCTCTAAGACATATACGTTATCATTTCTGCTAGGAATATATACAAACTGTTTTGCTAGTGCATTAACTGGTAAATAATCTCTGTTTAAGCTAAGATGAGAAATCTTTGAATCTTCTCTTAAACTTTTTTCATCTATCTCGTCCAAACTTGTATTGTCAGGAACTGGGTATATGCTTAATCTAAGTATAGTGAATACCAAAATTATGGCTATAACTATAATATAAACAATTTTTTTAATCTTTTCTTTTTTTATAAGTTCTAAAAGATAGTAAATGTTTATTGCAAAAACAGGTGCAAAGAAAAACATTGCAAAGCCTATTAACCTCCAAGGATATTGAATATTGCATAGAATCTGTGGCATATGTAGCCATGGAAAAGCTTTTGTACACATAAATAGTGATAATATCCCAAATATAAAATTTTCAATCCAGAAGTTTCTTTTTGTTTTATCAATGTGTTTATATGCTAGTATGCTTATGAAAAACATAACTAATGTAGGTATTCCAACAACAAATGAAACTCCATTTTTTTCTCCTTTATCTTTTAATAATTGCCATAATTCTATAGTTTTTGTTTGTACATATTCCCCTCCTGTCTTCATAATAGCAGGTTCAAAGATTGAATATTTTGCCTGTCCTTTAAACTCAAACATTGGAATGATAAAAAATGCAGATACCAGTAAGATAAATACTACATTGACTATACATTTTTTTATTACATCTTTATTAAAGAATTTCTTTATATTATATATTACATAAATTGCACAGAACAAAGCAGTATATAATGTGGAAATTGTATGTGAAAGGAGTAATCCTATTGCACCTATTGCAATGTAAAAATGTTTTTTTCTATCGCCATTTAATAAATTATATAGTCCTTGGAATACTATAGGTATAAAAACAAATGCCGTGAATTCTCCTATTGCAAATCTATTGTAAATAACTTCAAACCTGTAAGGTATTACCATATAAATAAATGCTGCCAAAAAAGAAATCTTATCATTTTTTGTTACTTCATTTACGAAATTATACATGAATATTCCTGAGAATATTATTGTCAAACTTGTAAATATTTTTAGTCCTATATTAAAGCTTCCTAGAATTGCCCCTATTATATATGGAACATATGTAACTATTGGTGGATAGAATACATTTATGCTATATCCAAAGTTTCTACATAAATATGGTGCAATTAAAAAAGGAAAACTACTATCTTGAATAGAATTATCCAGTCCAATTAATCGTATTAAATGAAACCAACCATCATCTGTTTCTTTTATTTGAATCCAAAATAGAGGTATTGACACAATTATACCTATTATTGAAATTATCAGATATTTTATCCATTTATTATTATTTATGTATTCTTTTATATCTTTCATTTGTTTGTTTTCTCCTAAAATCTAATATATTATATATTATCAAACTTTATTTTTTTTTGCAATAAAAAAACAGCATATATAATGCTGTTAACTTATTTTATAATTAATTTTCTGATTTAGCAACTACTTCTTTTCCATCATAGTATCCACAAGTTGGACATACTCTATGTTGTTTTATTAGTTCATGACAATGTGAACATTCAACTAAATTTTGGTTTTCTAATTTCCATGTTGATCTTTTTAAACCAGTTCTTGCTTTAGACCATCTTCTTTTTGGTTGTGCCATTTTAATTCCCCCCTTGACTGTTATCTATTGTATATATCTATTTACATAGCGTCTCAAAATTGATACTATAAAATTATACTAATTTTTTTACACTTTGTCAATACTTATATTTTTATTTAGTTCGAATAGCAACAAAATATTATAAATAACATATGATACCTATATGAGAAAAATATATGAAAGGATTGGTTTTATGTGTGGTTTTGTGGGTATTGTAAATTTAAAACAGAATATTTCTTATAAAAAACAAATTATCATTGATATGAACAAAACTCTAAGTAACCGTGGTCCAGATGAATGTGGTTACTACACAGAGGATAATATATTATTAGGTCACAGGAGATTAATTGTTATTGATCCTGATGGCGGTAAGCAACCTATGACTTATGAGTATATGGGAAATACATATACTCTTGTATATAATGGACAATTATATAATACAAAAGAGCTTTGTGAAGAATTAACGCAATATGGTTTTACGTTTGATAGCCATTCTGACACAGAAGTTTTACTAAAGGCTTATATTTGTTTTAAAGAGAATGTAGTTAACAAGATAAATGGTATTTTCTCTTTTGCTGTGTGGGATTCTAAAAACAAGAGGCTTTTTATGGCTAGAGATCATTTTGGTGTAAAACCATTATACTATTGTTTTATAAATAATCATTTTATATTTGCCTCTGAGATAAAAGCAATTTTAAAATTTCCTGGTATATCTGCCAGATTAGATAAACAAGGAATTTGTGAACTATTTGGTATTGGTCCTGCACATACAGCAGGAACGACTGCCTTTAAAAATATTTATGAGCTAAAACCTGCTCATAAACTATCATATTTTAATAATGAAATTGAACTTCACCAGTATTGGAAACTAGTTAGTAAACCTCATACTGACAGTTTAGGAAAAACTTGTGAGACAGTACGTTATTTATTGGAAGACGCTATAAAAAGGCAGTTAGTGTCTGACGTTCCTCTTTGTACTTTTTTATCGGGTGGATTGGATTCAAGTATTATAAGTTTATATGCTGCTAATTATTGCAAAGAGCATAGCCTTCCCCCTTTAAATACTTATTCTGTTGATTATGTAGATAATGATAAGAATTTTGTAAAAACTGATTTTCAGCCAAATTCTGATAATTACTATATAGATTTAATGCGTCATAAACTTGGAACAAATCATCATACTGTCATTTTAGATACTCCTGAACTTGCTAACAATTTAGAGGATGCAATGATTGCAAGAGATTTTCCCGGTATGGCTGATGTAGACTCTTCTTTATTGTTATTCTGTAAACATGTTAAAAATGAAGCAACTGTTACACTTACTGGTGAATGTGCTGATGAAATTTTTGGAGGATATCCATGGTTCTTTAGAGAAGATGCTTTAAGAAGCGGAACGTTCCCTTGGTCTATTGCATTACAAGAAAGGCAACAACTATTAAATCCTAGTATAGCAGAGAAAGTAGATTTAAAAGAATATATAGATTTTCGTTATAACGAAAGTTTATCTAATGTTGAAATCTTAGATGATGATTCTTCTGAAACAGCAGAAAAAAGAAAGATATCACATCTTACACTAAATTGGTTTATGCAAACTTTATTGGATAGGTCAGATAAGATGGGTATGTATAACGGTTTTGAGATAAGAGTTCCTTTCTGTGATTATAGATTGGCTCAGTATGTATGGAATATTCCATGGGAAATGAAATCTTTAAATGGTAGAGAAAAAGGCTTATTACGTTATGTTATGAAGGATATCCTCCCTTCTGAAATTGTTGATAGAAAAAAGAGTCCATATCCTAAAACCTGGAATCCAACTTATTTAAAAAAAGTAAAAGAAATGCTAACCAAAATAATGAAGGACAAAAATGCTCCTATCAATAATTTATTAAATCGTGAATACATTCTGGAAATATTAGATACTGATGGAAAGGCTTTCACAAGACCTTGGTTTGGTCAACTTATGACAGGTCCTCAGCTCATGGCATATCTTTGCCAGGTTAATATGTGGCTTGAAAGGTATCAGCCTAAAATTGAATTGTAAATTAAACTTATCTTTATTGCATATGTAAAGAACTTAAGTTTTTCCTATACAATTACAAAAGGAGAAAACTCTTTAATATAGTTTTCTCCTTTAATTTATTCTTTTACTTTATCTTCCCTATTCATTCTTAATTGATTTATGATTATTACTATTCCACTAACAAGAACAAATAAATAGAAATTTATCCCTCTATTTAGTAAAACAGCACTACTAATTGTTGTTTCTGGATATATCTGTCTAAATATTTGCATAAATGCTCCTTCACTTACGCCAACCGCTCCCGGTGATGGAATACCTGAAACTGTTGCGTATAACACTGATTGCATTGAAATTAATTGCAATATGTTATGCTCTGTAAATCCAAATGATAAATATACCCAATATGTGATACTGTAATATATCAAGAATTGAATTAATGTAGTCACTAAGGTTTTTAATATTAATCTAACATTGTTTCGTACAAATACTGCATTTTCTTGATATTGCTTTAATTCATATTCAAATTTTTCTTTTTTCTGTTCTATATTCTTTATTCTAAAAACTTTTATTGCAATATTTATTAATCCTGCCGACATTCTTTTTGAAAATATAGCTATCAATAATAATATTAATGCAGTTGAGTTAAGAAATACACCTAACACAAAACATGCAATTAAAAAATTGTTTAAATATCCATAATTAAATATTAAGCTAACTAATGCTATTCCAATGGTTGATATTTGCATACTTAGCAAGTTTAATAAGCTAATGTTGAATTTGAAATAGATATATTGTCTTTATACATGTAATATATTTGCATGGGTTGACCACCACTTGCTGCTGGTGTTATAGCACTGAAGAAAAAACCTATAAGAGCATATTTTATATTACTTAAAAAATTGCTTTTCTCATTTAATGCTTTTAAAGTTCTTCCTATATTAACAGCCTCAAGTATTATATAAATTGCCATGCACAGTATTCCAACTAATATATATTGTATTTTAATTGATGATATGATACTAAATATTTCTAATATATTTTGATCTTTTAGCAAAATATAGAATGTTAGTATAATTAGTAACACAAAAATCAATAAGTTCTTAATAAATTTGCCTTTATCCTTCATTTTTATTTTCCCCTTGCAATGCCTATAACCTATATTAAGCCTTTTTCTTTTAAAACAACTTTATGTTCTTTTAAACTTTCTTGAACATTTATAACTCTTTGATTAGAAGATCCTCTCCATTCTAATGTAGGATCATGAAGAGCATCAACATATTGTCCATCTACTAATACATCTATATATTTTAAGACTTCCTTATCTTTTAAGTCTCTGTCAAATTTAAAACCAGACCATGCCCATATATTTTTATTTGGAAACTTTTCCTTAAAAGCCTTTGCTAATCTTGTAGTTCCTTCTATATTTTTAGGATTCATTGGTTCTCCTCCTAAAATAGATAATCCTTCTACATTTTCATTATCACATAATTCTAAAACTCTGTTGATAGTAGAATCTGTGAATTCTTTTCCACCATTAAAATCATGTGTTTCTGGATTAAAACAATTTTTGCAATTAAACGTGCACCCTTGCATAAAAATTGATACTCTTACACCAGGTCCATCTGAAATATCCATTTTTCTAATCTTATTGTATCTCATAGTCAATTCCTTCTTACATTATTTTATTCATCATCTTTATTGTCAATGTGAAGCACTCTTTCTTTTATTTCTTGTGTTCTTCCCTTATTCCAGAAATTGCTTCCTATATATCCGCAAGTTCTTCTAGCAACATTTAATGTATTATGATCTCTATTTCCGCAATTTGGACAATACCATTCTAGGTTATCATCAATTAATATTTCTCCGTCATATCCACATTGTTGGCAATAATCAGATTTTGTGTTTAATTCTGCATACATTATATTGTCATAAATAAATTGAATTATTTGTATAACAACTTCCAAGTTATTTTGTAGGTTAGGTGTTTCAACATAAGAAATTGCACCACCTGGACTTAATTTTTGGAATTCACTTTCTAATTTTAATTTAGAAAAAGCATCGATTTCTTCAAATACTGGTACATGATAAGAATTTGTAATGTAATTTCTATCTGTTATACCTTTTACAATTCCAAATCTATCTTTTAAACATTTTGCAAATTTGTATGTTGTTGATTCTATTGGAGTTCCATATACACTATAGTCAATATCCTCTTTTTCTTTCCACTCTTTGCATTTATCGTCCATTTTTTGCATAACTTCAACTGCAAATTCTTTACCTGCGCCATTATCAGTATGGCTATGCCCTGTCATATATTTTACGCACTCATAAAGACCTGCATAACCTAATGATATTGTTGAATATCCACCATGTAATAATGGGTGTATACTCTCACCTTTTTTTAGTCTTGCCAAAGCACCATGTTGCCACAATATAGGTGCAACATCACTTGTTGCTTTTGCTAATCTCTCATGTCTTTTTTGTAATGCTCTATGACATAACTCTAGTCTTTCTTCATAAATCTTCCAGAATTTATCTATATTTTTTCCTGATGATAATGCAACATCAACTAGATTTATTGTTACAACACCTTGGTTAAATCTTCCATAATATTTAGGTTTATTTGTTTTAGGATCAATATAAGGTGTTAAGAATGATCGGCATCCCATACAAGGATAACAATTTCCATTTCCATCCTTATCTACTTTCAACTCTAGCATTTTCTTTTCAGAAATATAATCAGGTACCATTCTCTTAGCTGTACATTTTGCAGCAAGCTCTGTCAAATACCAATACTTACTATCTTTATGTATATTGTCTTCCTCTAATACATATAACAATTTTGGGAAAGCAGGAGTAATATATACGCCTTTCTCATTTTTCATTCCTTGAATTCTTTGCTCTAAGAATTCTTTTATAATCATTGCTAATTCTTCTTTATACTCTTTTGTTTCACCCAAATAAAAACAAACACTTAAAAATGGTGATTGACCATTTGTTGTAGTCATTGAATTAATTTGGTATTGGAATGTTTGAACTCCATCTTTTATTTCTTTTGCTAAATCTTCTTTTGCAAACTTTTCACATTGCTCTTGTGATAAATTTCTATTTTTATATCTTTTTAAATAAAAGTTGTAACTATCTCTTACAAATGGAGCAAGATGTGTCATTGTAACTGTTGCCCCACCATATTGACTAGATGTTACTGCAGTAATTATCTGAGTAGCAATAGTCATTGCAGTTAAGAATTTATGAGGTTTTTCGATCATAACGCCATTAATATTTGTTCCATTTTGTAACATATCTTCTAAGTTAATTAAATCGCAGTTATGTAATGCATTTTGTGCAAAATAGTCGGCATCATGAAAATGAATTATACCTTCGTCATGTGCTTTTACAATATCTTCTGGTAATAAAAATCTTCTTGTAATATCTGTACTTGTAATACCAGCTAAATAATCTCTTTGTGTTGTAACTACAGTTGCATTTTTATTAGAATTTTCATTATTCCAGTA
>ERZ779940.482-NODE-482-length-10120-cov-1.53274_pt1 | contig 10120 bp, 5 predicted proteins | sample MGYA00511063_ERZ779940 | MGnify/ENA primary metagenome ERZ779940 (study PRJEB29588, sample SAMEA2146682) | human gut metagenome | biome: human gut; feature: human-associated habitat; material: faeces | place: Denmark | collected 2008/2010 ...
ATACCGGCTCCGGGTCGCATCATCCAGAAACGTACACCCATTTTCTACTTCTTGGATAAAATGGTTTACTTGCATGATAGGAGAGTATAGTCCGTTCCAATTGGATATGCCGGGAATATCTTCCGAGATATTCTGTGACCGGATATCGGCATAGTTCAAGCTGGTGTTCAGCGAGGAGGTGCCCACACGTTGTGTGCCGCCGCGGAGTTCGCCCAAGGTGTAGAACATGTCATAGTAACTTCTTAATTGGGCGTGCAGACCCAACATGAATGCTTTGGGCTGGGAAGCTTCTTTCCAGAAATTTCCGGCTCCATAATAATCTTCCGGTGCCAGATCCAGTGCATCACAGGACGGCTGGAGAATGGTCATCACACATATTGAAAGGATATAGAATATTTTTTTCATAATCTGTTAGAGTTTATAAGTTTAGAAAGAAACGTTTACGCCGAGAATGACAGTGCGAGGCAATGGGTATCCACCATTGTTGTCCGTCTTTTCCGGAGAGAATAAATGTTTGGCTTCTGTCAGGTAACCCAGGTTCTGACCGGTTAACGAGAGCATGACTGAACCTAGTCCTGCTTTGCGTACCCAGTTGCTTGGCAGATTATATGACAAGGCTATTTCACGGAAAGATAGATAGTCACCGTTGTAGGCAAACATGGAGGATTGACGGCAATAATTGCGCTTACCCAACTGGTCGGCCCATACATAAGTAGGATATTGTGCACCGGGATTTTCGGGTGACCAGGTGTCGTGGGTTTCTGCAATGGTATTATAAGTACCTTGTGCGCAAGACATGATCCACATGGTTTTCCAGTCTACCGCTTTGAAACCGAGCGCATAGTCAAAACGTGCTGATAAAGTAAGGTCTTTCCAGGTGACTGAAGTATTGATACCTCCTGTCCATTTGGGTACAGTGTTGCCCACTTTCACCATGTCGTAATTGTCGATGATGCCGTCGCCGTTTACATCCTTCCATTTCACATCACCCGGCTGGATGCGGAGGGAGTTCGCTTTTTGATTGGCTGTCAGTTTGTTATATCCTTCCTCACCTCCGTAAAGGGGACGGTTGCTTGAGCCGTTGTTACCACTTGACAAGTCGATCAGCCCTCCTGGTATTTCATCTTCGGAACGATAGATTCCTTCGGCTACGAACATGTACAAATCACCTGGACGTTGTCCTTCCTGATAACCGCCTACCCATGCTTTTTCATAGCTTCCGTCCTCCAGCTGGCGTCCGGTATATACTTGAAATGCATTTTGACGGTTTCTTTCCAGACCGTTGTCGGGCAATGCCACTACTTTGTTTTTATTTAATGCGCCGTTCCAGTTCAGATTCCATTTCCAGTCTTTGGAGTCGATAACTTTGAATGCCAGTTCGAATTCAAAGCCTTGGTTCTGGAACTTACCATTGTTGGAGGTAAAGGAAGAAACACCCGAAGTAGACGGGATGGTGATGTTGGCATACTTGTCACTGGTCAGTCGGTTGTAGTAAGTCAAATTGGCATTGATACGGTTGGCCAGAAAGCCTAGATCCAGACCGATTTCGAAAGTTCTTGACTTCTCCCATTTCAAGTAGGGATTAGGAAGGTTGTTCAACAGGAAGTAAGCGTTGCCGTTGTATTTGCTGCCTGCATAAGCACCTTGTACTGTGTAGTTTCCTACAAAATCTTTGTTTACATTACCATTCAGACCGAAGCTGGCACGCAATTTACCGAATGAGATGATATCGGCCCATTCACTGGCAAATTTTTCTTTGGAGAACACCCATCCGGTAGATACTCCGGGGAAGACACCCCAGCGATTGTCTTTGGCCAGTTTGGAGTAGCCGTCCCGTCTTAGAACAAAAGACAGCAAGTATTTTGACTGGTAGTCATAATTTACACGACCGAAGAATGACATGATACGCTGGCGGCTGTGTGAGGAGTCTATGCTGCGTTTGCCTTTGTCATCACTGGTATATTCCAAATCACCGAAAGCGTCACTGGGAGCTCCCGATCCTGAGGCACTGAAACCTTTATAATATGAGTCGTAGTACTCGAAGCCGGCCATGGCATCCAGATAGTGGTCTTTGTTTATTTGATAGTTGTAGTTTAACACTGCATTATAAGTTTGGTCCAATGTGCGCCCGTAGGAAGCCGAGGTGCTGTGTGAGGTTACCCAGTTTCCGGGAGAAGATAAATAATCTTTGTTGAAAGCTTCATATTTTTCTTCTGAATAGAACCAGATGGCGTTCACTTTTAATGAGAGTCCTTTCATGATATCTGCGGTAAAAGATTGGTTCATGGTGAACTTGTCTGTATTGTTGTCACGGACAAACTTGTCAAAATTGATTTGTTGGTTTCCGTCGCCTGAATTGGGTCCCAAAAGCATTTCACCGTCAGCATTATATCCACGGAAAGTGGGAGGTAATGATAAAACGCGTGAGAAGTAGTTGGCTTCTGCGCTTTGGGTAGGAGGAAGGTCGTTCCAGGTTGCATCTGCAAAGTTGAAGCTGGAGTTGGAGGTTAACCATGGTTTCAGCTTGTAATCGGCATTGAATGTGAAAGTGATACGTTGGTACTTGTTTCCTACGGCTGTACCTTCACTATGGTTGTATCCCAAACCTGCATAGTAGTTTCCCTTTTCATTTCCTCCGCTTACACTCAGGTTGTAGTCTTGTGAGAAAGATGGGGAATTGATATTGAAATCCGCTATATCTGTATTCTTGAAAATCAGTTGGTCTCCATAAATAGGATCAGTCATGGTTTCCCATCCTTGGTTGAGCAGGAAAGCCAGATCGTCCGAATATTTCATGGTACTCCATATAGCCTGGCTGTTTTCGTTTCCATTCAGCGGGATTGTCTTGTCATCATCTGCCCAATATTTGTTGCCTGTTCCATAAGGAGTGGCACCAGTCAGACCGGTCAGTGAAGACCATCCTTGTACGGCCGATCCGTCTGGATGTTTCATGTCTCCCGTGTAAGCATTCATGTAACCAGTGCGCATCCAGTAAATGTAATCACGCGCATTCATAAAGTTATAAGAGTTGTGGAAGTAGTTCCAGCCTAGTTTGGCCGAAAGTTCTACACGTGTACTTCCCTCTTTGCCTCGTTTGGTAGTGACTAGTACTACACCGTCATTGGCTCGGGCGCCATAGATGGCGGTGGCGCCGGCATCTTTTAATACTTCCATGGATTCAATATCGGCCGGGTTAATGTCACTTAAAGAACCGCGTACTTGGCCGTCTACCAGGATTAGAGGTGAACCTGAACCGTCAAAATTAGTACCTCCTCGAAGTACCAAGGTAGGAGCTGCTCCCGGATTACCGGAAGTCTGGCTGACGGATAGACCTGCTACGGCTCCTGATAAGGCTTGTGCCGGATTGGAATAAAGTCCTTGTTTTAATGTTTCTTCTTTTACCTTGGAAATGGAGTTGGTTACTTTTGTGCGCAACTGTTTGCCGCCATATCCGGTTACAACAACTTCTTGGAGCATTTCTGAGTCTTCTTTCAATGCTATTTTAAAAGTTGACTTTCCCTTTACGCTTAAAGTTTGTGTCTGATAACCGACAAATGATACTCTGATACTGCCATCATTGGCTACGGAAAGTGTAAAATTACCATCTAAGTCGGTAACTGTACCATTCGTGGTGCCTGTTTCTACAATACTGGCGCCAATAACCGCTTCACCTGTGGCGTCTGTGACCACACCCGTGATTGTTTTCTTTTGTGCCATGGCTCCTATGGAGCATAACAGGCAAAAAAGCATGAATAAGGTTTTCTTCATAGATTTGTTTTTAAAGTTACTGTTTGAAGTTCTATCAGAACTACATTCTTAAATTAAGTTTATATCACATCGCAAATATAGAATATTTTTTATTAAATCAACTTTAATTATAAAATTATTTTTTGATATATAACACAAAATGTATGAAACAGTCAATATTCACGGATAAATAAGCTAAATAAAAGTATATAAAAAGGGATATCTTTTATCTTTTTCCGCCTCAAAGTAGCATAACAGTAGAAATTCAGTAGAAAAATCCTTTTAAAATTCCTTCTTAAATAAAATAAAATACAATCTATTTTCCCTTTATGGACACGGAATAGTTCTGATAGAACTTATCCTATAAAGGAAATCTCTTTATTTTGTTAAATGAATTTTATTTCAGCCTTTGGGGATGAAATAAATTATTTGGTGAAGTATCCTTGTGCAGATAGTGCAGGGAGTGGTTTGTTTATGGGCACATGGGGAAATTTATTCTTTTCATAGTCGATGGTTATACATATATTTATATGGATATGTATGGACTTTGGATGGCAAGTATAACTAAGGTAGCTGAAAATATATCTAATAACGAAGAAACGGAGGTGATATAAACATAGAAGACCATCGTTAAAAAAGGTCAGATGGTCTTCTTGAGTGATGAATCATTAATAAAGCTCTTTATGTACCAATTCCTCAAATAACAGTGCATATTTTGCAACGACTGCTTCGGCGTATTTCTTCCCTTTTCCGGCACTTGCTTTTTTAGGATTGCCTATACCGGTATCTTGCGAAACGTTTTGCCAGTTTCTTGGAATCCATGCCACTTTTTCATTCAGCATTTGCGAAGCGAACTTCTTATAATTTCCATCTCCGGCTTCATCCAGATTTACCAATTCCGGATGATAATGCATCATAACAGAAGTTTCCAATTCATCTGCATGGTCACCCGGTTCATCAAAGTACTCTTTAGCAGGGACAAAGGCAAACCATTCGCTGCTGGCTATCAGGAAGTCGGGATAGTCCAGTGACAAGTCACGTATCATACTTTTGAATGTATTGCCGCCATGTCCGTTGATAATGACCATTTTGCGGTATCCTTGGGCGTATAGAGAGGCAACTATGTCGCTTAAAATCGCTTTCTGCGTTTCATAGCGATAGTGGATGCAGAAATCCAGCCCGCGTTGTCCCGGATTCTGTGAACCGGCAGTGACGTAAGGCAGGACCATGCAACGAATACCGTAATGTGTTTTTGCCATTTTAGCAGCATCTAGTGCGATGTCGTGGCTCAGAATACAGTCTGTCAGATAAGGCAGGTGCAGATTATGCGGTTCGGTAGCCCCCCAAGGGAGGAGGACCAAATCATATTTCAATGGTTTTACCTTGCCGTAACAGGTTACGGCAAGGTCTAGTTCTTTATCCATTATTTATAAGACTTTTTAAAGATATGCAGGATTTCTTCGTCTGTAATCGGGCGTGGGTCGAGAGTGAACAGTCCTCCCATCGTATCTCTTGCATTTTGCAGAAATTTGGGGAAATCTTCGGATTGGATGCCAAACTCGCTCAGTTTGATAGAATGTACTTTACATTCTTTTTGCAGTGTAATCAATGCATCAATGAAATCGGACGGACGGTTGCTCTTTTTCTGGGTCATCATTTCAGCCATTTTCATGTAACGTTTTGTACAGTCATGCCGGAAAGTTTCGAAGTATGTCTCAGACAAGGCAATGAGTCCTGCTCCATGAGGAAGTTGTGGATAATAAGCACTCATGGCATGTTCTAATGAATGTTCGGAAGTACAACTGGAAGTGGCCTCCACCATGCCTGCCAAGGTGCTGGCCCAAGCAATTTTGGCACGCGCTTTCAAATTCTTTCCGTCGGCTACGGCTACTGGCAGATATTTGTAGATCAGACGGATGGCTTCTAAGGCGTAAAGATCACTGATGGGTGTTGCACAATTGGCGATAAAACCTTCTGCGGCATGGAAGAATGCATCGAACCCTTGATAGGCGGTGAGGTGCGGGGGAATGGAAACCATCAGTTCCGGGTCTACAATAGATAAGGTAGGGAAGGTCAGCTGGCAACCGAAGCCTATCTTTTCTTGAGCCGTTTCGTGGGTAATCACTGTCCATGGATCCATTTCCGTTCCGGTTCCGGCGGTGGTAGGGATGGCGATAATGGGAAGTGCTTTGGTTACGGGGCGTCCTTTGCCACTACCCCCTGATACATAATCCCAGTAGTCACCATCGTTGCAGGCCATAACAGCTATACTTTTGGCGGAGTCGATGGAACTTCCGCCTCCCAGTCCTACTACAAAGTCGCACTTTTCCTCCCGGCAGATGGCGGCTGCTTCCATGACGTGTTCTTTGATGGGGTTGGGAAGGATTTTATCGTAAACCAGTGTTTCTACATTATTCAGTCTTAATTGGGCGAGTACTCTTTCCAGATACCCATATTTCCGCATGGAAGTTCCGGATGAGATGACGACTAGTGCCTTTTTCCCCGGTAATTTTTCACTGGATAATTTCTTGATTTCTCCGCAACCAAATACTAATTTGGTAGGGATGTACAAACTAAATACAGGATTTGCTTTCATGTTCTTTCGTATTTAAAGTTTCACTGGTAACAAATGTAGGAAAATAATAGTTTGCTTGTTTAAGTAATTTGTTAAATTTTACATACTGCCGGATTGTATTCGTTTTCTTTAATTCAGTTTGAGATAGATATGTTTTTCCGAGTATAATCGAAAAAAACTATCTTTGTGGGAAAAGATTCGAGCATGGACGATAAATGGAAAGCTTTAGAAAAGTATAACCTTTGGGGCGGAAATACGTATCAATTGGGACTGGAACGGAAAGCTTATACCGACAAGATTGGCAATTTTGTGGGGACGTTATGTGGAATTTCATATATTGCCCTATAGTTATGCTGAATATTTACAGTTGATGCAGCAACTTGCCGGCCGGGCTTCTTATTTGACCTATTTACAGAAAGGCGGTTTGTCCGAATTGTACAACTTGCCCACTGTCGAGTCAGAAAAACAATACGTCGCTTCTGTGAAAGATATGATTTTGTTGCGTGATATAAGCCCGTTCGTGATATAAGGTTATTGGATGATATTTTTATTTATTGGTGAATAATGCGGTCCAATCTGTTTTTCCGTTCTATGTGAATAAATAGTTCGGAAAAGAAATGTACCTTTACATTCAATTGAGAAAAGAATGCTACTATGATTAATACATTAACTTCCTTACGGCTCTTTTTTGCGCTGATGGTTTTCGGGGCGCATTGTTATGTCGTTGATTCCACCTTTTCAACTCATTTCTATAAAGAGGGTTTTGTAGGCGTGAGTTTCTTCTTTATATTGAGTGCTCTTATTATCGCTTATAATTATCAGCAGAAGCTGGTGGAGCGGAAAGTGTCGAAACGCCAGTTTTGGGTGGCACGAATCGCCCGTATCTATCCATTGCATATAGCGACCTTATTGGGAGTGGCCGTGATAGGTAATCTATTGAACTCGATGGGTTGGGGGGAAGGATTGAAACATTTTATTCCTGCGCTGTTCCTTTTGCACCCTTTTGTTCCCCGGATGGATTACTTCTTTTATTTCGACAGTCCTTCCTGGAGTTTGGGGTGTGAGCAGTTGTTTTATTTCTTGTTTCCGTTTTTAGCGTTGCTTTTTGCTAAAAAACAGAAATTGATAGGAGCGCTTTTAGTATGCGCTGTGGTAGTTCCTGTTTTGATGTCAATGACGGATGAGGCGAACATCCGCGGTTATTGGTATGTGAATCCATTGGCACGTTTCCCCGATTTTCTGGTAGGAATGTTGCTTTATCGGGTTTATGAATGGTGCCGATCCAAAAAGCTGTCTTTCTTTACAGCGTCATTGCTCGAAGTAGGGGCGGTATGTATCTTCCTGCTGTTTTACATGATTTCAGCGGATTTGGTGCCGAAAGTGTATCGGTACTCCTGCTATTATTGGATGCCGATTTCGTTAGTTCTGTTGATATTCTCTTTGCAGAAAGGATTCCTTTCCCGTATTCTATCCAATAAATATCTGGTCATAGGCGGTGATATCAGTTATAGCTTTTATCTGATTCATTTGTGGATGTTTGCTTATGTGCAGTTGGCGCAAACATACGATTGGCATATCAGTCTGTATATCAGTATTCCGCTTATCTTTGCAGTCACTATCGGGCTGAGCCTGCTTTCTTATTATTATTTTGAGAAACCGGCTAACCGCTGGGTAAAACGAATTTTAAACAAACAATAATAACTGGTTCATGGAAAAACAATTATCAGAAAAACTGCCACGCGTTGAGGTGGTGGATGCTTTACGGGGATTTGCAGTCATGGCAATTCTTTTAGTGCATAGTTTGGAACATTTCATCTTTCCGGTTTATCCGGTAGACCAGCCTGCATGGCTGAATATACTGAATGACGGGGTATTCAATGTTACATTTACTTTATTGGCTGGAAAATCGTATGCCATTTTTGCTTTGCTGTTTGGATTTACATTTTATATTCAGTCGGCTAACCAGCAGCGTAAAGGAAAAGATTTTGGTTATCGTTTTCTGTGGCGTTTGCTGTTATTGGTAGCTTTTGCTACGCTGAATGCAGCTTTTTTTCCGGCAGGAGATGTGTTGTTGCTGTTCTCAGTAGTGGGAATCGTATTGTTCGTGGTGCGTAAGTGGAGTGACTGTGCCATACTTGTTACAGCTATTTTGTTTCTATTGCAGCCCGTTGAGTGGTATCATTATATAGTAGGTCTGTTTGATCCTTCTCATACTTTGCCCGATTGGGGAGTGGGCGCGATGTATAAAGAAGTGGCGGAATATACCAAAGAGGGGAACTTGTGGGAGTTTTTGGGTAAGAATATGACCTTTGGTCAGAAAGCCAGTTTATATTGGGCTTTTGGAGCAGGACGTTTCTGGCAGACTGCCGGCTTGTTCTTGATGGGGTTGTATATCGGACGCAAACAATTATTTGTAACTTCCGAAAAACATACTCGTTTTTGGGTGAAGGCTCTTATCATTTCCGCTATCGCTTTTGCTCCGCTTTTCCAACTGAAAGAGCTGATTATGGCTAGTGACAGTGAGCTCATTCGCCAAACTGCCGGAACGGCTTTTGATATGTGGCAGAAGTTTGCTTTTACATTTGTGCTGATTGCCTCTTTTGTGTTGCTTTATCAACGGAACAGATTCAAGGATTTTGTATCAAATCTTCGTTATTATGGCAAGATGAGTCTGACTAATTATATCACCCAGTCTATTGCCGGAGCTATTATTTATTTTCCCTTCGGACTTTATCTGGCTCCGTATTGTGGGTATACGTTGAGCTTGTTTATTGGTTTTGTACTCTTTTTGTTGCAAGTACAGTTCTGCAAGTGGTGGTTGAAAGGACACAAGCAGGGACCGTTAGAGAGTATTTGGCATAAATGGACCTGGATGTGTTCCAAAAAATGAGGAACTCTGACAGGAGTTGCATATGCTATAGAGAAGAGAGGGAAAGGGAAATTACTTTTTTCCTCTCTTCTGTATAGGGACTGATTCTTGTTTCCCAAGTTTCCCGAATATCATAAAAAGGATATCAGTTCAGGATTATAATCAATTGTTTTTGCCTTCTATCTGAATTTGAATAGCTTGTCCTGTACGTTGCAGACATTCTATAAAAATAGAAAGATGATTGGTTTTCTGCATCAACTCACATATAATTTCCTTTTCTTCTGTGCACCAAGGTTCATAAGCACGTGGGAAAGTTTCACGTTGTTTACGGATATAAGGTGGAAGGACTGTTTTCTGAATACCTAACTTTTGGACTTTTTGTTTTATACGGCAAATATCTTCTTCGGTACAATCATTAAAAGATTCTTTTGTAAAGAACCCCGGATGTTTTTGGTCAATGTCAAGATAGATTGTAGTCTTAGATAGGGATTGAAAGGTTTTCTCTCTGCTTTCTAGTTCCTTTATTAGATTGTTGATGTATTCATCGGCTTGAAAAGATGATACAATGATGGAACATTCGTGGCGGGAGTATTCTTTGTGGCGATTGGCAGACAACCAGTTGAAAGAGCCTTCGATTAATGTATGGTTATCAATAGCCAACGATTTATTGTGGATACCTTTTACTTCAATGAGGGTTACACCACTTTCTATCAATGCGTTCCGTCCATCCTTGGCATGACTGAGTAAATGTTTATTTTTCATATCATAATCTAGGGACGAATCGGTGTAGATTGTGACATCAACTCCTCGTTGAACCGTATGCCGTATCAACGGAATCAGCTGGTCGTTTTCTATGGCATGGATAGATATGAATGGAGATACAATCAGCAGGCGGCGTCTTGCTTTTTCAAAAGCTTGGTGCAGAACCT
>ERZ779940.492-NODE-492-length-10012-cov-1.6984_pt1 | contig 10012 bp, 9 predicted proteins | sample MGYA00511063_ERZ779940 | MGnify/ENA primary metagenome ERZ779940 (study PRJEB29588, sample SAMEA2146682) | human gut metagenome | biome: human gut; feature: human-associated habitat; material: faeces | place: Denmark | collected 2008/2010 ...
ATCTGTTTCAGCTGCCGATTTTACCTCCGCACTGAATTTTTTATCTACGACAGCCGTTTTTGCCGGGTCTATCCGATGCAAAGCGTCTATCTCTTCATTGGCATTGTCCACATACTGCACCTCGTTTACAAACCAAGCATTGCCCAGCGTATGAGGATTCCGTATTGGGACGGTCTTTCCACCTTGCAGCGGAAAAATAAAGTAACGGGTATTCAGCATATTCAACACAGGAAATCCGGACGGAGCCACCTTCTGCATATCACCTCCCGCCTCCGAAACAGCCTTGAACACGCCATTCATCTCGGTACTGATATGCTCCTCTATCATTTCCTGATAGCGGCGCAGTTTGGCGGCATGATATCCACCGATGCTCTTATGCCAATAAGAAGTCGTATTTTCATTAAACGTATTGCCGGCTAGGTTCAGTACCCGGAAATCCAACGTTTTATCGGCCAATATCGTCTTATCCGTTTCGGTCGGTTTAAAGGAATTATCCTGTTGTACCTTTTCCACAAACTGGTCATCATACAAATAACGTTTGTTCACACTCCACATATCTGCCAGACAGAGGACAGCCAATGCCAGAATCGTCACCTTCGCTTTCAGCTTGCCCATGCCATATAACCAAAGAACTGCCGTACCTATCATAATAATAAAGAAGCTGCGCCATGCATCCGAAGTAAAGACACTCCGACGGATTTCTTCTAGATTAGCAAGTAACGGAGCCAGCTGATCTGCCGGAATACCCTGCAATGCCTGCATTTCCATGCTTGAAACATACGACGGGAAAAAGAAACCGGGAGCCAATGCAAACAATAAAGCGATACCACCTGTCAATCCCAGACTGATATAAAACGACCGGGCCCGTTCCTTAACCAACTGAGGACGTGCCATTACCTCCTTTAAAGCAAGGACAGCCAACAGAGGTATGGTAAACTCAGCAATGACCAAAATGGAAGAAACCGCACGGAATTTATCGTACATCGGGATATAATCCAAAAAGAAATCAGTGAATCCCATAAAATTCTTTCCCCATGACAGCAGGACAGACAAAACAGTAGCACTCAAAAGCGCCCATTTCATAGGACCTTTCACTATAAACAGTCCAAGAATAAACAGAAACATTACAAACGCCCCCACGTATACAGGACCGGATGTACCGGGTTGCTCGCCCCAATACTGGCCTATCTGGCTATAGATGCTATTATACATAGGATTCGCCTTTTCCATCGCCTTTTCGTTAGCTGCTAAAGGTACGGAAGCGCCACCTTTCACATTAGGAACAAGCAAAGAGAAAGTCTCACCGATACCGTAACTCCACTGAGTGATATAATCTCGTTCCAGACCACTTTTAGTCTGATTATGACTATCCGGTTTCACCAGCTCACTCTTGCCACGCATCGTTTCCTTACTATACTCATACGTATGATATAAGTTGGATAGATTTATGCAAACTCCCAAAATACCGGCCATCAACAACACCTCAGTTGCTTTCAGAAATTGCGGCATTTCCTTCTTCTGCCAAGCATCCACTCCAAACGCAACCGCCATAAAGAGCATGACAAATAGAAAATAATAACTCATCTGCACATGGTTCGACACTATCTGCAAAGCAACAAAAACCGCTGTCAGCAAACCGCCTGACAAGTATTTTCCTCTATAAGCCAATACCATACCGGCTATAGTGGGTGGAATATAGGCCAAGGTTACAAATTTCCAGATGTGTCCGGCAGCTATAATGATGAAAAAATAAGAAGAAAACGCCCACAACACAGCCCCCAATGAAGCCAGCCAGACCGAGAAATCGAATGCACGCAATAATATATAAAAGCCCAACAGCATGACAAATACATACCACACATAATTCGGGAGATACAAATGATACAACTTCTCCACTCCCTTCAGGGTATCCGTAGAATCATAACTGGGTGCCATCTGATAAGTAGGCATACCACCAAAAATCGAATTAGTCCAGCGCGTACGCTCTCCCGTACGTTCCAGATATTCTTTCGCTTCTTCACCAGCACCAATGCCCGCCACAGAGTCATGTTGTGAAAGGATACGCCCTTCTGTCACTGCCGGGAAAAAATAGACGAATGAGATGACAGCAAAGAGGATAATCACTACTATATCAGGTAGTATTCTTTTAAATAAGTTCATAAGTATATCTGTTTATTAACGTTGCAAAGATACGATATACTCTGATAAAATGCGTACATTTGCAGCCATAAATAAAGTTGAATTATGAAAATAGGAATTATAACAGCCATGAGTTCCGAGCAGAAACAAGTAACGCAACTGCTCGAAAACAAGAAAGAATACACCGAAGGTCCTTTCCAATATACTGAAGGCAGCATTAGAAATAATACCATTATCCTGATGAAATGCGGAATAGGTAAAGTGAACGCTGCTGCCGGTACTGTAGAACTGATCCGTACCTTCCAGCCCGACTGTGTCATCAGCACCGGTGTAGCAGGAGGTATAGACAGCTGCCTGAAAATAATGGATGTTGTGGTGAGCCGACAAATTGTATATCATGATGTATGGTGTGGAGAAGGCAATGTGTATGGACAGATACAAGGACTTCCCGCCCGATTCGAAGGTAATGCTACATTGTTTGATTGCGCCATGTCACTGGATACTCCGACCGCCATTCATATCATTAGACACAGAAACAGCCATCCACGGCGGACTCATCTGCAGTGGAGACAAATTTATCACCGACCGTTCCGAACTTAACGACATTAAAGAAAAGTTCCACGAAGGGCTGGCAGTAGATATGGAATCGGGAGCCATCGCCCAAATCTGTTATATATATAAGGTACCGTTCATCAGTTTCCGTATCATCAGCGATACGCCGGGAGCCGACAACCATTGGGAACAATACACAAATTTTTGGGAGACTATAGCCGACCGTTCCTTCGAGGTCACTCATACCTTCCTTTCCTCATTACCAGCTAATTTATAAAAACGAATAATATGAAAACAATACCCAGTTTTACCATTGATCATATCCGCTTGCTTCGCGGTATCTATGTATCCAGAAAAGACGAAGTGGGCGGTGAAACGGTCACAACCTTTGACATCCGCATGAAAGAACCTAACCGGGAACCTGCTTTGGGACAAGGAGCCTTGCATACTATAGAGCATCTAGCTGCCACCTACCTACGTAACCACCCTATATGGTCTGACAAAATTGTCTACTGGGGACCGATGGGATGCCTCACTGGCAACTACCTGTTGATGAAAGGCGATTTAAAATCAGAAGATATTGTAGAACTGATGCAGGAAACGTTCCGCTTTATAGCCAATTTTGAAGGCGAAGTTCCGGGAGCCGCCCCTAAAGATTGCGGTAACTACTTGCTTCATGACCTGCCTATGGCCAAATGGGAGTCGGCCAAATATCTGCATGAAGTATTGGAACACATGACAAAAGATAATCTGTATTATCCTACTAAAGAGTAATTCTCTACAACAGAACAGTAGAAACGTAATAACAGAAAATAGAAAAGCCGCTCTCTGAAAAGAAAGCGGCTTTTCTTTAAGTCCTTTTCAATAGAGATTGAATTACTTACGTAATCCTAATGCTTTAACAATAGCACGATATCTTTCGATATCACGATTCTTCAGGTAGTTCAACAACGCACGGCGTTTACCTACCAAAGTTGTCAAAGCTCTTTCAGTGCTATAATCTTTTCTGTTGAGCTTCAGGTGCTCAGTCAGGTGAGAAATACGGTATGAAAACAAAGCTATCTGCGCTTCAGCTGAGCCAGTATCAGTGTTAGACTTTCCGTACTTTTCAAAGATTTCTTGTTTTTTAGCTGCATCTAAATACATAATTCTTAGATTTTTTGATATATAAAATTTTCATTTAGCGGGTGCAAAGATAGACATTATCTTTTATATCACAATGAATTAGAGCGATTTATTTTTTAAATAATCTTCTATCTCTTTTACTGTCGCATCTTTCAGCAACACCTTTTTGTCCTTATCCAACAGATAAAGAGCAGGCATCGCTTTCAAATCATAGCATTCTTCGGTCAGTACCGTCAATTCTTTATCATAGCTGTTGATCCATCCATCAGGAATTTCATTCTGGTGTTTCGTCCATACTTCACGGTCTTCATCGGGATAGAAAGCAAGAATTTTCACTTGTTTCATGATGTGGGGACTGTTCAATACAGCAGAGGTCTTCATTGTCGCCAGTGTTTCGGCACAACCATGACAATCCGGATTATAGAATAACAATAAAGTGTAAGGAGTGCAGATATCACGCATACGTTTCTGCATTCCCGAAGGCAAGGTATAAATAAAATCAGCGGCAATACTGCCCACCTTGTTCATACCAATCAATTTCAAATCATGTTGGGCACGGCTCCGAGCAGCCTCATCGGTCAGCGAAGAAGCAGACAGAAAACGGCAGACAGGCTCATAAAGCTCCTCATTCCGAAGGGGAGAATTCGGATCAAACAAGTATCTGCGGAAAATTTCCACAAAATAACCAAACATTTTTTTCTCCTGCGAAGCCTGCTGCATAATCCGGATTAAACAACTGTCCGACAGGGAAGATGGCACACGGTTCAATAAGTCCATGTAATCTACCAAAGCTTGTTCTGTGATATCCGGTACATGAATATAGGCGGTATCCTTAAAATTAAAATGATCCCAGTAATGCTGTACCATAAAGTTCAGCCGGTCTTCCGGGGATTGCAACATAATAGGGACCTCCGGCAAAGTGAAAGTCAACGATTTATTATCATCATTCACAGATAGAGATTTTTGTTTTTTGCCATCACAAGCGATAAGCAAAAAACAGCACAAGACTCCGATCCATATATCAGTTTTTCTCATACGCTTTTAATTAGGCATTGCACCTTTTACAAAAGTAGAAGGAATTCTCTGAAAAGCCAAATTACTTCGAAATTACTTTATCTCAGCCAGCCACTCATGAAATCCATTGTGAGGGGTATAATGTAATACATATTCCGTTTTGCTGTAGCTGATAATATTTTCGTGCGAAATCCGGCTTACATCCACTTCTGCTTTTGCCAGCCACAAAGTATCCTCCATGACATAACGCCCTAAGGACACTCCCAGCATCATCTGGCTCAGGTAGAAAGCAGACTGTTCATAGGCATACCACTTTCCATCCTGTTCCCAATAGATATATATCAAGTCGGAATTGCTCAGCTCCCTTTCTAATATGGTCACTACCTCTCACATAGGAGTTGGTGGTAATCGTTTTTAATCAATATCATCTCAGTGTCTGAACACAGGGCAACAAACCACGGACCGTTCAGCAGTTTGTTCAGGTCTACTTCTACCTTGTCTAACATAACACCGTAGAAAAAACATGCCTCTTTCAGTTTCAAGGCCGCCTCACTAAGTTTGCTTAAGGATTTGGCGGAACGATGGTAAGCATACCAGCGCCCTTCCTCTTCATACAGATAAACTTCCGATTTACTACATGATTCTTTGTCCATTATTTCCAGTAGGTTGTTCATACTATTTAACATCTTTTACACAACGAACTTTTAGATCAGCATCAGTAGCATGGACAGTTACATTGGTTCCTTGGAACCAAAAACCATAAGAAGACCTATAAGCACCATTTGCTTTACTTCCTGAATAGTCCGTGCGGCAGGTAACATAACCACTCAACAGATTGTTTGCGCTCATCAGACCCAGTTCTTTCTGATTAGGCATTCGCCAAATTCCTTTATCAGTTTTTCCGCTATCCTCATAATAGTATTTACAAGGATCATATTCCGGTCTTTTCTTATTCTTAATCGTATAATAATTATTATTCCATCCACCATCCACCATCTTTTGTTTTAGATAGTCTTTAGACACTTGTATCCGTGAAGACAATCCATTGATTTCATCACGCTCCAAATGGATATCTATAGTTTCTGTAGTCCCTTTGGTTGCAGTCAAACCTGTCAATGTAAATATATTGTCACTATACTGATAGAATTTATTCGCTTCGTACAGTCCGTCGTCTGATGCCAACGTACGCACACAGCGAACCAAATTCGCATGTTGCCAACCGGTATTAACCTCTTTATTACTTGTGGACAACCCTTCTTCAGCCCAAAAAATGCTATTGGTACCGGTAGAAGCCGTGAAATAGTGATATTTAGCATTCTCTTTGTCATTATCATTGAGCGTGCTCATTTTAGCCCTAAACAAGCGGGCGTCCGGGTCAACGCTATTCAATGCACCCTCGCCATACCACAATCCGCGATACTGATCAACAGAGGCCATATACCATTTTACCTCATTAGCTTCAATCGTGCCGTTTCCATTCAAATCCCGGTTACGGCTCATACATGCCCGTACCGCCTGTTGGTACATGGGTTGCCTCCCGTCTGCCGGTACAATCATATTAGTGTCCGGATACCATGATTTTTCCTTGTTGCTTTGTACGGCACTGTTACGGGCATTCCAAGCATTAGGATTCTTGTGCTCACCCAAATTATTCTTATTCAAATAATAAGCAGTAGACAATTCTTCCTCGGTTATATTCTCCGTTCCATAAGGATAACCATTGAAACCGAAATGATAGAACGTAGTAATGGAACGCTGAGAAAGACTGTAACGCACTTTTGCATAAAGACTCTTCCTGTCCGTGCTCACCGACAACTGATTGGCAATAAGTATGGTACGAGGCGCACAATTGGAATAGACAGTCCATGATTTCCCTTTATAATAGTTTTCGTCCACGAAACAGGTGTAATAAGCGTATCCATCATTTGAGAATACTTCATCTTGATTGCTATCCGCATTTTCGTATAATGCCTTCAACATAAAGAACACATTAACCCAAGATGCGCCATATTTATTTGCATACTCATTATTGTCACCCGGATATTTGGCAACGGTGGTTAAACTCTGTCCTGAAATTCTGTTTTTAGAAACATTGCGTACAAAACGCAGCCATCCATAATCATCCTCTCCATTAAAAAGGCTCTGCCCGCTTATCGGACGGATTGTTCCTCCATCAAACGTAGCCAATTGTACATCACCTTCGGCATTAAAGATTCCCCCATCGGTAACATACAAATTCTCCGTATAACCGAAAGGTGTTGAGATTCTTACTATATATCCTTTTCCCGCCTCTTTCAGCGTCTTTATATTTTCCCGAGAGAATGTCAGCACTCTGGCCTCATAATGAGCGTCCAAATCAAAAGACTCTCCTCCTTCACTGTCAATCACCAATCCTTCCACATAGGGGTTGTCTCCCTCGACTTCCGCTTCCACTTTGATATCCTCGACACCGTTTACTTTCACCTTATATTTATAAGAGTAATTCCGGCGTATATTGAAGTCTTCAAGACTTCCGGTATTACTGAAGTTGCCAAAATGGATAGCATACGAAACCTCCCCGATAGTGGTGCCTTTCTTATAATTTCCACGAATCACGATATAGGAAGAATTATCCGGTGCATTATCGAACGATTTCACGTCATCCGTATAGGTATTCGTTTCACGATCCTTCCACATCTTTATCTCACCTCCCCGATAGGAACGGATATTCTCGGGAAGATAAAAAGTCAACGTTTCCCCGGCCATACCAGAATAAGATGACTCGACATCTGCGGTAGTAGCGTCAGCTGTACCATTCACCAACTTTCCACCGACAGCCACATTATGCAATTCATACGTACTGGGAGTGAAAGTTACTCCGTTACCGGCCTCGATGGTAAATGTATTCTTCGCCAATATTCTGTACAGTCTTATAACGTTGCTTTCGCTTATAACACCGGCTCCATTGGTTCCGGCAGTAATTGTAACAGCCTTGCCCCCATTCAGATAACCGGACATCATGAACTGTCCGTCGGTAGGATTAGGGGAAATAATGTGGCTGGCATTACCATACTGGCGTTTAAAGTCTATTGCAAGGAACTCGTCTCTTGTCAATGAGGAACCTGCCACATCCGCTTCATCAATTCCCGTCAATTTATTTTTGTCTGCGTCATCCAAGTAATAAATTGTACTGTTCAAGTTGGCAAGAGCATAGATATACGCTTCACCGGTTATTGCCTTTACAGTAACGGTTTCCGGTCCGGGAGTCGGTATAGGACTCGACTCTGTAGCCACCAGCTTTTTATATCCTGTCAGTTCTCCTGCCGCATTAAACACATAAAAGTGTAAATCATTCAACCTGTTTTCAGCAGTACTGGCGCGCGAAACAATCACTTCCTGATTGGTCTGCAACTGACAATTCAACTGCAAAATCACCTCTTTATTCTCTTCACCGGCAGAGTAAGCTATTTCCTCTTCCGAGCAAGCCCCCACGCCTATCAGTAACGAAAGGCAAAGCGCCATATATTTCAGTTTATTTTTCATATATAGTATCCTCCACAGATTATTTTCTTACATCACCGCCACCGTCACCAAAATCCAATTCGCCATTATCAACCTCTGTCCAATCCATTACTTGATATTGAAGTTCTGCATCTATCTCGATCGTACTCAGTTTAATATTGAACAGGTATGAATGGTTACGGATTACATCAAATATATCTCCATCTCCATTCGTCCGGAATTTAATAGTTCCCACTTTGGTTTTGTTATGATAGGTATAATGAACCGTCAATGAAATTTCATTCCCACCTGTAGTATTCACCTTTTCCGGCAGATAAATTTCATTTTCATATGCTGTCGTCACCTGCAAGCCGTCATAAGTAATAGTCTGATTCTGTGCTCCGGCAGGAATAGAAGGATATATATATTGAACCGTTTCCACCGGATTTGGAGTTTCCGTTGAAACACAATAGCCTTTGTCGTTGGCATTGTTCACTATTATCTTTGTGATAGTGAATCCTTGATATCCATCCTGCATATTCACCCAAATGCCCACCTTTGCTACAGCACGATAAAGGTTGCAAGCCAAGTCCACTCCCGTACCGGGTACAGCTGTCAAATTGCTGCTTCCCCACATCGGGATAGCTCTTTCTGCAAGTTTCCAAGGTATCGTAGATCCACCATAATGATAAACCAATTCTTTATAAACTTTGGCGATATTACTTCCTTTCTTTGTTTCCAGAAAATTACGTATAGCCGCTCCGGTCGTATAAGACGCTATCTTATTGTCTTTCAAGTTAGCCAGAACAACCAGTTTCACTTGTTCGCCGCCGACCGTTCTCAACATGGTTCCTTCCAGCTGACGAGTATAATAGTTGTCACCTTCAACAGGATTGCCTAGTTTCAAATCCTGTACTTGATACAAAAAGTTATCATTTGCATCAACGACCAATACATATACATCATCCGCAGTCATGGCACTTTGTTCCACTGTGGTATAATCTAAATCACCTGGTTCGCTTGCGGCCCGTCCGCCGAAATTGGAGAATGCCAGTGTAAGGCGTACCGGTACCTTCCCGCCATCCGTAGCCTTTGCCACCTCCTCGTCCTTTGCACACGACGATAGGTACAAGCCGCAGAGCACCGCCATTAGTATATATGATAACCATCTTTTCATAGATTCTATTTTTTGTTCGTTGTTACATATCCATCTCGTTGAAGCGTACCACCCAGTCATTGATAATGATGCTGGTGTTAATCCACTTCATGTTCTCGTCCAGGAAGAAAGTCATGTTGTATTCGTCCTGACGGTCGAGATACTCCTGATTCGTCATGTCATGACCTTCGGCCTCGGTGAGCAATAGGTATTTTACCAAGGGGATGGAGAGTACGGTCTCGCCCGTATCCTTGTTGGTGATGGACAGGCGCGGATTTTGATCCACCATCAGTCGGCCTACGGTAATCTGGGCAATGGCCACGCTGATATTGCTATCCTCAGTATCGCCCTCGGCACGTGCGCCTTTTGTGTCCATGTCCGTGCTTCCTTGAACGCGGTAATAGGGATAATATGTTAATGTTTCGTCTTTCAACAGCTTGTTGTCATAGTTCATCAGGCCGTTGTCGTCCGTAATCGTGAATTCAAAGTTATCGACATCTACAGTCACTCCGTCCATTTGCTGGAGAATGATGCGGATGCTGTTGG
>ERZ779940.501-NODE-501-length-9941-cov-1.55199_pt1 | contig 9941 bp, 8 predicted proteins | sample MGYA00511063_ERZ779940 | MGnify/ENA primary metagenome ERZ779940 (study PRJEB29588, sample SAMEA2146682) | human gut metagenome | biome: human gut; feature: human-associated habitat; material: faeces | place: Denmark | collected 2008/2010 ...
TATATTCAAAAAGTATATTTACTTGATAATAAATATGATGAAAATAAATCATTATTAGAAAGAAAAAAAGATTCTTTAAAACTTACTGGATACTCAAATATAGATGGAAGTATTATAAATAAACTCGATAAAGATTATGAATCATCGAAAGTTATTAAGGGTTTAAAACTAAAAAAAGATGGCAACTTTTATAGTTATAGTAAAGTTTTATCTAATGAAAAAATGGATGAAATTTACCATAAAGTTGATGAACAAATAGACAAAGTGATTAATAATATTGAGGACTCTAATTTTGATATTAATCCTAAAAATTATAATGGTAAAAATATATCTTGCATGTATTGTAAATTTAAGGATATATGTTATAAGTCTATAAAAGATGAAGTAATAATAGAAACGGAGGATAATGATGGCGTGGACTGCTGACCAAGAAAAAGCAATTAATGAATGTGGCAAAAATATTATAGTTTCTGCAGGGGCAGGTTCTGGTAAAACAGCAGTTCTTACAGAAAGAGTTATTACTAAATTAAAAAAAGGTATAAATATTAATGAACTTTTAATATTAACATTTACGAATACTGCGGCAATGGAAATGAAAGATCGTATTAGAGAGGCAATTACAAAAGATGAAAGTTTGCATAGTCAGCTTGATCTTATTGATGGAAGTTATATTACAACATTTGATTCATTTGCATTATCAATAGTAAAAAAATATCATTATTTACTTAATATTCCTAAAGATATAAGTATTTTAGATAATGAAATTGCTAAGAATATAAAAACTACTTTTTTAGACGAAGTATTTGAAACTTTATATGAACAAAAAGATACTGACTTTTTAAAAATGGTAAATGACTTAATGGTTAAAGATGATACCCCTTTAAGAAGGGAGATTCTTTCATTAAATGAATTATTAGAAAGATTACCTGAAAAAGAGGAATATTTAAATAACTATGTTAACAATTTTTATAATGAAAAAAACATTGAAAGTATAGTTAAAAACTTTTATGAACTAATAAATAAGAAAGTTGATAAAATCAAAATATATTTAGATAATTTATCTTATAACTGTGATGAAAAATATTATGAAAAGGTAATTAATGTAGTAAATCCGATTTTAAGTGCAAAAACTTATGAAGAATACAAAAGTTATACTAATGTAAAAGTTCCTGCGCTTCCTAAAAATAGTGAGGAAGATTTAAAAATTTCTAAAGAAAAACTTCAAAAAGAAATAGATAGTTTACATAACATTTTAATTTATAAAGATGAAAATCATTTGAAAAACTGTTTATTAGAAACTATTACTTATGCTAAAGCAATTATTAAAATAATTAATGAACTTGATGAAAAAGTATTAAGTTATAAAGAAAAATATGCTTCTTTTGAATTTAATGATATTGCAAAGATGGCAATTAAAATTGCTAAAATTCCAAATGCTAAAAAAGAAATTTCTTCATCATTCAAAGAAATAATGGTTGATGAATATCAAGATACCTCTGATTTACAAGAAACATTAGTAAATTTAATTTCAAACAATAATGTTTATATGGTTGGTGATATAAAACAATCTATATATCGTTTTCGTAATGCTAATCCTTTGATATTTAAAAATAAATATGATAAATATTCAAAAGAGGATGGAGGAATTAAAATTGATTTACTTAAAAACTTTCGTTCAAGAGATAAAGTATTAGAAAATATTAATAAGATATTTAATTTACTTATGGATGATGATTTTGGAGGAGCAAATTATAAAGAAAGTCATCAAATGGTTTTTGGTAATACTGTATACTCTGAAAATAGTGTTAATACAGATGATTTAGATGTTTTAATTTATAATAAAGAAGATAAAAAATATAGTGATACTGAATATGAAGCCTTTATAATCGCAAGTGATATAAAAGAAAAACTATTAAGTGGTTATAAAGTTTTAGATAAAGAAACAAAGACTTTAAGACCATGTAAATATGATGATTTTTGTATATTAATAGATAGAAAAAATGGTTTTGAAATATATAAAAAGATCTTTGAATATTTAGATTTACCACTTTTAATATATTATGATGAAAAAATAACTAATGAAAAAGATATTTTAGTATTAAAAAATTTAATTGATTTAATAGTTTGTATTTATAATAAAGATTATAAACAAAAATTTAAATATGATTTTTATTCAATTTTAAGAAGCTTTTTATATAATGAAAAAGATGAAGTATTTATAAATTATTTTGTAAATAACAATTATTATAATAGTGATTTATTTAAAAAATGTGATAATATTGCTAAGAAATTAGATACAATGTCTAGTAAAAAATTAATAGAAACTATAATAGATGAATTTGATTTTTATGAAAAAGCTATTTTAATTGGAGATATTGATAAAGTTATTAAAAGATGTGATTATCTTTTATCTTTAGCGGATAATTTATCATCTTTAGGAAAAAGTATAATAGAATTTAATGAGTATTTAAACGATTTAATTGTAAATGATGCAGACATATCTTTTACAGTTAATACAAATGTAAAAAATAATATTAAACTTATGAATATTCATAAATCTAAAGGTCTTGAATTTCCAATATGTTATTTTGCAGGTTTTGATAAAGCATTTAATAAACAAGATTTAAATAAAATGTTTAACTTTGATTATGATTTAGGATTAATTTTGCCATTTTATGATGATGGAGTAGGACCTACTATATTAAAAAGTATATATAAAGATAAATATTTAAAAGAGGATATATCAGAAAGAATAAGATTATTTTATGTTGCCCTTACTAGAGCAAAAGAAAAAATGATTATGGTTATCCCAAATAATATGGAAGATATCTCTTTTAAAGAGGATTTAAATTCATTTTTAACATTTATTTCTTTAGTAAAATTTGTTTTAAAGGACAATATTAAATATATTAATAATGTACCATTAACTAAAAATTATAATTTTCAAAAAGAAAAAGATTTATTTGAAAAAAATAATGATTTATTAAATGTTGAAGAAATAAAAGTAGATTCAAATTTAATTACTCATAGTAATGTTTCTAAAAAAGTATTAAAACTTCTTACTAAAGAGGAAGTAAATGCAATGGAATATGGTACTCATATACACGAAATATTTGAAACCGAGGATTTTAGAAATGCAAATAATAAATATGTTTTAGCATTACTTGAAAAAATAGATAATAACTTTAAAAATGTTTATAAAGAATATGAATTTATTTATAAATACGAAGATAAAGAATATGATGGAATTATAGATTTACTTTTAGAGTATGAAGATAAAATGGTAATAATTGATTATAAACTTTCAAATATAGATGATGATAATTATGTTAAACAATTAAGTATTTATAAATCATTTATTGAAAATAAAACTAAAAAAGAAACTGAAACTTATCTTTATTCAATACTTAATGATACCTTAAAAAAAATATAAAATTTTTTTACAATTTTATATTTTTTATTTTACCTCTATAATTAAATCGTTATATGGAACATAATCCTTTAAAAGATTATTATCTATAAGTAAGTTTTCTAAGTTAACAAGTAATTTTTCTTCGATATAAGAACTATCTAAAAATGAATCAGCATCTTTATATCTTTTTATAATAGTACTTAAATCATTTAATGATAAATCTGGAAATTGTTTATATATACTTTTAGCAATTTTCATTTCATCATTATTTTTAACAAATTCTAAACCTTTATTAATGGCTTTTGTAAATGATTTAATTATTTCTTTGTTATTTTCAATGTAACTTTTTCTAGCATAAAAGGTAGTGTAGGGCATTTCTCCGGAAAGAAGTCCAATACTTTGAAGAACATAACCATATCCCTCATTTTCAAGTTTTAAAGCAGTTGGTTCAAATAGATTTACATAGTCACCAGTATTTCCTATAAAAGCACCAGATAAAGAAGCAAAATCAATATTATAGTTTATTTTAATTTTATTTTTATCAATTTCTTCATTTTTTAAGGCATTTAGAAAGTTTAAAGCGGGCATACCACTGCTTCTTCCGACAAGAATTTCTTTACCATATAGATCTTTAAGTGAAAAATCTTTTTTATCTTTTCGTAAGACCAGAAAATATTTGTAAGTAATCTTTTTCATTTTTTTCGTAAACGTAAATTGCACTTTCAGCTCCTGCAAAACCAATTTGAACATCACCGGATAGTACGGCAGCACTAACCTTATCGGCACCAGGTGTTAAAATAAGTTTAATATCAATATTTTCTTCATTAAAATAGCCCTCTTCGATTGCAACATAAAGGGGAGCATAAAATACTGAATGAGTGACCTCCGCGATTTTAATACTATTCATATTATCATTCTTTTCCTTTTTAGGTAAAAAGAAAATTAAGCATAAAACTAAAAGTAAAATTACTAAAAATGTATAAAATATTTTTTTCAAAATAACCTCCTTATTATTTCTTTTGTATTATATGAAAATATTGAATTTTGGTGATTTCTGATTGAAAGAATTTTGATAATCGTATATAATTATTTTATAAGGTAGGTGCGATAGTGAGAAAAAGTTTTAAATTACTAACAATAGGATTATTTTTATTTAGTAGTGCAGTTAATGCTCAAAGTATTGATGAAGCAAAAAAGGTTAATGAGAAAATTATTAAAAATCATAATTTTGAATATAAATATGTAAATCCAGATAAAATGATTGATAAAAATTATGAATGGTTTCAAAAAAATGATTATGATGGAAGTACTTATTCAAAGGAAAGAATTACACATAATTTTTATGAATATATGTTCCGTGAAGATTTATATAATATAGTTGATTTTGAAAATGTTGTGGGAATTGATACGGCTTGTTATTTTAAAGGCGAAACTCGTTATAATAAGCAAAATAAACTTGAAACTGTTACTAAGGATAGTTGCGAGGCTATGATTTATTATGGGGAGCTAGGCAATTTTGAGGATGAACAACTATTTGAAATAGAAGTAAAATTTAATGAAGTTAATGGTGATGAAAAAATTAGTCAAAAAGTGGATAAAATAACTGATGATTTATTTGGAACATTTCATATTGCTGATAAAGATATGATTAATCACTTAGTTAATTATGAAAGTGATACTTCAACATTTTTCTCTAACAAAAGAGCTGTTAAAGAGTTTTCTAAATTAAAAAATATTGTTGAGAAAAATCCTGACTTTGATATTACTGTATCTTTTGAAGAAACAAGAAGAGGAATTGCTTATACTGGGATTGCTGATGGATTAACTTATGTTAAAAAAGATGACGTATATTATGGATTTACTTATAATGGCTTTTTCCAATCAAATATGTATTATGTACCAGTTGGAACTTCTTTAGAAGACTATGGTAAGGTTTTAGAGGATAAGCTTATTAAATATATTAATAATGATGATGTTAAAATTAAGGTAACACTTTCTGATAATCTTGAAGACTATAATAGTGCTCAAGGTGTTGAAGAAATATTAAATTATACAATGGGTTTAAAAGTAAATGAGTATTATAAACTTGTTAATACAAATTTTGATAAAGAATTTGAAACATTAAAAAAATATCAACTTTCAAAAAATTACTATGAATATTATACAGAGGATGCTGGTTTAATTACGGGTGTACCTTATAAACTTAGTATCAATGATAAAGATTATTATGTTGCCGTTTTACAAATGCCTGAAAAATATATGGAAAGTGTTGGTATAATTTCAACAGTAGATACAAAGACTGGTATTATTTTAAAAACAAAAGCAAGCAATGTACCTCTTGATGCAAATTTAATAAGTGATAAATATGATTTAACTAGTGAAGAAATAAAACTTCTTGAGAAAAATGGTTATAAGAAAATAGATAGTTATTCATTAAAATTATATTCAAGTATTTTAGATAAAATTATTAGCAATTTTAATGATGTAACAAATGTTTTAATTCCTTATGATGGAGAAACTAAAGATTTAATAGTTTTATATATTAAAGATGATGGAACTTTTGAAAAATATGATGCTCAAATAGTTACAATAGAGGGAATTAAGTATTTATCATTTAATACAAACCATTTTAGTAATTATATAATTGCAAGTAATAATGTTGTAAATCCAAATACATTAGATAACATAGGTTTATACTTTGGAATAATGGCATTAAGTTTGGGAGTAATCGTTATTCTTGTTATAAAAAGTAATAAAAAATTGAAAATGTAGTTTACATATACCTTTTTTTTGTGTTATAATTCATATATAGTAAAGGGTGTGAAGACAATGAGATTGAATTCTGAAATGAGAATGCTTCTTGACAAATTATATAATTTAAGAGGAGAAGATAGCGTAGTACTAGTGTCTATGGACAAAGAAAGAGACCAGGCTATTAAAACTAAGGAAAGGACTAGTAAAAGAACTACTGAACTAACAAGTCAAATTGAAAAACTAGAATCTGAAGGACATATTCTTGCTAAAGAGGGCGAGAGTTTTAAAAGTGCTTTAGAAATTATAAGAAAAGATGATTTTATAAATGTTCTAAAAGAATTAAATATTGCTTTTGACCCAGAAGAAATAAAAAAAGAGTTAGAAGTAAAACTTCCTAAAACTTTAGAGGAATTTTCTATGGAAAAAGAAAAAGCTGAAAAAGAACTTGTTACTGTAGAAGATGAAATGAATAGTGCAACCACTAAAATAGAGGAATTAGGACTTCGTAAGGATGAAGCTCTTGCTAATCAAGAAAGATTAAATAGATACTTTGACTTAGCCCTTGATGGAAATATAAATATAACAAGAGATGAAATTACATCACTTCTTGAAAAGTTTAATTTTAGTGAAGAAGAACAAAGAGAAGCAGCAAAATTATTAATGTTTCCTGAAGATGGGCTTTATGAATATGAAAAAAGTTTAAAAGGAATAAAAAGTAAAAGTATAAGTGATGTTTTTAAAGAGGCAAAAGAAACAGAGGAAATTAATAAAGAAACTCCTGTAGTTGAGGCGCCACTTCATGAAGAAGAACCTAGTTTTAACTTTGATTTTAATATAAATATTCCCGAAAATAAAGAAGTTAAAGAAGATCAAATTGAAGCAATAGTTGAACCTGTAAAAGGGGAAGAAAAAACTGTTTCTAAAGAAGATGTGATTAGTCTTTTAACAAGTTTAGGATTTGATTATTTAGATTTTACAAGTAATGATTTTGAAAAAATAATGAATAATTACGATGAAGAAACAATTAAAGCAAATGCTGAATATATTAAATCATTAAATATTTCACTTGATATTTTTGCAGATAATGTTGAATTAATGTATGATAAACAAATGAAAGAAAAAATAGAAAAATTAACAAGTATTGGTAAAATGCCTCAAGATATATATTTAAATCCAAGCGTTTTAACTAAATATGATTTAAATGGATTAAATAATGCAATTGATGTATTAAAACAAAGCGGATTAGATGCCAAAAATGTTCCATTAATTGCTTATTAGAAAGGAATAAGCTATGTACGATATAGTAAATAAAATTAGTGCTTTAAATTTACCAAAAGAAGTATATCCTAATATACCAAAATTTTATGCTTCTTTTTCTGATGATTTAGTTACTTTAGAGGAACTTAAAGAAAAAGTGGGTTATTTAACCTCTAAAGGAATAGCAATTACTAAACCTTCACAAGTAAAAATATTTTCATTACCTTTAGATTTTATAAAAAATCAGGTTGAACAAGCTGAAAAGTTGGGTTTATTAGATATGTTTATTAGTGATCCCACTAGAATTAGTTCAACAGAACTTTTCCAAAGATTAAGTTATGTGATGTCTTTAAATGAAACATTAAAAGATGAAAAAGGTAAATATAGTAAGATACTATTTAATAAAAAAGAATTTGATAGAAGATATGGTGTAGATTATTTAACTAAAGAGAAAGATGATAATATAAAGGTTGAAACTACTAATAACAATGAAGAAAAGGTTGTAAAGGAAGAAACAGTTTCTCAAACAAATACTTCATTAGATGATTTAAGTAGTGAAGTTGAAAAGGCTATGAATGCTATAACAGCTGAACCAATTGTAGAAAATCCTGTTAAAGATGTAAAGCCAGTTGAAACTCAAGTTGAGGCAGTAGTTGAACCTGTTGTTGAAGCTCCAGTTCAAGAAGTAACTTCATCTGAACATGAGGACGTTAATCCATATGTAATGGCACTTTCTAAAGAACAAACTATTAGACTTGATGATGAAATGCTTGCAAGATTCGAAGATTTAACAGCACATTTAAAAAATGTTTTAATAACACTAGGATATAGTGATGAGATTGATGGAACAAAATCTGATAATTTAATTAAACTTCTTACAAGTGGGGTAACTGAGGAAAGAGAAATATTATATTATACATTAACATATAACAAAAATTTAACAGATGAAGAAAAAGTAAGTATTTATAATGCAATTGATAATGAACTTAAACTTACTAATAATGGAGAATTAAGTCTATGAAATATTTAGAAAAAATAGGTTTTAGTAAAGATGATATAGCATATATGATGGAAAATACTCCAGAAAAGTTTATTGAACTTTTAAAAGAACAAAAAAAATTAGTAACTGAAAATATCTCTTATTTAAAAGATTTAGGAGTTACTAATTATCAAGATATATTCTTAAAATTTTATGAAATGTTCTTAATGGATAACAGTAATTTTATAGCAATATTCTCAAAATATGAAAAAGAAGATTTAATTGAAAAATTAAAGAAAAATATAAACATAGTAGAATTTTTATAACTACTATGTTTTTTTATATTTTCTTTAGTCTATACACATTAATCGAAGGTTTGTTAAATGTTCTTATGTGTGGAGGATTAGTACCAATTCCGAAAGATACATAAAGCCTTGTGTTATTTTCGTTATAATAATCATTTGTATATACACTAGCACCATCTTTTTTTAGGGTTGCACCCCAGAAAGGTAATCTTAATTGTCCACCTAAAGAGTGACCTGCGAAAATAACATCTATATCATAATTTTTTAATTTTTCAAATTCATCTGGTTTATGCAAAAGACCTATTGTAAATGATGGTGTAATTTCTTCTTCATTAGTAAGAATACTTTCATCAAAATTATTTAGATCCATTATTTTAATTGGATTAATATCTTTATTAAAAATATAATCATAGTTTTTATCAAGTACTTTAAAACCAATACTTTCTAAATTACTTTTAATATTATCATTATCTTTATCTCCTAAAATGGCATATTTATAATCAGCTTTAATATTACTAAGTTCATTTATTACATTAGTTATGTTGGTATTATCTAAAACTAAATCACCAGTAAATACTATAATATTAGCATTCTCATTATTAATACTTTTAACTAAATTTTTAATTTCTTTTATATCACTTTTTTCATAATAAAGAATATCTGAAAATTGAACTATTTTAATTCCATCAAAACCATTAGTTAATTTATTACTAGTTATTTCATATTCTTTGACCTCTAAACCTTTTGTATTTATATATTTTCCATATATAAAAAATAGGAAAAAAACAAGAATTATTATACATATTAACCTTTTCATAAGTATTCTCCGATTATAGTTAATATAAGTGATAAGAAGTTATTAAAAAAGTGAAAGAACATCGAAGTAAATATATTATTAGTATCATAAAATACATAACCTAATGCAAATCCGGCTATAGAGTATGAAAGTATAAAAGGAATTTCTATTAAACTTTTTGCAGATATAAGATGCATTGAACCAAATATTAAACCAGTAAAAATACTAAAAATTATTTTATTTTTAAATAAATTTTTAAAATTTAGTCTAAACAGTACTTCTTCATAAAAAGGAGCAAATATACAAACTTGTAAAAATGAAAAAAATAAATTATTTTTTATTGAACTTTTATTTAATTCTTCATTCGTAGGCATTTGTCCAATAATTTTCACCAAAATAATATTTAAAATCATCATTGCTAAAATACATATTAAAAAA
>ERZ779940.511-NODE-511-length-9870-cov-1.72837_pt1 | contig 9870 bp, 10 predicted proteins | sample MGYA00511063_ERZ779940 | MGnify/ENA primary metagenome ERZ779940 (study PRJEB29588, sample SAMEA2146682) | human gut metagenome | biome: human gut; feature: human-associated habitat; material: faeces | place: Denmark | collected 2008/2010 ...
AATGCCCAATGCCACTCAATTAAGAGAATATTCAGAGTGGAAATCTATTCCTAATTTTCAACTTAATGGTAAACAAGAAGGAATAAAATTATTAAGAGTTGGGGAACCATATACTAAAAATGATGGTTCAAAAATCACTCCATTTGTAGTATATAAAATGTTTGATATATCACAAACTAATTTGCCACCAAAAGAAAAATATTCTAAAAGAATAGATGATAAAATTTTGTTAAAAGCATTTATTCACGATAATCCTGTGGATATTAAAGTTGAAGATGTATTAACAAGTGGAAAATGTGTAGAGTGGAATAGTGAAGAAAATCTATTATATATTCAAAGAGGTGCAGAACCTAGTCAGTTATATCAAGGAATATCAAGAGAAGTTGTAAAAGCAGAAATTGAAAGTGATAATTCAGTTATTGATGATTTTAAATCTAAATGTGCTTCTTACATGATTTGTAAAAAACAAGGTATAGATGTATCTAATTATGATTTTAATGATATACCAGAATCTTTTAAAAATTTATCTTCAAAAGAAATTAGAAAAGAACTTGGAGAAATTAAGGAATCAGTAGAAGAGTTTAATAATAGAGTTAATCAATTTATGGAATCAATATCCAAACATTCAAAAAATAAAGATTATGAAAGGTAGGTATAAATTAGATGAAAGAAAAACTTGAATTAGATAAATATGAGGTAGGCATAATTATTAATGCTTTAAATGTATTAAGAAATAATCAAATAGTTGAAGAAAAACCAACAGATGCGATTGATGAATTGCTTATGAAGTTGTTTCCCATTTACGAAAAAAAAAACAAACTTGTAAAATGTTTGAGGATAGATAATAGTGGAAGATACTAAAAAAACAGCAATAATCTTAAGTATATGTGGAATAATACCAGTAATATGGATAGCACTCTTAATAGCACCATCAGTAGATGGAGGATTAGCACAAATAATGAAAGATTTTTCAAATGTACTAAATAATCCTTTTAATATAACCTGGTGTAATAATAGTTTAAGAGTGCTTTTTATATGCTTATTAATTTATATTTGTGGTTTAATTTTATATATTTCATCACGAAAAAATTATCGTAGAGGAGAAGAACATGGTTCAGCAAAATGGGGAAATGCAAAAATTGTAAATAAAAAATATCATCAGTTTCCACAGGAAAACAATAAATTATTAACACAAAATGTTTCAATCGGATTAAATGCTAAAAAGCATAGAAGAAATCTAAACACTTTGGTATGTGGTGGAAGTGGTGCCGGAAAAACAAGATTTTATTGCAAACCAAATATTATGCAATGTAACACATCATTTGTAGTTCTTGATCCTAAAGGTGAAATAGTAAGAGATACAGGTAAATTGTTGGAAAATAAAGGTTATGAAGTAAGAGTATTGGATTTGATTAATATGGAAAAAAGTCATTGCTATAATCCGTTTGTATATTTGAAGTCAGATAATGATGTTCAAAAATTAGTTACTAATTTATTTAAATCAACAACACCAAAAGGTTCATCTAGCAACGATCCATTTTGGGATACTGCTGCTTCTATGTTGTTATTATCTCTTATATTTTATTTAAAATATGAGGCACCAGAAGATGAGCAAAACTTTCCTATGGTGATGGAGATGTTGAGGGCTGGAGAAGTTCATGAAGATGATGACAGTTATTTAAGTCCCTTAGATGTTTTATTTGATAGATTAGAAGTTAAAAATCCTGAACACATTGCTGTTAAATACTATAAGGATTATCATTCTGGATCAGCAAAAACATTAAAGTCAATTCAAATAACATTAGCAGCAAGATTAGAAAAGTTTAATCTTCAAAGTCTTGCTTCGCTAACTATTACTGATGATTTAGATTTGCCAAGTATAGGAGAAAAAAAGGTAGCATTATTTGCACTTATACCAGATAATGATACATCATTCAATTTTTTAGTAAGTATATTATATACACAACTTTTTCAACAGTTATTTTATATAGCAGACCATAAGTATGGAGGTGCATTGCCTGTTCCAGTTCACTTTGTAATGGATGAATTTGCAAATGTAAGTTTACCAGATGACTTTGACAAGATATTAAGTGTTATGCGATCAAGGTCAGTATCAGTAAGTATAATCTTACAAAATTTAGCCCAATTAAAGGCCTTATTTGAAAAACAATGGGAAAGTATTGTGGGAAACTGTGATGAATTTCTCTACCTCGGTGGAAATGAACAAAGCACTCACAAATATGTTAGCGAACTTATGGGCAAGGCAACAATTAATTTAGATACACATGGTAAAAGTAGTGGTAGAAATGGTAATTATTCTACTAATTTTCAAATTAGTGGTAGGGAGTTATTAACACCTGATGAGGTACGACTTTTAGATAATAAGTATGCAATTCTTTTTATTAGAGGTGAAAGACCAATACTAGATTTTAAGTATGATATTTTAAAACACCCTAATGTTAAATACACAACAGATGGAATTGAAAAACCTTATATGCATGGCTCAACTAGTCAAGCAACGGGTTCTATAATATTTGATTATTATAAAGATAACTATAATTATGATGATATTGATGAAATAGAAACTGATTATGTATTAATGGATAATGAAGAGTTAGAAAAATATATGAAAGAGAGGGAAAATATTTATGAAACAAATAATTAAAAATGATGAAAAAACACAAAAGGTTATTAAAAAGGTAAAGAAAGGATTTAAGTTTTATGCAATAGGTGTAATGTTAGTAGGCATAACTGTTGGAACAACAACAGGAGTTTATGCAGCAAGTGATCCATTAACTGTTGTTAATAACTTATCAAACTTTATATTTAGTTTAACAAGAGCGATTGGTTTAATTATATGTGGTTATTCAATCGTTCAAATTGGTTTATCTTTTACAACACATGATCCAAGTCAAAGAGCTAATGGTATTATGTTTTTAGCAGGTGGAGCAATCATCACTTTTGCCAAAGAAATATTAAATTTAATTACTGGGTAGGATTATTCCTACCTTTTGTAATTATAAGGAGGTGTAAAAATTGTCAAAGAATTGGGTAGTTCAAAATTTACAAAATGCTTTGGACACTTGGAATGGAAAATTAGGCGAAATATGGAGCTTAATAACTCAATCTCCACAAACATTTAAAGGTGGAACAATTTGGAATGTCATACAAACAATAAATGGAGCAATGCAAGCGATTGGATTAGCATTATTAGTTTTATTTTTTGTAGTTGGTATTGTAAAAACTTGTGGAACAATAGCAGAAGTTAAGAAACCAGAACATGCTATTAAATTATTTTTAAGATTTGCAATAGCAAAAGGAATTGTTACCTATGGACTTAATTTAATGTTAGTACAGGGAATAATTTCAACAATAATAAAAACATCAGGGATTTCTTCCTCAACTGGTACAACTTTACCACAGACAATAATAACAGCAATAGAAAAGTGTGGATTTTTTGAATCAATTCCTTTATGGGCTGTTACATTAATAGGAGGATTATTTGTAACAGTTTTATCATTTGTAATGATATTAACTGTCTATGGAAGATTCTTTAAATTATATTTATATACAGCAATAGCACCAATACCATTATCAACTTTTGCAGGAGAACCAACACAAAATGTAGGTAAAAGTTTTTTAAAATCATTCTGTGGAGTATGTATGGAGGGTGCAATTATTGTATTAGCATGTATTATTTTCTCATTATTTGCATCATCACCACCTGTTGTTGATACAAATGCAGCTGCAGTTACTATGGTGTGGAAGTATATAGGAGAATTAATATTCAATATGTTAGTGCTTGTAGGTACAGTTAAAATAGCAGATCGAGTTGTAAGAGAAATGATGGGATTATAGAAAGGAAATGTTAAAATGTTAAAATTTATAGAAGAGGAAAAAATAAAAGTAGAGAAATTTTTAAATGATAATATGGAACATCAAGATAAAAAAATAGATTATATTTTGTATAAACCAGATAAAATGGAAACGAATATTTTAGCAAGTAATTCTAATGATGAAGCAATAGAATTTAGAAGTAACACAAATGATTTTAATTATGTTCCAGAATGGGATTATAATTTTGATTATTATATTTACAATTTATTAGAAGAAAATTGGAAAATAGAATATATGACACCAGAAGTTCATTATAGTATTTGGAATTCTATTAATGAATTGTATCCAAATGATATAGATTATAAAGATGGTGTTCAAAATTATTTACAGTATTGTGCTGATAATAAAATAACAAAGAAATATTTAGATGAAGAAACTGGATTAAATACACCAGATGTTATGCAACACTTTGAAGGAATAGCATTAAATGAAACAATGAAATATAAAGGTTATATTATTGAAGCAGGAGATCTAAATGATGATAATCCTAAAGAAAATCTTGTTTATATTTATGATAATGAACAAGATTATATTAATGGAGATGAAATAGAAACAATTTCATTAAATACTATTGGATTAAAACAAAACGTAAGAGATTATATTGATGAATTCTATATTGATAAAACTGTAATTGAAAGTGAAAAAGCTTATTTCACTTTCGTATTAGGATATGATTTATTAAACGATATGTTAAAAAAATCATCAACACCAGAAAATGATATAAGTTATGATTTTTGTAATATGGTTGCTGAAGAATTTTTAAAAAGTGAAGAATACAAAAATTTGAAGTATTCTTCTTATGAAATGTTAGAAAGTTGGGTAAATGATAATAAAAATTTTATTAAAAATCAACATGACTTATTTGTTGGAGAATCATCAAGTAATAAAACAAGAAAGTTAGGAAATGGAATGTATCTTATTGATGTTGGTTATAGAAAAGAACAACCTGTTGCATTAGTAAAAAAAGAAACTGATTATGGTTTAGAGTATATAGTAGCATTTAATTATAAAATTGATAATGACCGAATTAATTGGGCTTATGGCAGTTATTATGGTGATGATTTCACAAAAGCAAAACAAGATTTTGATAAAGTTTTAAATGGAGGAAATTTATCAAAAACTTTTGAAAGAAATGATGAGAGGTAATAAATATGATAGATAGAAAAGAAGTTGAAATGATTAAAAAAATGTATCCTGTTGGAACAAGAATAAAATTAAATTATATGGAAGATAGTTTTGCTGTTCCATCAGGAATGACTGGAACTGTTGAATATGTAGATGATGAAGGACAAATAGGTATGTCATGGGATAATGGAAGAACATTATCATTAGTTTATGGAGTTGATAGTTTCTCAAAAATTGAACAGGAAAAGTCAAGTAAAACAGTAAAAGACTTAAAAAAAGATTATGAAAGGTAGTGAAAAAAAGTGGAAGTAAAGATTAATCGTGAAATAAGACAATACACAGAATCAATTTTCTTTGGATTGTCTATAAGACAATTTGCTTTCTCAATATGTGCATGTGGTGTTGCAGTAATATTATATTTTTTGTTTCATGGAAAGTTAAATGGTGAAATAGTTTCATGGATATGTATAATGGGTGCAGCACCTTTTGCAGCACTTGGGTTTGTAACATATAATGGCTTACCAGCAGAGAAAATATTCTATTGTTGGATTAAATCAAATATATTAACACCAAAAAAATTAGTTAATAAACCAACTAATTTTTATTTTGAAATATTAAAACCAACATATCAACAGTTGGAAAAGGAGGGATTAAAGAATGAAAACACTAAAAAACTTGTTTAAACAAGATAAAGAAAAATATAAGGTTCCAAAAGGAGTTCAAGATACAATACCAATTTCTAAAATATGGGAAGATGGTATTTTTTTATCTGGTAAAAATAAATATTCAAAAAGTTTTGTTTTTACAGATATAAATTATACCGTTGCTAGTAGACAAGATAAAGAAGGTATGTTTTTAGAATATAGTGAATTATTAAATTCATTAGATTGTGGGGCAACTTCAAAAATTACCATATCAAATAGAAGAATTAATAAAGTTGATTTTGAAAAAAGGGTATTAATTCCAAAAGTAGATGATGATTTAAATAGATATAGAGAAGAATATAATAATATGTTATTAGAAAAAGCAACAGGAGCAAATGGTATTGTTCAAGAAAAGTATTTAACTATTTCAATTAATAAAAAGAATATTGAAGAAGCAAGAAATTATTTTTCAAGAATAAGTGCTGATTTAATTGGAAAATTTAGTGCATTAGGTTCTAAATGTATTGAACTTGATAGTATTGATAGATTAAGAATAGCACATGACTTTTATAGAGTTGGAGATGAAAACTCTTTTTGTTTTGATTTAAAAGATAGTATGAAAAAGGGACATAGTTATAAAGATTATATATGTCCAGACACTATGGAATTTGAAAATGATTATTTTAAAATGGGTAATCGTTATGGTAGAGTTTTGTTCTTAAAAGATTATGCTTCTTATATTAAAGATAGTATGGTTGCAGAGTTAACTGAATTAAATAGGAATATGATGTTAAGTATTGATGTTGTACCTATTCCAATGGATGAGGCTGTAAGGGAAGTTGAAAATAGAAGATTAGGTGTAGAAACAAATATAACTAATTGGCAAAGAAAACAAAATGCTAATAATAATTTTAGTGCAGTTATACCTTACGACATGGAACAACAACGAATGGAGTCAAAAGAATTCTTAGATGACTTAACTACTCGTGACCAAAGAATGTTTTTATCAGTATTAACAATAGTTCATACAGCAGAAACAAAAGAAGAACTTGATAATGATACAGAATCAATTTTATCTACAGGAAGAAAACATTTATGTCAGTTTGCAGTATTAAAGTTTCAACAAATGGATGGACTTAATACTGTTATGCCATTTGGTGTTAGGAAAATAGATGTTTTAAGAACTTTAACAACAGAAAGTTTAGCCGTTTTTATTCCGTTTAGAGTCCAAGAAATAAATCATACTAATGGAATATATTATGGTCAAAATATTATTAGTAAGAATATGATTATTGCCGATAGAAAGCAATTATTAAATGGTAATTCATTTATTTTAGGTGTAAGTGGAAGTGGTAAATCATTTACGGCAAAAAATGAAATAGTATCAATTATATTACAAGATCCAAAGGCAGATGTAATAATAATTGATCCAGAGCGTGAGTATCCCTCATTAACAAATGCTTTAAATGGAGAAGTTATTAAAATATCAGCAACAAGTAAAAATCATATTAATGCGATGGATATGAATAGTGATTATGGAGATGGAGCAAATCCAGTAATTTTAAAATCAGAATTTATTTTATCATTATGCGAACAACTTATAGGTGGTAATAATTTAGGACCAAAGCAAAAATCTATTATTGATAGATGTACTGCTTCGGTATATAGAAATTATCAACAATCAAACTATAAAGGTAATCCACCAACATTACAGGACTTTAGAAAAGAATTATTACAACAAGAAGAGCCTGAAGCAAAAGAAATAGCACTAGCAATAGAGTTATTCACAGATGGTTCTCTTAATACATTTGCTAAACAAACTAATGTTGATACCGACAATAGGTTAATATGTTACGATATATTGGATTTAGGAAAACAACTATTGCCGATTGGAATGTTGGTTGTATTAGATAGTATTTTAAATAGAATAACAACTAACCGAAAAAGAGGAAGAAATACATATATTTTTATTGATGAAATATATTTATTGTTTCAACATGAGTATTCAGCAAATTTCTTATTCACATTGTGGAAAAGAGTTCGTAAGTATGGAGCATACTGTACTGGATTAACACAAAATGTAGAAGATTTACTACAAAGTCATACAGCAAGAACAATGTTAGCAAACTCAGAATTTATTATTATGCTTAATCAAGCAAGTACGGACAGGTTAGAACTTGCTAAACTTTTAAATATATCAGAATTACAAATGAGTTATATTACAAATGTTGGAGCAGGGCAAGGATTAATTAAAGTAGGTAGTAATTTAGTTCCGTTTATTAATAAATTTCCTAAAAATACAAAGTTATATAGATTAATGACTACTAAACCAGGCGAAAGTGAAGAATAACTGAAGTTGGTGGCTATATGGCAGACATTAAAACAAAGGATTTAAATAAAAAAGATATTAAAGTCTTAAATAAAGCAGTAGTAGGTACTGAAAAATTAAAAGACAATTTAGTAGTAACTAAACAAAAAATAGATAATGATATAAATACTAAAGATTCAGTTTATGAATCTGGAAGTGATACAATTATTGGAACTTCTGAATATATATCAAATAAAGTAGTAAAAGAAACTCCTAAAATAGGTAATAAGAATGTAAATATTACAAAAGATAATATTGCTAAATCAAAAGTAAAATTAAAGGCAATTAAAGAAAAGCATAATTTAAGAAAAGCAAGTAAGAAAGTAAAAGGAGCAGGTAAAGGCATTAAGGATTCTAAAAAGGTCGCAAAAGATGCTCAAAAGATTGCTCGAAATAGTGTAAAGAATGCTAAAAAGTCGTATCAAATAGCTAAAGAAACAGCAAAAAAGACTATTCAGACAACAAAAGCGGTAATTAAAGCAACAATATCAACTATTAAGTTAGCAATATCTGGAACTAAAGCATTAATATCAGCACTTATTGCTGGAGGTTGGATAGTTTTAGTAATTGTTATAGTTATATGTATGATAGGTTTATTATGTAGTTCAATATTTGGTATATTTTTATCAGGTAGTAAAACAAGTTCTGATGCTATTACGGTAACTGATGTTATAGCAGAGTGTAATCAAGAATTTTCTAATAAATTACAAACTATACAAGATCAAAATCCACATGATGATTATGTTTTAGATGGAAATATGGCTTCTTGGAAAGATGTTTTAATTATCTATACTGTTAAACAATCAAATGGATTAAATCAACAAGAAGTTGTTACAATGGACAATGCTAAAAAAACTATTTTTAAACAAGTATTTTGGGATATGAATGAGGTAACATCTGAAGTAAAAGTTGAAACTGTTACAGAGCAAGGAACAAATGCTCTTGAAAGACCAAAAGAAGTACAGAAAAAAGTTTTGCACATTAAAATAACTTCAAAGAATATTGAAGAAATGAAAACTAAATATTATTTAAATGCTATGCAATTAGATCAAATAAAAGAATTGTCTGATGAACAATATGCTTCACTATGGAGTGGTGTTATATATGGAAGTGAAGAGGGAGAATATACAAAATGGAGACAAAGAGGTGCAGCATGGTCAAATATTAAAATAGGTAATACAAATAGCACAATAGGAGATATTGGTTGTTTAGTAACATCTATTTCTATATTAATAGAAAAATCAGGAGTAAGTACACCAATGGTTCCATTTAATCCCGGAACTTTTGTAGAAGCTTTAAATAAAAAAGGTGGATTTGATAGTAATGGTAATTTACAATATTCTGCCGTTAATAAGGCAGTTCCAGAATTTAAATATGTAGGGAATGTTAATTTAAGAAATAAGACAAGAGAAGAGAAATTATCAACTATATCACAATATTATAATCAAGGTTATTATCTTACAGTAGAGGTCAAAGGTGCAACAGAAGGTAATCAACATTGGGTTGCTGTTACTGGAATTAATGGTAATAATATAATTATTGTTGATCCTGCTAGTGATAGAACTGATATGTGGAGTGCTTATGAATGGAGTAAAACTACACAATTTAATTATTTTAAAGCAAATTAAAAAACACCTAAAAGTTTTTGGACTTTTAGGTTACTTTTATATTGTGATAAAAAGTTAGAAGATTTAAAGATACATATATATGATATATGATAATTTATTATGTTCTAATGACTATGAAATACCTTAAACAAGAATGAGTTTTTTAGTTGTAATACTAAATAATTAAAAATAATTTAATTTCATGAAAATAGAAAGGGGAGAATATTAA
>ERZ779940.515-NODE-515-length-9844-cov-1.73961_pt1 | contig 9844 bp, 16 predicted proteins | sample MGYA00511063_ERZ779940 | MGnify/ENA primary metagenome ERZ779940 (study PRJEB29588, sample SAMEA2146682) | human gut metagenome | biome: human gut; feature: human-associated habitat; material: faeces | place: Denmark | collected 2008/2010 ...
AGGCATATCTAAAGTTTCTCTATCAACACCTTCAGATTCATAATTCTCTGTAAGGCCTGCAAACACAAGTACAACGTCATTATTCTTAGCAACTTTAACAGCTTCACTTCTCAACTTTTCATCATTTTCAGACTCAATTCTTTCATATCCTTGAGCATATTCAACATCAATTCCATTTTGAACCAAGTTATCATAAGCATTTTCAATCTTATATGGATTAATAGTCGAACTTCCTGCACCTTGATATCTTGGAGTTTTGGCCATATCACCTATAACAGCAATTTTCTTATTTTTTATAGGAAGAATATTATTATCGTTTTTTAATAATACAATTGTCTCTTCAGCAATTTCCTCAGCAATCTCATGATGAACCTTCTGATCATATTCAAAAGAAGTTTCTTTACCGGCTTTATTCATTTCTAAATATGCTCCTAACTTTTCATCATATGCAAACTGATTACTTCCCTTTCTAGCAATATCAATAATTCTATCAACAGCTTCATTTAACTCTGTTTCAGAAATTTCTCCATTCTTAACAGCTTCAATAATTTCTTTGGCACCATTACCTCTTCCACCAGGCATTTCCAACTCATGAGTAGCTTTCAATCCTTTAACTCTATCATTTTCAGCACCCCAATCAGAAATAACAATCCCATCAAAATTCCATTCTTTTCTTAAAATATCATTCAATAAATGTTGATTCTCACTACAATATTCGCCATTAGCCTTATTATAAGCACTCATAATAGACCAAGGTTTAGCATTTTTTATAATCATTTCAAAAGCCTTTAAATACACTTCTCTCAAAGCTCTTTCATCAATAACCACATCAATAGTTCTTCTTCTATTCTCTTGATTATTAACAGCAAAATGTTTCACACAGGCTCCAACATTTTCACTTTGAAGTCCCTTCACATATTCCATGCCAAGAATTCCTGTTAAATAAGAATCCTCAGAAAAATACTCAAAGTTTCTACCACACAAAGGACTTCTCTTTATATTAATAGCAGGACCTAAAACAATATTAACCTCTTCTTTTCTAGCCTCTTTTCCCAAAGTTTTTCCTAATAAATAAATCAACTCTCTATTCCAAGTATTACCTAAACTAGCAGAAGCAGGAAAACACGTAGAAATCTCACTTTCATTTATACCAAGATTATCAGCCTTAGTTTTTTGAACCCTCAACCCATGAGGTCCATCTGACATAGTAATCTTAGGAATCCCATGCTTTTCAAGTTCAAGGCTATGCCAATAATCATTACCAACACACAAACTTGCCTTCTCTTCCAAAGACATTTTTTCAATTACATCTTTATACTTCATACACTAAATTTCCTTTCAGAAAATACTCTAAAAATAATAAAATACTTATATCACAATTTTTATCAATATTCAATTGACATCGTAAGATATCAGGTGAACTTAGTTAATGATGTGAAACGCAAGGATCATCAGAGATACAACTATCTGGATGAAGCAAATGCTGCTAGTACTGAGGCTGAACGCTCTCGTGCAATTGACTTTTTGAATGCATGTGACTATGCAATCGCAAATTTCGTGAAACTCGACAACGTTACAGCAAAAGACATTGCATTTTTTACTTTTGTATTAACCTATAGATATTTTCCATACGTCCCTTTGATTATATATATAAAATCGTTCATATATATAACCTCATATGCCTTCACACACAAACACATTCAATAAAAAATTTAACAGTTTTGCCAAAAACACTAATAATTAAATAAAAAGTATCAAAAATTGTATGCATAATATTGAGAAGCATATCATATTATGGTACAATAATAATTACTAGTTTTTAGTACAAACCACATTGGCAATATTCACACAGATAGAATACTTGCCAATTTTTATAAGAAAAAACTTAATCAAAATATGGAAAGCTTAATACATCTTCAATCACAAGACAGCTTTCTAATTTAAATATATAAACAAACACAGAAATAAACGGTAATTAAATGAAAAAAGTATTATTAAATCAATTTTTCCTAGACAAAGAAAAAGACATATCAATCAGTATACACAGAAAAAATGAAGACGAACTAACATACATAATTGAAACACCAAATCACAAAACTGGAAACTTAATAACAAATGTTAATTGTAAGTGAAAAATGGTCCAACTTATAATTAAAATTTTTAGATGACATAATAGTTCGAATAACCTCTTAACTGATAAAAATAAAAATTTCTTATAAGTGTCAATACTTGATTTATCAATACGGTTTAGTATTGATACGTTAAGAAATTTCTATATAATTAATCGTTAGGTTATGTAACTTAGTGGTCCAAAATTCAATTATAATTTAGAAGTTTCGTTGACTATGTTTTTAATAATAACAGAGAAAAAAATTAAACAAATTAAGTAATGCACAAAGATTTTATATCTTTCAAAATATTAATAAAGACTTAAAAGAAATATCTGAAGATTATATTTGTGATTATTCTTTATCATATAGTATTAAATGATATTGATTATATAAAGAAATGCCAAGTTTGTGGAAAGTACTTTTTCTCTGATAAGAATATTACTTTATATTGTAATGGTAAATATTCAGAAGATATTACCTGTAAAGAATATGGAATTAAAACATCTCAAAAAAGAAAAGAAAATGAAGAACCTGTATATGGCAAATATAGACAAATATATGCAAAAAAAGCTATGGCAGTAAAAAGGCATCCAGATATTCCAGAATATAAAGAGAATTATAAAAATTGGAAACCTTTGGCTTTGAAATATTTACAAGAATATAAAAGTGGCACTTTGGATGCAAAAACCTTTGAAAAATGGTTAAAGTACACATCAGATGAAAAAATAAAATCTAAACTAAAAACAATAGATGAATTTAAAGATTAAGTATCTATGAAAGGAGACTTCTATGCTAATAAAAGTAAATAATATAAATATCAATTATGAAGTTTATGGACAGGGTTCGCCTATAATTTTATTGCATGGCAATCAAGAAACACATGAAATTTTTGACAATTTAATTGAAAAATTGGAGGAAACTCATACCGTTTATGCTTTAGATAGCAGATGTCATGGAAAAAGCGATAATCCAAAAGAAATTTCTTATGATTTAATGGCAGAAGATACAATTGCTTTTATAAAAGAATTAAAAATTTCAAAACCTACATTTTATGGTTTTAGTGACGGAGGAATTATAGGCTTACTAGTTTCAATAAAAGAGCCTGAGTTATTATCGAATTTAATTATTAGTGGTGCAAATATATCTCCTGATGTTTTTACAACTTTTGATATGTTATTAACTAAATTATTTTACTTTTTCACTAGAAGTAAATTTATTAAGATGATGCTTGATGAGCCTAATATTCCTTTAGAAGATTTACAAAAAATTTCTATTCCAGTTCATGTATTAGCTGGTGAAAAAGATGTTATAAAATTAGAACACACAAAGTTAATTGCAAATAATATTAAAAATAGTACATTAGAAATAATAAAAGGCGAAAAACACGGAAGTTATATTATTCACAGCGATAAAATTTATAAAATTATAAAAAAGTATTTGGAGGATTAAAATGTCAAACTTATATATAATAACTGGTCCTGCAGGAGTGGGAAAAAGTACAATTTCAAGAAGAATAGCAGAATCAAAAAATAAATCTGCACTAATTGAAGGTGATGAAATTTATCATCAAGTAGTTGGTGGATATGTTCAAGCTTGGAAAGAAGGAAATCATCTAGATACATTCTGGAAAATTTGTTTAAGTTCTATAGAAACTTATCTTGAAGATGGATATGATGTTATTTTTAATTATATTGTAAATCTTGAAAATGTTGAATTGATAAAAAATAAATTAAAAAACCATACTATAAAATTCGTTGTCTTAGTAGTTGATGAAAAAACATTACTTTTAAGAGATAAGGAAAGACCTGAAGATTGTCAAATGAAAGAACGTTGTATTGTTTTATTAAATAGCTTTAAAAATAAAAATTATAATGCTCAAAGCATATTAGATATTACAAATTTATCAGTTAATGAAACAATTGATATTATTGAAAATGATAATAGATTTATATTATAGGAGGGTACAGATGGAGGTAAAATTAGATTATTCTATTACAGTAGATGAATTCTTGGAAATGGTTGAATCTGTTGGTTGGAAGTCATATACAAGAGAGCAAATTGAAAAAGCATTACAAAATACAATGTATATGGTAAAAGCAACTGTCAACGGAAAACTAGCTGGCATAGGTAGAGTTGTTGGTGATTATAGTATTGTTTGTATACTAACAGATATCTGTGTAAAGCCTGAATTTCAATGCCAAGGTATTGGGCTAAAAATCACATCAGAATTAAAAAAATTAATTGAAGATAATGTGTCTGATGGCGAAAAAATGCAAATAGAATTAACCCCTACTGCTGGTAATGAACCATTCTATGAAAAGGCTGGATTTAAATACAAGCCTGACAAAATAACTGGAATGTATTTATGGATAAAAAAATAATTAAAAGAAGGAAATTATATGAAAAATATAGAAAAAAGAGATTTATATGATATTAACAGAGTTTTAACAGGAAAAACTATCTTTAAGGGTGATTCTATTCCAGATAACAACTACATAGTTGTCGTTTTAGTATTTATACAAAATAGTGATGGAAAATTCTTAATTCAAAAAAGAAGCAAAATAAAAAATGGCAAATATGCTACTACTGGTGGTCATCCAAAGTCTGGTGAAAATAGTATTCAAGGAATTATAAGTGAAGTAAAAGAAGAAATTGGATTAGATATCAATTCAAAAGATTTAAAACTATATTATTCTGGCAGATCTGATTCAGAAAAAGTTTTTTGGGATGACTATTATATCAAAATGGATGTACCTAATATTCAAAATTTGTCCTTACAAAAAGAAGAAGTTGAATCTGTTTGTTGGCTCTCTATAGATGAGATTAATTCTTTAATGAATGAAGATAAATTTTTCAAAAATCACTATGAAGAATTTGAAATATTATTAAATTGGTTGAAGAAAGGTGAAAAAACATGCTACACAAAATGAAATTACAAGAAAGCCCATTTGAAAGAATTAAAAGTGGAACAAAAACTGTGGAATTTAGATTATATGATGAAAAAAGAAGCAAGATAAACATTGGTGATCAAATAAATTTTTCTAAATTACCTGATTTACAAGAAACTATCCTTGTAGATGTATTAGATTTATATAGGGATAATACATTTGAAAATTTATTTAAAAAATTATTTGATGATGATGAAGAAATAAAAAGAAAAACATCAGCAATGTATCAATATTATAGTCATGATGAAGAAAAACAATATGGTGTTATTGGAATAAAAATTTCATTAGTAAAGTAAAATTAAGGAGTAGAATATGAGAAAATTAAATTTAATAGTTGTATTCAATAAAGATTTAAATAAAGGACTTTTCTGTATTAGATCTAAAAATCCATATAAGGGAAAATATAATTTTGTTGGTGGTAAAGTTGAAGAAAATGAAACCAATGATGAAGCAGCCTATAGAGAACTATTTGAAGAAACAGGAATAAGTAAAAACGATATTGAATTAGACCATTTTATGGATTTAAATTATTTTAAATACGAGAATAATTTACAAGTTTATTATGGAATTCTAAAACATGATGTAAATTTAGTTGAAGAAAAAAACAAATTAGAATGGGTAGAACTTAATCAAGAATTGTTAAACAATAATAAATTTGGTGGAAATTATAATATTCCTCACATAATAACACAAATTAAAGTATTCTTAAAAAATGGAACAGGACTTGGAAAGTATTAAAATTAGATATAATTAAAGAACTTGAAAGAAGGTAAAATGTAAATATGAATAACATTGATTTTTTAAATAAAACTTTGAAAGTAACAATTGACAGACCTCTAGGTAGTAAACATCCCAAACATGGTTTTATTTATCCTGTAAATTATGGATATGTGCCAAATACAATAAGTGGTGATGGAGAAGAATTGGATTGTTACATACTTGGAATATATGAGCCAATAGAGACCTTTAAAGGTAAATGCATTGCAATAATACATAGACTAAACGATAATGATGATAAATTAATTATTGTGCCTGAAAATAAATCTTTTTCAAATAATGAAATACGAGTTCTAACAGATTTTCAAGAGCAATATTTCGAAAGTGAAATATTAAGAAGTTCAAAATATTTAGAATTTAGTAAAAATATTCCTGAATTATCTGTTACTAATTTAAAAAATAGCTTAAATTTTTATAAAACTGCTGGATTTAAAGTGGAATATGATAGACCTGAGAATAAATTTGCATTTATAAGTTTGGACGAAATTCAATTTATGTTACAAGAAATTGCTAATAATGATAAATGGGATGTTTCTCCCCTTTCCTATCCTTTTGGAAATGGTATCAACTTTCAATTAGAAGTAGAAAATCTAGATGAAATATATAATAGTTTTAAAAATTCAAATTATAAAATAACTTTTGATATTCAAGAAAATTGGTATAGACAAGATGATAAAATGTTAGGAAATAAAGAATTTTTAATACAAGATCCTGATGGATATTTATTAAGATTTTCTGAAGATTTAGGAGAAAAGGAAGTATAAAATATGATTAGATCCATAGAACACGTTCCTTCTGCAAAAGAATTTAATTATTTAACAGACTCTGTAGGTTGGGGAACTAGAAAAAATTTAATAATTGAAGAAGCCTTAAAAAACACCTTATATTCACTATGTGTTTATGATGATGACAAATTAATCGGCTATGGAAGAATTATAGGAGATAAAACTATATTCTTATATATTCAGGATGTAATGGTAATTCCTGAATATCAAAATAAACATATTGGTACTGGTATAATGAAAAACTTACTAAAGAAAATAAATGAATATAAAAAGATTAATCCTAATATTAGAACTTATTTAGGTGCATCAAAAGGCAAAGAATCTTTTTATGAAAAATTTGGATTTATTACAAGACCTAATGAAGAATTAGGCTCTGGAATGATTTTATACTAAAAGGAGGCAAAATATATGATAGAAATAAAAGAATATGATAATAAATATGCTGACGCAATGTCAAAGATTATTATACAAAATTTATTGGAAGTAAATTCTAAAGATTATGGCTTAGAATTTGTGAGAAAATCTGTTAAAGAATTTACTCCTGAAGAAATTAAAAAGAATTTTTCCAAAAGGACAAAAGTATTTGTAGCATTAGAATATGATAAAGTTATAGGTACTGCGGGTCTTGATAAGTCTTGGTATAATGATGATGGAGAGTATTGGATATTAACTGTATTTGTTGACATGGCTCACCATAAACAAGGCATAGGTAGAATGTTAATTAACGAAATAGAAAAATTCGCTTTAACAATTCCTGCTAAAAAATTAGTAATCCCTGCATCTATTGCTGGATGTGAATTTTATCATAAATTAGGATACGAATATTCTAATGGCAAAAAGGAATTAAACGAAGAACAAATGTATATAATGGAAAAATATCTATAGTTGGGGTGCTTATGATTAGACAAGCTAATAAATTAGATAGTTATTATATTTGTGTCAATGATGTTAAACAAACTTTTATAAAATCGGTATATTGTTTGACCTTTTCAAATATGCTTTCCCTTGTTTTATTAAATCTTCCAAACTAAAGAATTTTAAATAACTATAAAATCTTTCATTATCACTTGGACAATATTCTTCATATCCATATGTTCCCCCACAATCTTCTGGATATGCTCCTGATTTTGCCTTTATACACAATGGATATTCTATTTCTTCATTTATTTCTTTTTCTATTATTATATCATGTACCCAGTTATCTCTATTAAATGTTATATTTGCTGGTATTCGTAATCTTCCCATGTTGGTGGATGTGATTCTCTTATTGTAACTTTTATTTCATAATATTTTCTCCTTGTTTTTTTATACAAAGTTGGAAGAGATATTTTTTCAGTCAGAGTTACCATCTTCTGGATTTAATTCTATTCTCTCAACCTTTTTGATACTATCATATCTCTAACAATATAGTCATTTTTTCCATAGAATTCTAATCCTCTCTTATTTGGTCCAAATACTTCTATGTTTATTCTAGCACAATTAATCTGTTTAAAATATTCTTCTATTTTATTCAGGAGTTTTTTGCCAGTACCTTTTCCTCTGTCTTCATTTTTTACAATTAATTCTAAAATATTTCCTGTTTTTGCACAATCGTTAGTCAGTTTGTCAATTTCATCATTTTCATTGACAATTCCCATAATTACGCCATTAATGATTCCATTTTCGACAGACACAAATACTTTGCCATTTTGTTCTTTAACTTTCTTCATGTCCATCTCGTATGCTTTTTCCCTATATTGGGGCGACATTATTTGTGTATGCCAATCGTCGATGTCTATTAGATAATTTTGTAGTTCTACTAATAAGTCTTTAATTTGCTCATCATATTTTGGGTCATATTCAACAATCATTTTATTTAACTCCTCTATTTTTTATTATAATATACTTTAAATCACACTTTATATCTGTTTTGCATATAATTAATTTAATTTATAGGTGAAACAAATATGTTTTTTAATGCTGCTAAAGCAAATATAAAAGGTGGGAAAATTTCCAAATATTAATGGAACTTTCACTATTCTTTTCTTTAATAATTTTATTAATATATCCACTTTCTATCTTCTAAATTTTTTTTGCAATTCTTCTTCTTCATCTAAATTTCTTTTTTCTTCATCAATATACTCTAAAAATATTTTATTGTCAAAAGCTCCTTTTTTTTCATTTTTTTCCTTCATAATCTTGTTTACTTCTTCAAGCTTATAACCTTTTAGTTTCATTATTGCGTTTAAAACTTCCATCAAATCGCCTAGCTCTTCTATACTGTTTTCCTCTATAAATTCATTAGCTTCTTCAATTACTTTTCTATTTACTAATCTATATCCTGAAAGTGGATCATATATCAATTACTTTTCTATTTAATTCTTTCAAATATTCCGCATCATCTAATATTTTATATTTGCTTTTTCTCCCCTTCATATTATCAATATTTTCTGGAATTTTATCTCTTACTAATTTGTTATATGTATATCTAAAGTTGCTATCTATTATCTCAATTTCTATCCCTATTACACCATATTCTTTTTCTTGTTCATGAGTATAATATTTAAGCATTTCTTCAGTTTTATTATTTATTTCTTTATTATCTTTATCTGGAAATATTATTTTAAACAAATTTTTAAAAGAATCTCCTCTATATAAATTTTTAACTCTAACCAAAATTCTTTCTTGCAATTTAGGTAATTTAAAAAATTCAATTTCATCCCCAACTTTAATCTTCCTTCTTTTTTCGTCATACAATCTAAATTCAATTGTTTTGGTTCCATTCTTCATTCTTTCAAATGGATCCTCTTTTAATTTCATTGTGTGCCTCATTTTTACTCCCTCCTATATTTATTTTTCTTATCATTTTGTCCTTAAATATAAAACTTTCTTTTATTGGTTTATCTAAATTTTCATTTTTTAATACTTCTTTTATCCATTCATGTGCATAAGTCTTTATCATGTGGATTTCTCTTCTTTTAACTTCTGTCTCGTTATTATAATAACTGTTTAAAAAAACATTAATGGAGTTTTCATCAACTCCTCTTTTTTTAGAAATAAACAAAAAACATATCACACTTGCCACATCAAATAAAGAATCTCCATATTTTGCATCATCAAAATCTATAAAGCCAATTTTATCTTTGCAAATAAATATATTATCCTTTGTTAGGTCAAAATGCAAAACAGACTTCCTCTCATTCTCTTTTTTTGAATTATGAATTTCTATTTCTTTAAGATTAAA
>ERZ779940.517-NODE-517-length-9840-cov-2.17333_pt1 | contig 9840 bp, 7 predicted proteins | sample MGYA00511063_ERZ779940 | MGnify/ENA primary metagenome ERZ779940 (study PRJEB29588, sample SAMEA2146682) | human gut metagenome | biome: human gut; feature: human-associated habitat; material: faeces | place: Denmark | collected 2008/2010 ...
TGGCTGAAACAGAACGAAGAGACCGAAGCCGTCAAAGCCTATACCGGCCCTGCAGCCATACCGACCGACATGCTGCACAGCGAAATCTTCCAGCCGTACAAGGACCATTTCCCCAATGCAGGCAACTATCCGCTGAAAGCCATCAACTGGTTCTTCAACGGTGTCTTCCACAATCGGATATATGATACCAATCCCGTTGACCCTGCCGCAGGTTTCTTCCGTACCCAATTGGGCACCCGGACTTTGGGAAAAGAATACATAGGCAACGAACTGGCACGCGACCGCTTCAATGCCATCATCAAGCAGGCTCTGACGTCCCGTCAGGGTATATTGTTCATTATCAATCAGGGGAAAAACTGGTCGACACATGCCGTCACGCTGTGGGGAGCCCGCTTCGACGACGAAGGCCTGATAGATACCCTCTATATGGTAGACAACAACGACGGCCGCAGCGACACCCGCGGCACTATCCGGGTGATGGGTGTACAATACCGCCCGTACTCCAGCTCGAATCCCGAACTGTACCCGTATGTTCCCAACAGCCTCGGCGACTTTACCATCCGCATCGAGTCGCTCTGCACCCTCAGTCTGGGAAGGGAATGGATCAACTAAAAGGAAGGTGCACACATGAAAAGATTGACGAACTTTTTATACTTTTGCAAGTCCAATCAGAAGATCAATTATGCAACAAGAGGATGTCAACGACTTTTTTCGTCCTATCCATTCACAAATGGAGATTTCAGACGGTGATTATGACAAGACTGCGATTTGCATTGCCATGGCCAATGCGTTGGCCCGCAATACGAATCACAGCCTGTATATCATAGACTATAACCGAAAGAATTTCCTTTACGTATCGCCCAATCCGCTGTTTCTCTGCGGTCATTCACCGGAAGAAGTACAGCAGAAAGGATATGCCTTTTATTTCGAAGTCGTTCCTCCCGATGAAATAAACCGGCTGATGGAAATCAACGAAGCCGGCTTCCGCTTCTACTATGACCAGCCGGTAGAAAAAAGACTTGACTTGTCTATCGAGTATAACTTTCATATCCGCACATCAGAAAAGCATTCGCATCTTATCCACCACAAACTGACACCCGTCATGCTGAGCGAGAAAGGCGATATTTGGCTGGCTCTCTGTACTGTTTCTTTGTCCCCAGAAAAGAAACTTGGGGAAGTCCTCATTACAGACCATACCTGTACCGACCGATATGTCTATTCATTCGAGGGCAGACGATGGAGAAAACAGCCCGAACTGATTCTGTCCGACCGTGAAAAGGAGATTCTCCAGCTCTCCGTCAAAGGACTGTCGAACACGGAAATTGGAGGAACTCTCTTTATTGATGCCAATACCGTCAAATTTCACAAGAAGAAACTCTTTGAGAAACTACACGCAGAAAACATCACTGAGGCCGTGGGTATCGCAGCCAATCTGAGGTTGATTTAGGAAGACGATGTAGAACTTCGGCAAAGTAACTGCAGGTGGATGTGAGGTGACGTATTCCTCCATTTTCTTCCGCCCAAGTTCGAAGACCTTCTCATCGTGACATCTGTTCATCTTTTCTTTATCAATATAGGCAATATGCCAGAAGATCAGATAACCTACAACATACCTTTCAATGGTAACTTCTATCGGTTCGTCCGAACGCTTCATGGATTGAAGGCAGTCGTGGCCATCCTTATCGATGATGCCTACAACTGCCCATGAGAGATTTATATAAGAAATTGATGTTGTCATAAATTACATACGGTTTATCACATCCTGTCCTGCTCCTGTACCTTTATACTTGCTTTTGGCTGCATTAAACTTGTAGCGGACAGTAAGGCTGAATGATCGTGTATCACTCCAAGACAAATCTTTCATCTGTGAACTCTCCATATAAAGAAGTGCTTCCTGCTTACAACCTAACAACAAATCATTGGCACGTGCTTCAATACTGAGCGCATCGTTCAAGAAGGATTTACGCAAGCCTATATTGAGTGTATATTGTGGACGTTTAAGGGTGATATTCTGGACCTGCCCACAACTTTGATAACTGAAGTCGGCTGTCAACAAGAATCCGGCAGGGAGAGTAAAAGTATTGTTTAATGAACCTATAAAGAGCGGATTGTTATAAGTCCTTTTTTGACCGGCAGCATCCAACGAAAACCACTGCTTCATCATAATTGCGCTGGCATTAAGATTCCATATACCAATAGTAGGCGAAGCTGCCAGCATTACTGTCAGACTCGGTAAACGGTCGTGATTGACATAGTTAATCAAAGTAGTAGCCGACTGATTTTCTACCTGTGTTCCCCAATAAAGAATATAGTCTTGAACCATTTTGTAGCTGACCATTGCCTGCAAGAACCGCCAGACACCAACAGCGGTTACATCGTGGGTGATACTTGGTTTCAGAAGTGGATTTCCCGTTTGCCATGTAAACCGATTGGCATAAGTGATATTATTTCTTAACTGGCTGTAGTTAGGCCGCTGTGTTTTTGCTGCATAGCTGACTTGGAATTGTACTTTGCCCAACTGCCCGTTCACAGATGCATTAGGAAAGACATTATCATAGACACGACTTTGTCTGGGTACAAATGTACCATTTTCAAAATAATCAAAATCTACATGCTCATATCGCAAGCCGATGTTTGCCTGACCGAATGGTAAAGGATGGCTGTACTGTGCATATCCGGCAAGATTCTGTTCGCGAATGCGGGTATAAGTTGTAGGTACATATCCTTCCTGATTTACATAATCATCATGCCGGTTGGTATAGGTATATTCTCCTCCCACCGAGAAACTTCCTCCCCACAAAGGATGCGTGTATGAAGCTTTGGTAGCAGCTAGCTGATTATCCACTCTGTTGTCGGAAGTGACGGTACGGTCTTCATGGTCCTGGCTATTCTCCGTATTAAGAGTATACTGCGTGTAAGTATTGCCGTAATAGTCGGCATCCCAGGTAAGTTCTCCTTTACCTATTTGTCCTGCATAGTAAATATTAAGCTGATGTTCCGGTTGTGATTTTGCATTGGCAACGATGGAACTATGCAAGATATCGTAGGGCAATCCATCTGCCCAGATTTCGCTATCGAAGGCTGAATGCATATCTGTGTGCAGGACGTTGCTCAAATCATAGCGCAGACCGATGGAATGATATTCATTAAAATCATAATTGAATCCGATGCGCCCGTCTATATTGCGAGAATCGGTATTAGAGTGCTGATAATTCTTTTGTGTCCATAGGGTATCGGTAAAGGCTGTTTGCTCCAGAATATCGTTTTGCAAGGCGGTTGTCTTATCAAAACGGACCATAGCGAAAACATCAAGGCCGTTATGCCGATAGTTTACATCGGCTTGCTCTACAAAATCTGAATTCTGGGACTGATCATAGGAACTGCGCAAACTCACTCCAAATCCATCTCCTTGTCGTTTGACAGTACGGATACGGACAACTGCCCCTACCGTTGCATCATAACGGGCACCGGGATTGCGAACCACTTCTACACTTTTAATGTCCTCCGATGTCAGTTGGTCCAGTTCAGCGATATCACGTAATTTTCTACCGTTAATATAGATAAGCGGTGAACCCTTGCCCAACACTTCAAACCCATCAGTCTTTTTTTGTAAACCGGGTATATGCGCCAATACATCTTCGGCAGTACCGGCTTTCGAGAGAACTGTACCCTGAACGTTGGTTTCCAAGGCATCATTCTTCATGCGTGTCACAGGAAGATTGGCTTTTACAACCACCTCACCAAGCATCTGTGCATCCGAAACGAGCTGTACGATACCGATATTGGCCGGAGATACCGGCTTACATACAGTCTTATATCCTATAGAGGATATTTTCACTATCTGATTTTCCGATGTTGCCTCCAGTGTAAAAGATCCGTCTTCACCGCTGATAGTTCCGTTAACAAATGCCGAATCCGGCAATGACAGCAGCACCACATTGGCGTAAGGCAAAGGCTGGCTGTTCTCGTCAATCAATTTTCCGCTAACGGTCTGTGCGGACAAACTTACAGGTAGTATGATACCAATAAGTCCTAATAAGAATACTTTAATTAATTTCATTGTATGATAGTTTTTTAGTTTTCTGCTGCAAAGTTCCATACTTCGCGGGACTTTTCCACTACCCTGTAGGGTAGTTCTGATTATTGATGATTACTATAATAAATAGTTAAGACAATTAGAAATACCAGTTTACTCCAATCATAACATTTCTCCCTCTAATATTGTATTGGGTTGTAGTACTACTTAAATCGCCATATATTGTGTAAGAATACACATTTTGGTTGAACAAATTGGTAACTGACGCCAAAAAATCAAATTGCTTGTATCGATACACAAATTCCAAATCTACAAGGAACGTATTCTTCTTTTGTCCCGAATCAAAAAATGTCAGATAATGTTCTCCATTCAGTTTCATGCTAATGTCTTCTATTGGATAGAATACCAATAAGCATTTCTGTGTCAAATGTTGAGTCACTGACTTTAATGCCTCAGACTTCATATAATTGTATTTATGTCCAATCTTATAATCAATATTAAACCAATCACATGGATTTGATTTAAGCGTTATTCCTAAATTGACACTTCCAAAGTCGATTATCGATATATAGCCATTCTGTTCAAGCGGCATATTATGGTTCTGAAATGAACTGCTCAACTCAATGGAACCATTTATCGGCTCTATACCTTTGCTGATGTTTCCATCTGCAAACAATAACTTATATTTATCATTACCAGGTTCATATAAATAATATACATATCCGTTGTCAACTTGTTTTAAAATACTTCTTTGGGTATTTTCATCAGAGTAGGTTACGCTTAAGTTTGCAAATAACATGTCAGAAGGGTTTGCATAACTTATTCTTCCACCTATACGTTTTTCAATTTTTCCGCCGTAATTCAAAAATCCGGCATACATTGATCTGTAATCCGTCATGACAGGTGCTGTATAGTATAAGCCATTACCTGTATATGAGTTTCCGATGGCAGCATTAGCAAACAGTGTCCACCTTGGAAGGAACTTCCATTTCAGGTAAATATCGGGTTTTATATAAATCTTTGTTGTAGATTGTTCACCGTTAAAATGATACACAGACAATGGAAACTTCAGATTAAGTTTTAAGTTCTCATTCTGATATATGATTTCCGGATTCAGACGTGCCCCAATATAATTTACATTCAAGTCGTTCTGATAGTTGATACTTGCATCATTATACAAACTATTGAAATTATATATATTCCCAAAGAGGTCCATATTCGTTCCCAAAGACCACCTTTTAATATTATATAAAAATCTGAAGTTGGTATTTGAGAAGAAGTTGCCTTTATCAATTTTCTGTTGTTTGACACTTTCTCCACCTACATACAAATCTTCCGGAATAAACTCATACTTGTTAAGCGACATTATTTGGAAGATGTTAGTACCCGTTTTCTTTACATACTTCAACCTGTTTTCTACATTATATGTGGTAATGTCTGCAATACTATGATAATTGAAGTCACCATTAATTTCCGAAGTAAAAGTTCTCCAGTTCGACTTAAAGGAAAGTTCATCAGAAAGAAAATACGAATCTTTATCAATGGTCGCAACAACAGACGCCTGCAAGCTTTTGTCTTTTACAGAACTTGTTTCTTGAGTACCTTTAACCAACAGACTGTCCATTAGATAATATGCTGACTCTATGCTTTGGTCATAGGTGTTCTTGTCATCTGTATAAATAATCTGCGACTTTATCTGGCCCGATTCTGACAACTTCCACATACTACTGTTGCTGAACATGTGGGTGCGATTGAAACGAGTCCTATCATTGCTCAGGTTGGTAGAAATAGAGGGTGCAGATGTTAAACTTCCGGATATTTCACTACCGGGATACATATACAGAAGGTCATCAATTGTGAGTGAATTACCCTCGTCTGCAATATTCTTCCCGGTATTGTTTGATTTCAAAGTTGTTGCACTCTGGCTCTTTGATGAAAATCTTGCAGCAAACAGTTCTGTTTCCCAAAGACCTTCATCGGGGGTAAAACCACCCTTACCTAAAAGGTTGCCGTTCCAAACGGACTTGGCACTATCTTTTAGTTTTAGGTTTATCGCTGTTTCCGTATCTACACCTGTCCCTTGCAATGCTTTAATTGCCTGATGATTCTCAATGACTTCCACACGTGCGATATTTTCATAGGAAATGTTGTTTGTTGCCAAGTTATATTTACCGTCAAACAGGTCTATGCCTTCCACGTAAAACTTATTTATAGGGCTACCATTATACGAAATCTTACCATTCTCTGCGATATTGATTCCCGGCATATTGGTAAGCACATCTCCAATAGTCCTGTCTTTAGTCGTTGCAAAATTGGTAACAAAATAGCTTGTTGTATCTTTGTTCTGAATAATCCTGTCACCCTTGATTGAAACTTCCTGCAATTCAAAGCTCTTTTCTTTTAGCTTTATGGAATAATTGCTATCTGTGAGGTTAAGAGTTTGTTGTTCATACCCTAAGCAGGTCACTTGTAAAGTATAGTCTGCAAGGTTATCATGGTTAATCTGTAATGAAAAGGTTCCATTATCAGCAGTTGTTGTATATGCAATTATGCCATTGTCTGTACAATGCCTGACAATCACATTGACTCCTGTAATCGGTTCAAGAGTACTACTATCCACAACTGTTCCCATAATTGAATGACTTTGGGCAAAGATGGATAGAGTACAACAAAATACAAAAACGCTGAATAATACAAGTTTCTTCATATATATAAATTTAATAGCGTTCCATTACATCATAATTTACAGATTTGCCTTTTTGGGCTTTTCTTCTGGAAGAACCATTGACTGTAATCTTCATTCCTGAAGCCGCAGAAATGAACGCAACAGGATCTTTAATGTAATTCTTGTATGCTTTCAAATACTTTTCTCTTGATGATTTAGTGTACTGGCGTGGCAGCATAGTGATGTTTGCGCCACTCTTGCGAAGCCCTACGAATACAAAGGAATAATGTTTCTGTATATCATAGACCTCCAAAATAAGACCGGGAAGTCCATGAAACTTCCACGGACCATCTTTTACAGGTATTTCGGTAGTGAACCAGGCTTCATAAGTACGTCCTCGGAAATCGCATGTCGCTTTCTGACAAGTATAATCCCATATTTTCTTTCGTTCGGTTGAGATTATCCAGTTAAAGTCAGGCAAATCTTCTTCATATCTGTAATGTTCTCCACCGACATTGTCTGTATAGTCTATCAGATTATTCCTGAAGTCTTTCAGGATATTGTAGGATACTACACGTTTACCATACTTGCTGGAACCGTTCGCTAAAATATCCATTTGAATAGAAGAACCTTTGTCCGAGCACAGCAGTGAATCCAGTATATAGGAGTTATAACTGTAGAACAACGATTTGTCTTTGTTGAATCTCAGAACCATCAAATCATCTGTAGTCACAGTACTTGTGGTATCTTTAAGAAAACTTAGTCTGTACAGACATTCCATATTTGCTTTGTCGTTTTCCTGTGCATGCGATATTGATATGGTCATCAAAGCCAGTACCAGTGAAATGATGCTTTTCTGTAGAGTTGTTTTGTGTAATCTAATTTTTCCCATTGTATGATAGTTTTTTGTTTTCTGCTGCAAAGTTCCATACTTCGTGAGACTTTTCCACTACCCTGTAGAGTAGTTCTGATTATTGATCATTATAGTTTACCATACTATTGATATCTTTGCAACAGAATATTTATGATAGCCCTTGTCGATTGCAATAACTTCTACTGTTCATGCGAACACGTGTTCAATCCGCTGCTCCGTGACAAACCTATCGTTGTCCTCTCGAACAATGACGGCTGTGTCGTGGCCAGAAGTCATGAGGTTAAGGAAATGGTCATCAAGATGGGTAACCTCTCTATCAGATCCGTGACATCTTAGAGGCTAATAACGTAGCTGTCCTTAGCTCAAACTACAACCTGTATGGCGATATGAGCCGAATGGTGATAAGAATTTTTTAATTCCGTTTGAACGATTGAAACCAAGAATTAAAAATTGATTCATGTAGTTTTATTTTGTTTCTGTAGAACTCTTTACTCCAACCGTTTTTAAGTCCGCAATCTTTCATATATTCACTCAAAGGCTCAAGCCCCATCTCTTTTCTGAGTGAATCGACTTTATTAATATCCTGTAGAGGAACCAGATAATAAACTCCATTCCTGATTATTCTCTGCGTCCCATAAATTTGTTTTTGCCCTTGATTCATAAGGCACCTGTCAGTCAGAAAAGCATATTGCCAACCTTTGGCCGCACCCTTTTGGACGGCTTCTTTCAGTATAGGCAGATACCTATTCTGAATTAAGGAATCTTCTGAATGTTGAATACAAAGGAAAAGAGCCTGGTTCGCCTCATAGCCAATATCATCGGGAGAAAGCCAACCGTATTGGTCAATGATTTCAGTAACTCTGACAGCATTTCTCCGGTCTATGTCGTTCATTATTCTTCTTATTTTATCTACATTCCGCTTCTTCTTCGAAGCATCAATCAATAACAGCCTTATACTTTGATCTTCGATTCTCATCTCTTTCAATTCCTTACCAATAGAATATAATTCTGCATCATACTCTTTCTCATAAGCATCAAGAATTCTGATGTAGGTTTTATTAAACGACATAGTATCTTGCTTATCCAGATAATAATGGCAGCTATCCCCGTTACCTAAAAAATTTTTTGCTTCTGTTTTTTTACAAAACAACAAAAACAAACAAATATAAAACAAATTCTTTAACATACAGATTAATGCTTAGCGAGATTTATTTAAATATACACAAATGTATCTATCCGTTATAATTACTGCAATAGCTACTGATAGAACTCTAAAAATGTTTGAAATCATACGAAGCTACACACAGAAAACATCGCTGAGGCCTTGGGCATCGCAGCCAATCTGAGATTGATTTAGGAAGACGATGTAGAACTTCGGCAGAGTGGCAACCGGAGGATGGGTAGTAATGTATTCTTCCATCTTCGTCTTTGCGTACTGAATGATGGTTTCATCGTGACATCTATTCATTCTTCCTTTATCAATAAAGGCAATATGCCAGAACCCCAGATAACCGATGACATACCTTTCAATGGTAGCTTCTATCGGTTCGTCCGGACGCTTCATGGATTGAAGGGAGTTGTGGACATCCTTGTCGATGATGCCCACAACTGCCCATGAGAGATTTATATATGAAATTAGTGCTTTCATAAATTACATACGGCTTTTCTGGCTGTCTCCGGCTCCGGTTCCCTGATATTTGCTCTTGGTAGCATTGAACTTGTATCGTATGGTCATACCGAAACTACGGCGCGACTCTGGAGCAAGTATGGTAAGGCGGTTACCGCTGTACACCAGTATGTCTGAAGATGAGGTATTGAAGAGGTCGTTAGCCTGCAGTTGGACTGACAATTTTCCACTCAGGAATCCTTTATATAAGGAGAAATTTACCGAACTTCCCGGCTCAATGATACGGCAACTGCCGTCTTCTCCCCGTGTGGAAGTCTCCAAATCTATGTTCAGCTGAAAATCCTTGGGAAAACTGAATGTATTGTTCCACTTGAAGAATGCGATGGGATTATTGAGGTTTTTGGACCCATCCGGTGTGTCCATCACAAACCATTGCTGGCTGTACATGGCTGTGAACTGTGGCGACCATATACCAATTGTCGGCGATACAGATAAAGTGGCATTCAGTTTGTCCACCTTTGGAACATTGGTATACGTGAACAGAGAAATGGAAGGATCTGCATCCGAATAGGATTGACTTATCTGTATCTGCATGTCCTTAATACGGCTGTAATTCATGTTGAAATACAACCATTTCC
>ERZ779940.523-NODE-523-length-9770-cov-2.00823_pt1 | contig 9770 bp, 8 predicted proteins | sample MGYA00511063_ERZ779940 | MGnify/ENA primary metagenome ERZ779940 (study PRJEB29588, sample SAMEA2146682) | human gut metagenome | biome: human gut; feature: human-associated habitat; material: faeces | place: Denmark | collected 2008/2010 ...
TGATGAAGCTGGGTGCCGCAAGAAGCCATCCCCGTTACCTGACCAACCGTCGGCGCATTGCCCGGCTGCTTAAACGAAAAAGAAAGGAAGAGAAAATATGAGAAACGTATCAAGAATAACTACACTGGAAAACAAGTTCCCCCTGCTTGCAGTGGAACACGGCTGCATCGTATCAAAGGATGCCGACCTGACGGTCGCCTACGAAGTCGAACTGCCGGAGCTTTACACGGTCACGGGTGCGGAGTACGAGGCGATACACGGGTGCTGGTGCAAGGCCATCAAGGTGCTGCCGGACTTCTCCATCGTCCACAAGCAGGACTGGTTCATCCGTGAGACGTACAGACCGGAACTGCAAAAGGAGGACATGAGCTTCCTCTCGCGCAGCTTCGAGCGTCATTTCAACGAGCGACCCTATCTGCGCCACACCTGCTACCTGTACCTGACGAAAACGACCAGGGAACGCAACCGGATGCAGAGCAACTTCAGCACGCTGTGCAGGGGGCACATCATTCCGAAGGAACTGGACAGGGAAACATCGGAAAAGTTTCTGGAGGCAACGGAACAGTTCGCCCGTATCATGAACGACAGCGGCTTTGTCCGACTGCGCCGGCTCGGTACGGATGAGATAGTCGGCACAGACGACAGGAAGGGACTGTTGGAACGCTATTTTTCGCTGATGTCTGAAAACGACGTCGCCCTGCAGGACATCGACCTTTCGGCAAAGGGGATGCGCATCGGTGACAATTACCTGTGCCTGCACACGCTTTCCGACACGGAGGACCTGCCCGGCAAGGTGGCTACCGACAGCCGCTATGAGCGTCTTTCCACCGACCGCTCGGACTGCCGTCTTTCGTTTGCCAGTCCCGTGGGACTGCTGCTTCCCTGCAACCATGTCTATAATCAGTATGTGATACTGGACAACAGCGAGGAGAACCTGCGTAAGTTCGAGAAGTCCGCCCGCAACATGCAATCCCTGTCCCGCTATTCAAGGAGCAACAGCATCAACCGTGAATGGATAGACCAGTACCTGAACGAAGCCCATTCCTACGGGCTGACCTCGGTACGCGCACATTTCAATGTCATGGCGTGGAGCGATGATGCGGAGGAACTCCGGCACATCAAAAATGACGTGGGCAGCCAGCTGGCAAGCATGGAGTGTATGCCCCGGCACAACACCGTTGACTGTCCGACCCTGTTCTGGGCGGCCATACCCGGCAATGCCGCCGATTTCCCTGCCGAAGAGAGCTTCTACACCTTCACCGAACAGGCGGTATGCCTTTTTACGGAAGAGACCAATTACCGCAGCTCGCTTTCGCCTTTCGGCATAAAGATGGTGGACCGTCTGACGGGAAAGCCGCTGCACATCGACATTTCCGACCTTCCGATGAAACGCGGCATCACGACCAACCGCAACAAGTTCGTGCTGGGACCGAGCGGCAGCGGCAAGTCGTTCTTCATGAACCATCTTGTCCGGCAGTATTATGAACAGGGAACGCACGTTGTCCTTGTGGATACCGGAAACTCGTATCAGGGATTGTGCGAAATGATCCGGCGCAAGACACACGGCGAAGACGGCGTGTATTATACCTACACGGAAGAAAAGCCCATTTCGTTCAATCCGTTCTATACGGACGACTATGTGTTTGACGTGGAGAAGAAGGACAGCATCAAGACCCTGCTGCTGACCATCTGGAAATCGGAGGACGACAAGGTATCAAAGACCGAAAGCGGAGAACTGGGCAGCGCCGTGAACGCCTACATAGAGCGTATCAAGGCAGACCGGAGCATCGTCCCCTCGTTCAACACCTTTTACGAATACATGCGCGATGACTACCGCCGTGAACTGGCCGGACGTGAAATCAAGGTAGAGAAGTCCGACTTCAACATTGACAACATGCTGACCACCATGAGGCAATACTACAGGGGCGGACGCTATGACTTCCTGCTGAACTCGGAGGAAAACATCGACCTGCTGAACAAGCGGTTCATCGTGTTCGAAATTGATTCCATAAAAGAAAACCGCGAACTGTTTCCGGTGGTGACCATCATCATCATGGAGGCGTTCATCAACAAGATGCGCCGCCTGAAGGGAGTGAGAAAACAGCTGATAGTGGAAGAAGCCTGGAAAGCACTCTCGTCGGCGAACATGGCGGAATATCTCCGCTACATGTACAAGACGGTGAGAAAGTATTTCGGCGAGGCGATTGTCGTCACGCAGGAAGTGGACGACATCATCTCATCGCCCGTAGTCAAGGAGAGCATCATCAACAATTCCGACTGCAAGATACTGCTTGACCAGAGGAAGTACATGAACAAGTTCGACCAGATACAGACCCTGCTCGGACTGACGGAAAAGGAGAAGTCGCAGATTCTTTCCATCAACATGGCGAACAACCCGTCGCGGCTCTACAAGGAGGTGTGGATAGGGCTTGGCGGTACGCAGTCGGCAGTCTATGCCACGGAAGTGAGTCCGGAGGAATATCTGGTGCGCCCGTAAAAGGGAATTTGACGAATGTCGCTTTGGCAAGCGACTGGGCAAGTGTTTAAAATGCCCATTAACAACCGCTAACCGGAGGGGAAAACCCCACAAGGGAACATAGCACGCTGGTAAAGCCATAAGTCAGCCAACTGTCAGGCTGCGACCGAATGGCAAGTTAAAATGATAGATATGAGGATAAAGCCTGTATTGGTTGAACGATAGTTTGAGCAGTCGTATCCTTGGGCAATGACGGAAGACAGTTGAATAATTCTTCGGAATTATGCCGTCATGTTGCGGTACTACACTGATGAGTGATAGCAGGAGTAGCATAAACTTACCGCAAGGCAACTACCATAAGTAGTAAAGGACGAAAGTCGTATCCGACAATCTATCAAGCCAAATAGTCGTCAAATTTCTAAACGGGGATTGCCTAAACCGGAAAGCCAGTTGTAGGGCTATGGGGACTGCCCCTGAATATCCGGCATGGCAACGGAGCTTCCATAGTAGTCTGAGCAGGGTAACGCCCTGTACATGGCGAAGGGAAGCAGCTAATTAAGTTTAACAATTTAAAGGAAGATGTGAGAGACATGAGAAATCCAGAAAATGTGTTGAACAGTCTGAGTAAACACAGCGGTAACTTGAACTATAAGTTTGAGCGGCTGTATAGAGTGCTGTTTAACGAAGAAATGTTTTATGTAGCCTATCAAAATATTTATAGCAAGACAGGCAACATGACGGCAGGAGTCGATGGTAAAACCATTGACGGAATGAGCATTGACCGAGTTGAACAACTGATTGGCAGTCTTAAAAATGAGACTTATCAACCTAACCCGTCCAAAAGGACGTACATACCTAAGAAAAACGGGAAAAAACGTCCGCTTGGCATACCCTCTTTTGACGATAAGATGGTACAGGAAGTAGTTAGAATGATACTTGAAGCAATCTATGAAGGTAGTTTTGAACATACCTCACATGGGTTCCGTCCCAAACGAAGTTGTCATACTGCTCTTATAGACATACAAAGGACATTCACTGCCGTGAAATGGTTCATTGAAGGCGATATTAAAGGATTCTTCGACAATATCAATCATGACGTATTGATTAATATTCTTCGGGAACGTATCGCTGACGAAAGATTTTTGCGGCTTATCAGAAAATTCCTGAATGCCGGATATGTGGAAGACTGGGTATTTCATAGAACGTACAGTGGAACTCCGCAAGGCGGGATTATCAGCCCAATACTGGCTAACATCTACCTTGACAAGTTCGACAAGTATATCAAGGAATACATCAATCGGTTTAATAAAGGGGGGACAAGAAAAGGCGATGCTCGATACAAGCTCTACGAACAGCGAAGATACCGACTGGCAAAGAAACTAAAGAATGAGAAAGATGTAAAGGTAAGGGAACAGATGACCGCTGAAATTAAGCGGCTACGAGAAGAACGGAACAACTATCCGGCACGTAATGAAATGGATAGCAGTATCAAACGGTTAAAATATGTGAGATACGCAGATGATTTTCTGATTGGAATTACCGGTAGTCTTGAAGACTGTAAAACAGTAAAAGAGGATATTAAGAATTATTTGAATGAAGCTCTTAAACTGGAACTGTCAGACGAAAAGACACTGATAACCAATGCGCAAAAACCTGCAAAATTTCTCGGATATGATGTATTTATCCGCAGGTGTAATGATTTACGTAAGGATAAGTTCGGTAGAACTGTTAGGGCATTCGGACACAAGCCTGTCTTGTACCTGAATTTTGAAACGATGCGGAAGAAACTCTTTGATTATAAAGTCGCAAGAATAGCGGTTGTCAATGGTAAAGAGGTTTGGAAATCTATCGTCAGAACATACATGCTGAACTTGGATGACTTGGAAATAGTCAGTCAGTTCAATGCCGAAATCCGAGGGTTCTATAATTACTACTCAATAGCCAATAATAGCTATGTCATCAATTCTTTCTATCACATTATGTCATACAGTATGTATAAGGTATTTGCGAGCAAATACAAATCGTCTGTAAAGAAAATACTTCTGAAATATAAAAAGAATAAGGTTTTCCAAGTGGCATATGAAAATAGCAAGGGCAAGACACTTTACCAATCATTTTATCATGATGGTTTCAAACGCAAAAAGGTTGCAGGTAATATTCACTGTGACACTATTCCACGGACAGTTTCCATAACAGGTGGACGTAACAGCCTTATGGAAAGGCTGAAACTCCAAGTCTGCGAATTATGCGGTGCTACCGATAAACTCGAAATGCATCACGTTCGCAAACTTAAAGACCTGAAAGGTAAATCCGACTGGGAAAAGAGAATGATAGCCCGGAGACGAAAAACTTTAGCTGTCTGCTCGAAGTGTCATGCAAAGATAGACCCCGACCGAAGAATCAGACTGAATTAATTAGTGGAGAGCCGGATACAGGGAGACTTGTAAGTCCGGTTCGGAGGCGAGTACTCGGAAACCTATCATAGAAATATGACAAGGCGCTGGGTGCTTAGCCTACGCTTATACGACGGAAGAATCGGAAAAGACGGAGGTTTACCGCCTGGCGGAAAAACTGGGCGGTGACATAGAGGGAGCCATCCGGCAGCTTGCGGAAAGAAGGCGAGAAGAACGGAAAGGCTGAAAAATGAAAAAGATTCATGAATAAAAAAACTGACAATATGGATATGGACAACGCATACATGAGAGCCGAACAGAAAAGGCAGGAAACGGAAAGACATGCCACCCGGCTCAAGGAGTTCCTCATATACGGTGCCGACATACCGGAAGACATCCAGAAACAGTACGGCTTTTCGGAAGACTACCGGCTGTATAAGGAACTTGAGGAAATGGACGGCAGGCAGTACAGCGAGAAAAGACAGAAAGGGGAAGTCCCGGATGCCGGAAAAGTCGGCGGAAGACTTACCCGTGCAGTGGAAAAGGCATACGAAAGCATCTGCGGCAGTCCTTCGAGAGTGTATATCGAAGGACTTTACAAGGAACTTCTGCTGCTCGGAGGCATGACCGTAAGGAAAGATTATGACGACCCGGTACATTACAACCCCGGCTTCTTTGACAAATACGGAATTGACCGCAAGGCTCCCCGCGAAACCATTCTCAGGCAGGTGGAACAGGCATACAGGGAACTGGACAGCCGCTTTTCGAGAATGACGGGCAGAAGGTCGGACGCGGACGAGCTGTTCGGCAAGCCGAAGGAGAAACAAGCGGTACAGCCAAGGAAGGAAAATCCGGACCGCCCCGCACCGGGTATCCGCCCTTGCAGGCCGAAAGGCAGGAGAATGGGCTTCTGAACCGGAGCAAATAACAAAGAAAACAACAGTAACATCAAAAAAAGAAAAAGTATGGACATTCAGATTACAAAATCCCAGCTCAGACTGCTTTGCGGCGGTCTGATAGGACTTGCATCACTGGTGATGCAGGCATGTGACATGGAACAGGACAAGGACGTGCGCGAAAGCATCTGCGGTAACTGGGAAAGCGTGGAAAGCAAACCCGACCTGCTCATCTACAAGGAAGGAAATGCGTACAAGGTGACCGTATTCAAACGCAGCGGCATAAGCCGCAAGCTGAAGCCGGAAACCTATCTGCTGCAGATGGAAGACAACGGAAACCTGTTTATGAATACCGGATTCCGCATAGATGTGGCGTACAATGAGGAAACGGACATCCTGACCTTCTCGCCGAACGGGGACTATATAAGGGCCACTCCCGCAGCAGACAACGCGGAAGACAGACAATGAAACCGATAATGACCACTAAATCCAAAGAAAGAAAATGAGAATAAAAATTCTGACAATCTTCTGCCTGTGCCTGCTTTACGCAGGCAGGGCAAGCGCACAATGGGCGGTCATAGACCCGTCCAACATTGCGCAAAGCATCATAAACACCTCGAAGAATGTGGCGCATACCTCGACCACCGCAACGAATATGGTCAAGAACTTTCAGGAGACCGTCAAGATCTACGAGCAGGGAAAGAAGTATTATGACGCGCTGAAATCGGTGAACAATCTTGTAAAAGACGCCAGAAAGGTGCAGCAGACCATCCTGATGGTGGGCGACATCACGGACATCTATGTGAACAGTTTCCAGAAGATGATGCGTGACGAGAACTTCACCGTGGAGGAACTCGGAGCCATCGCGTTCGGATATACCAAACTGCTTGAGGAAAGCAATGAACGTGGTGAACATCACCACGCTCTCCATGACGGACAAAGAACGCATGGACGTGGTGGAACGCTGCTACTCGAAAATGAGAAGATACCGGAACCTTGTCGGCTATTATACCAACAAGAACATTTCGGTAAGCTATCTGCGTGCGAAAAAGAAAAACGACCTTGACCGCGTGCTGGGTCTTTACGGAAATGCAAACGAAAGATACTGGTAGCCTATGGACTTTGAAAACCTTCATCAGATACTCCGCTCGCTTTACGAGGAGATGATGCCCCTGTGCGAGGACATGGCCGGTGTCGCGAAAGGGATTGCCGGTCTGGGTGCGCTGTTCTATGTCGCCTACCGTGTGTGGCAGTCACTTGCCAGGGCGGAACCGATAGAGGTGTTCCCCATGCTGCGCCCCTTTGCGATAGGATTCTGCATCATGCTTTTCCCGTCGCTTGTTCTGGGAACGCTCAACGGGGTCATGTCGCCCATCGTTCAGGGAACGGCAAAGATACTGGAGGCGGAAACGCTGGACATGAACGAATACCGCAAGCAGAAAGACGAGCTTGAACATGAGGCGATGATGCGCAATCCGGAAACCGCCTATCTTGTCAGCAACGAGGAATTTGACAGGCAGCTGGACGAACTGGGCTGGTCGCCGGAGGACGTGGTGACCATGACGGGAATGTATATCGAACGGGGCATGTACAACATGAAAAAGTCCGTGCGTGACTTCTTCCGCGAGATACTCGAACTGATGTTCCAGGCTGCCGGTCTTGTCATAGACACCATACGCACGTTCTTTCTCGTGGTGCTGGCGATACTCGGTCCGATAGCCTTCGCCATATCGGTATGGGACGGTTTCCAGAGCACGCTGACGCAGTGGATCTGCCGCTATATACAGGTTTACCTGTGGCTTCCCGTATCGGACATGTTCAGTACGGTGCTGGCAAAGATACAGGTACTGATGCTGCAAAGCGACATCGAACGTATGCAGGCGGACCCGAACTTCTCTCTTGATTCGAGCGACGGCGTGTATATCGTATTCATGATAATCGGGATTATCGGATACTTTACCATTCCGACCGTATCGGGCTGGATTATTCAGGCCGGAGGCATGGGCAACTACGGACGCAACGTCAATCAGGTAGCCGGAAAATCCGCCGGATTCACAGGCAGTGTTGCCGGTGCCACCGCCGGAAACGTGACGGGACGTGTGGGCAAGCTGCTGAAATAAACCAACAGAACAACTAAAAACAGATAAAGTAATATGGAATTCAAGTCATTGAAGAATATTGAAACATCATTCAGGCAGATACGCCTGTTCGGTATCGTCTTCCTGTCACTGTGTACCGTGATAACGGTGTGGAGCGTATGGAGTTCCTACCGCTTTGCGGAAAAGCAGAGGGAAAAGATTTATGTGCTGGACAACGGCAAGAGCCTGATGCTGGCTCTCTCGCAGGACCTTTCACAGAACCGTCCTGCGGAAGCCCGCGAGCATGTACGTCGCTTTCACGAACTGTTCTTTACCCTGTCACCGGAGAAGAGCGCCATCGAGCACAATGTGAGACGTGCCCTGCTGCTGGCAGACCGCAGCGTGTATAACTATTACTCGGACTTTGCGGAAAAGGGCTACTACAACCGCATCATTGCCGGCAATATCACGCAGGTGCTGAAAGTGGACAGTGTAGTGTGCGATTTCGAGCATTATCCCTACCGTGCGACCACCTATGCCACCCAGCAGATAATCCGTCAGAGCAACGTCACGGAGCGCAGCCTCGTGACGACCTGCCACCTGCTGAACGCCTCGCGGTCTGACGACAATCCCAACGGATTCACGATAGAGGGGTTCACCATCATAGAGAACAAGGACCTGCAAACCGTCAAAAGATAATGGAATGAAAGAAAAAGCAATGAAACCGCTGCGGATGGCATATGAGAAAATCCGCGGTACAAGAGAGCGGATAGTTTCCGGACTGAAGGACTATCTGGACGGACTTCCGCAAAAGACAAGGAAAAGAATCATACTGGCTATGCTGGCCGTATTTGCCACGCTTGCCCTTTACACGTTCGGAAAGTCGCTGTACGATATAGGACGTGATGACGGACGGAAACTGAATATCGGACACGCCAGACAGCTCCCCGTAAAGGGAGAATGCGGCGGCAAGATTCATCACAATTTTATAAAACAGTATAAGGATGGAAAATAAGGAAACAAGAAAAGAGAACGGGGACAGCCCCGAAAAGAAGAACAGGGAACGTACACCACTGACGGAGGCGCAAAGGCTGAAACGTCAGAAGATGATAGTCCTGCCTGCTATGGTTCTGGTCTTCATCGGTGCCATGTGGCTGATATTCGCTCCCTCTTCCGACAAGGAGGAACAGCCGGGTGCGACGGGCTACAACACGGAGATACCGGATGCGGACAAGGACAACAGGAAGATTATCGGTGACAAGGTCAAAGCCTACGAGCAGGGAGAAATGGAGGAACGCAGGGCAAGCCGCAACCATGCCATGCAGGAACTCGGCAGCATGTTCGACCGGGAAGTTTCCGTAACCGGGGACAATCCGGACTTCGACCTTGCCAGTCCCGGTGGCGGAAGTGATACGGATACGGCATCATCGCCGGCTTCGCAGACAATCAGGTCATCGGCCACCGCCTACCGTGACCTGAACGCCACGCTCGGCAACTTCTATGAGCAGCCTTCGGGAAACAGTGCTGAAATGGAGGAGCTGATGGAGCGCATATCCTCGCTGGAAACGGAACTTGAAAGGGAGAAGGAAAAAGGTTCCTCGATGGACGAGCAGGTGGTGCTTATGGAAAAGTCGTATGAACTGGCATCCAAATACATGGGCGGTCAGAACGGACAACAGACAGCACAGGCATCGCCGGTACGGAAGGCGGAAGAGCATACGGCAATGCCGGTCAAGCAGGTTACCCGACAGGTGGTTTCCTCCCTTGCACAGCCTATGAGCAATGCGGAATTTGCCGCCATGTATGCACAGGAGCGCAACATGGGTTTCCATACGGCAGTGGGAAGCCGTACGGTATCGGACAAGAACACCATATCGGCATGTGTCTATGGGGCACAGAGCGTGACGGACGGGCAGGCTGTCCGGCT
>ERZ779940.526-NODE-526-length-9757-cov-1.35776_pt1 | contig 9757 bp, 8 predicted proteins | sample MGYA00511063_ERZ779940 | MGnify/ENA primary metagenome ERZ779940 (study PRJEB29588, sample SAMEA2146682) | human gut metagenome | biome: human gut; feature: human-associated habitat; material: faeces | place: Denmark | collected 2008/2010 ...
CTCTATTCACTGGGCTTGTTCATTGGAATCATTGTATTCTTTAATCATGGAGCCAATAAGAAATTTACCGATGATCCGACCCCGCTTCAGGTGCAGATGCGGCAGTATGAACAGGAGATCAATCAGACAGTGATCACGGATTCTGTAAGAAAGAAGGATGTGCGGGATGCTGATTAGACATATTTGTTATGCACTGGTTGCATTTATCGGAGGGGCAGCTATATCCAGTGGTTATTTTGCATTTATATCCCTGATCGGAGTATTCCCCAAGTTGGCGGAAAAGGTGAAAGGCAATCGGCACTATATGCTGGTGGAATGTCTGCTGGCATATGGTGCTGTGGCAGGAAATATCCGGATCCCGCTTGCAATTCCTGGGCTGGCTTTTGTAACCCTGCTTGGCGGTATCTTTACAGGCTGTCTGGTTGGTGCGCTCGCAGAGGTGCTGAATGTATTTCCGATCATATCCAGACGGTTTTCAATCCGGCGTTATATTCCTTACATCATATACATGGTTGCAGCAGGGAAACTCGTGGGTTCTGTTCTTGGTCTGATATCAACCGGACTGGTCTAGGAATGCGATTTATATGCATAGTTTTCATGCAAATGGAAAATACTGAAGAATAGAACCCGGTAAGACAGGAGGAAAGTATATGCAGTTTGAACCAAAAGAAAAGGAATACAATCAGTATGTTGAAACGATTACTCCGGTATCCAATTCGGCAAGAAACTGCCTGTGGGCGTTTCTCATCGGAGGACTGATCTGCACGATCGGACAGGTGTTATTTAATTTGTTTGAATATGCGGGACTGGATAAGGATGACAGTTCGTCTTATGTATCGATCGTTCTTGTACTCATCAGTGTGGTACTCACAGGTCTGAATGTCTATAAGAAGATCGCAAAATATGGTGGAGCCGGAACTCTGGTACCGATCACGGGCTTTGCTAATGGTGTCTGTGCTCCGATCATAGAGTTTCAGACCGAAGGTGAGGTCTTCGGTAAAGGTGTAAAATGTTTTACGATTGCAGGCCCGGTTATCATGTACGGTATCTTTACATCATGGGTGCTGGGACTGATATACTGGATCTGTAAGCTGGCAGGCTGGGTATGATTCCCGGCCTGTTTTTTCAAAAATGTTACATATGTTTTAAGGTAAAATGATGGTTTTGTGAAATATTAGATTTAAGGGGAATCTGTATTGACAGATAAAAATACCTATGATAACTTTAACAAATGGTTAAGTTAATAATAGTAGGTATCTGTATCCTTTAGCAGGATGCGTATACTCGCATGTGTAGTAAATGGAGATACATCATGAAAAAAGCAAAAAGAAGTGTTACTACAACAGTATGTGTTATTGTTGCATTGTGTGTGTGTTATCTGATATTTTGCGGAATTATTGGTAAGAAAAAGTTTTTTCCAGTATAAATGGAATTGATGTCAGTAACATGACGGTGAAGGAAGCTGCAGCGGCTGTAGAAGATCAGTTTGCAACAGAGTACAATAACGCCGGGATCGACGTAACGTTGGAAGGTAAAACATATTGCATTGCGATCGAAGATGCTCTGGATCTGAATGTGATCGATGCGGTACAACAGGCAAACGATGAAAGCCATGGATTTTTAACAAGAGGTTTTAATCTTATCAGGGCATTATTTGGTGAGGCAGAATATACTGCACGACCATCGCTGAAGGATAAGAAGCCGTTGTATACTGCGATCGAACAGTCCGGGCTGACGAAGCTGGAAGGGGTAGAAGATTCCTCTTACACCGTGAAGGATGACAAGGTTATTGTTACAAAGGGCCGCGGAGGTTATACGGTAGATTCGGATAAGCTGGTAGATGAGATTGCTTCCTGCATCAGCAAGGGAGAATTTGATGCGCAGCTTGAATGTCCGCTTACATACAGTGATGTCGATCTGGATCTGGTATATGATCAGATTTATGTAGCACCGGCGGATGCAACACTGGATCCGGAAAATGATTACAGCGTAACAGATTCTGTGGTAGGAATCAGCTTTGATAAAGATGCTGCCAGGAAGAAGCTGGATGCGGCAGCCGATGGAGAAGAAGTCAGCTTTGATCTGGTTTATACAGAACCGGAGCTGTCGAAGGAGACATTACAGGCCTATCTCTTCCGTGATACGCTGGGATCCTTCAGTACCAATGTAGGTGGAACGGATGCAAGAAAAGGAAATGTTGCAAAGGCGGCAGAGAATTGTAACGGCACGATACTGATGCCGGGGGAAGAGTTTTCATTCAATAATGTGGTAGGACAGAGAACCATCGAGAATGGGTTTCAGGCAGCTCCATCTTATGTCAATGGGGAATCAGTAGATGAGGTCGGCGGAGGTATCTGTCAGGTATCATCCACTCTTTATGATGCCTGTCTGTATGCGAATCTGGAAATTGCAGAACGTCATTGCCATCCGCATCCATCTACTTATGTAGATGCAGGCTTTGATGCAACGGTATCCTGGGGCGGACCGGATTACCGTTTTATAAATAATACGGATTATCCGCTCAAGGTGACCGCCTCCTATAGTGGTGGTGTTGTGTCATGTGCGATTTATGGAACGAAGCTAAAGGACTTCAGAGTGTCACTGTCCAGTGAACTTGTAGCAACTTATGATTATGATACGGAATATGAGGACGACGATACACTGGAGGAAGGTGAAGAGGAAGTTTCCGTTACAGGTATTACAGGAACCAAATATCAGACCTACCGGACGGTATATGACGGAAATGGAGAGGTAATCTCTTCTGAACCGGAATCTGTCAGTGTGTATGATAAACGGGATAAAGTAGTTCTTCGTGGAACCAAAGAGAAGGAAGATACCTCAGAAGAGGATAGCTCAGAGGAGAATTCGACTGAGGAGAAGAAGACGGAGGAAAAAACAACCGAGGAAAAGACAACTGAGGATACGACAGAAAAGAAGGACGACAAGAAAGACGATTCCAAGAAGGATGATAAGAAATCGGATAAAAAGTCAGACAATAAGAAAAAGAATGATACAAAGACAGATGATTAAATAAAGAAACAAAGAAAAGCTCATATGGAAGCCGGTTCGTAAGGATCAGGCAGCCATATGAGCTTTCTTTTGTGTTATTGATAGTATATTATTCCGCTTCACTGTGGTCGTTTGTTTTGACCTCCTGATTGGTATACAGGTTTACATAGTGAGGACGAAGCTTGGAATATATGATTTTCTGTTCACTGTATAAGCTGTAATAACCGGATAACATATAGCTGACACTGCAACCGATCGCGAACAGCAGGATACCGCTTGCACCGAATAATTCGATGCTTAAGACCAGAGATGCCAGCGGACAGTTTACAACGCCGCAGAAGAGACATACAAGCCCCATAGCAGCTCCAAATCCTGGATCCAGTCCAATCCAGCCTCCAAGGGTACATCCGAAGGTTGCACCGATGAAGAACGATGGAACGATCTCTCCGCCACGGAATCCGCAGCCAATCGTGATGCAGGTAAACAGGAGCTTTAGAATGAAGGCTTCCGGTTTTGCTGTTCCATGGATCGCCTGTTCAATAATGTTCATACCGGCACCATTGTAGTCATTGCAGCGGACGGCAAGCGTCAGGAGAACCAGCAGTACACCGCCGACCAGTATACGAAGATATTGGTTTTTCAGATATTTCTTAAATGTTTTTCCGATGACCTGCATGGACATACAGAAAAGGATGCTGAGTACGGCAGCAGCGACCGAGAGAATGATCACCCGGATCCCGGTTGCCAGTGACATTTCAGGAACCTGATTCAGAATGAAATAGGTAGGGGTGATGTGAAATTTTTCTGTGATCGCATAGGAAATGGTTGCTGACAGGATACATGGTACCAGAGCACTATAATACAGAATTCCGATGCTGATAACCTCTACACTGAAAAGTGCGGCCGTAACAGGAGTTCCAAACAGGGCAGCGAATACGGCACTCATACCACACAAGGTCATAATATGTTTATCGTTGTCATCCATTTTGATCAATTTGCCGATCGATGCCCCCAGACTTCCGCCAATCTGCAGGGCGGCACCTTCCCGGCCGGCAGATCCGCCAAACAAATGCGTGATAACGGTTGTTATAAAGATCAGAGGTGCCATACGGAAAGGCACATTGTATTCCGGATTCCGAATCGAACCGATAACAAGGTTGGTTCCCTTGTCATGCTTGATGCCGCCTGCACGGTACAGGAATACGATCAACAGACCGGCTGCCGGGAGCAGGAAGATGATCCAGCTGTGCCCGGAACGGAACTGGGTGACATATTCAACGCTGTAATGAAAGGCTGTTCCGACAGCCCCGCAGGTGATTCCGATAATGGCAGAACAGATCAGCCATTTAATAAATGTTTTTGCGTATCGTTTTGTACGATCGATACAATTTAACCAGTATTCTTTTGTAAATATCATAATTTATACCTATCCAGATCGTTTTTATTCTTTCATAGATTACCCCGAATCAGCGGATTTGTCCAGAACATATTAAATATGAATAAAATAAAGAAAAGAAGCAAATGACTATCAACAGAAGAACATATGGAAATAAGGAGGCAGAAAATGAATAAAATGGTTGGAAAACAAAGTGTCAGTTTTTCAGATCCTCCATGTATTCTGGGAGCGGCTTCTATCTGTGGACCAAAGGAAGCTGAAGGACCTCTGGCGGATTACTTTGATATCCGTTCCGAGGATCCGACATTTGGCAAGGATTCCTGGGAAGAGGGCGAAAGTGAGATGATCCGGCAGGCGGTCGAGTTTGCGATCAAAAAGGCGGATAAAAAGAAAGAGGAGATCCGGTATATATTTGCGGGGGATCTGCTGGGACAATTGATCGCAACCACATTTGGTATTAAGGATCTTGATATACCGGTATTTGGGTTGTATGGAGCCTGCTCCACCTGTGGAGAGGGATTGTCGCTGGCATCCATGACAGTTGCTGCCGGTTATGCGGACTGTGTAGTGGCGGCAACGTCCAGTCATTTTGGAAGTGCAGAGAAGCAGTTCCGTTTTCCACTGGAATATGGAAATCAGAGACCGTTATCTGCGACCTGGACGGTAACCGGAAGTGGAGCGTTTGTTGTTGGTAAGGCAGAGCCGGAAGAAGGAGCCATTCAGATTACCGGGGTTACAACGGGACGGATCGTGGATTATGGGGTAAAGGACTCCTTTAATATGGGAGCCTGTATGGCACCGGCAGCGGCAGATGTGATCTATCAGAACCTGAAGGACTTTGACCGGAAGCCAACGTATTATGACCGTATCATCACCGGGGATCTGGGGAAAATCGGGCAGAAGATACTGTTTGATCTTTTAAAGGACAATGGAATAGATATCAGCAAACAGCATATGGATTGTGGTATCGAGATCTTTGATAATGAGGAACAGGATACACATTCCGGTGGCTCCGGTTGCGGATGCTCGGCTATTACGCTGGCTGGCTATGTATTAAAGCAGTTACGGGACGGAACCTGGAAGAGGGTATTGTTTGTACCGACCGGAGCACTTCTTTCCACAGTAAGCTATAATGAAGGACAGAATATACCGGGCGTGGCACATGCAGTTATAATAGAACGGAGGTAAAGTTATTTATGGATTATATAAAGGCATTTGTGATCGGAGGTGCTGTCTGTGTGCTTGTTCAGATACTGATGGACAAGACGAAGCTGCTTCCGGGACGGATCATGGTGATCCTGGTATGTACCGGTGCTGTTCTTGGAGCAATCGGGATATATGAACCATTTCTTGAATTTGCCGGCTGCGGAGCTTCGGTTCCTCTTTCCGGATTTGGTTATAATCTCTGGAAGGGAATAAAAGAAGCAGTTGATCAGGATGGATTTATCGGGCTGTTCCGGGGAGGATTCAAGATGGCGGCAGTAGGAACATCGGCAGCGCTGATCTTTTCCTATCTGGCATCCCTGATCTTTAAACCCAAGATGGTAAAATAGCATAAAGTATACTTTTTTATATAGATCCCAGGGAATAAAAAAGGAGCCATGAGAATGATCTCTCATGGCTCCCTTTTACATATATCGTTTTTATTCTTCTGTATTTTTATGTTTGTTCTCTTTTGAGGAAGGTTCATCAGAAGATGGTTCATCGGTAGGTTTCTCTGTTGTCGGTTCTTCTGTTGTAGGAACTTCCGTTGTCGGTTCTTCTGTTGTAGGCTTCTCGGTTGTCGGTTCTTCTGTCTTGTCCTTTTTGAACTTAACAGTGATCGTATGATTGCCTTTTACCTTTGAGAACTTATACTGTGAAACCGGTCCGACGGAGCTTCCGTCTACATATACATCCGAGATCACATAACCCTTATCCGGTGTGATATAGAAGGTTGTGCTCTTGCCGGATTTTACGGTTGTACTTGGTGAGATAGAACCACCGGATCCATCTACACCGGAAGTGATCTTGAAGCTGTCCTTCTTGTTGTCCTCTGTAGTCTTATTTGGATCTTCAGAATCAGAAGAGTCTTCGGTTTCTTCTTCCTCCGGATGAAGCGGACATTTCTCTTTCAGGATGTTCTGATCGTATTCAAAGTCTGCATCAATGATCTCAATCTTGCCGTCATCATCTTCAGTATAATAATAGGTTGTTGTTTCCTTACAGGTATTGGTTGCTACCTTATGGGAATCATTACAGATCACAACCTTCTTGTTTCCACCACATCGTTTGGTAGGAACGGTTCCTTCTGCAAAATAGTCTGTTATCGTTGAACAGCCTTCAACAGGGAGAAGACCGGTATCCTTACATACGGTTGCCCGGATGATTCCGCTTGGCATTTCAAAGGTTTTGGAGGTATCCAGACCCTTTGCTTCCACGATCTGATCCATGATCTTACGCCACATGTTCTTATGATAGCTTCCAGCAGCAAAATTAGTATTTACATCAAAACCGATCCAGATCGAAGCGGTGTAATATGGAGTATATCCACAGAACCATGCATCGTAGTTGCTGGAGGTTGTACCTGTTTTACCTGCTGTATAAAGGCCACATGAAAGGTTTGCAGCAGTACCGGTACCGATCGTAACTACATCATGCATGGCACTTGTTAATAACCATGCATTCTGAGGAGAGATGACCGGGGATTCTTCCGGTGTTCTGTTATCGATCAGAAGCTTGCCGTCATGATCATATACCTCGGTGTAGAAGATAGGTTTGATATAATTGCCTTCATTTGCAATTGTTGCATAAGCAGCGGTGATCTCAAGGTTTGTGATACCATCGGTCAGCCCACCAAGTGCGAGGGACTGGTTGATATCCGATTCAATTCCTCCGCTTGAATTTGTACGTTCTTTTACAAGGGTTGTAAATCCAAGCTTTAACAGATATTCGTAAGCAAGCTCCGGAGTAACATCTGTGATCGTCTTAACAGCAATGATATTCATGGAATTCTGAATAGCCTGTCGGATCGTGCTTGGACCACGGTAGCCACTGTACCAGTTTCTGACTTCGCCGCCATTTGTATAGGTGTATGCTTCATCTTTGTATACAGTTGCAAGGCTCATGCCGCAGCCGTCCAGTGCAGGAAGGAAAGATGCTACAACCTTAAAGGTTGATCCAGGCTGTCTGGTTGCTTCCGTAGCACGGTTAAAGGAACGATCCTCTGTCTTTTCTCCACGACCACCAACGATCGCTTTTACCTGACCGGTCTCCTGATCCATCAGAGTGAAGGAGATCTGTGGTTCCACTGTGACCTTATAGCTTTCAAGCTGTTCCTTGTAACCGGTTGTCTCGATCAGGTGTGCTTTGTATTCGTCAGCAGCGGCACGGGCATCTTCTTCACTGGAGAAGATCAGGTCGAAAGAGGATTGTCCCATTTCTTCCTGGAACCAGGTTACCATCATATTCTGGCTGTAGTTGTACTGTTCACCGTTGTCATCTACCAGTGTCAGTGCATAGGATAACTGATAGCTGTCAGCCGGGTAGTTGTCTTCATCATTTAAAACATCATCACAGATATTCTGGATCTGTGTATCCTGACAGGTACGGACATCCAGACCACCGGAGTAGATCAGGCTGTCTGCCTCTGACTTGGAATAGCCCATAGCCATGAAATCATCTTCAAGCTGGCTGATGACCTCATCAATGTAATAAGAGTTGACCTTGGTTGGGGATGATTTCTTGATCGATGATACCTGTTCAATCTCGCTGTATACATCATCAGCGAGTGCAGTATCGTAATCGGACTGGGAGATCATGTTCTGATCCAGCATATTTTCAAGAACCATCAGTCGTCTTTTGGCATTTTCCTCCGGGAAAACGATAGGGTCAAATTTACTTGGGTTCTGAGGGATGGCTGCCAGTACCGCACATTCGGATATGGACAGATCCTTCAGTTCTTTATTGAAATAGTATTTTGCAGCGGTTTCTACGCCGTAACGTCCCTGACCGAGATAGATCGTATTCAGGTAATACTCGGCAATGCTCTTTTTCGGAAGCACCTTTTCGATCTCAACTGCCAGATACTGCTCCTGAACCTTACGTTCGATCTTGTCAAACATGGTTTTTTCATCCAGACCGACATTGAAGATCTGGTTTTTGATCAGCTGCTGGGTCAGTGTGCTGGCACCCTGATCAAAGTCACCGGACTGGAGACCGTGGGCGAAGGCACGCATGATACCCTGGACATCGATACCGTTATGCTCCCAGAAACGTTTATCTTCAATCGCAATGAAGGAATTTACAAGTGTTTCCGGTATATCATCGTAGTAAACATACTCACGGTTGGCATCAAAGCTCGCAAGGACCATAAGCTCTTTGCCGTCCTGATCATACAGGGTTGTCTGATATCCTTTCGGGATCAGATCCTTGGCATTCACCTCTGGTGTGTCGTCCAATATGCCTTTTAACATACCAAAACCGGAACCGATTCCCAGTACGACGATCGCAAGGAATATGACCAGTAGTGTTTTGAACAGCGAAACCGATAGTTTTCGTTTATTTCGGGGTAGTTTGGAAACAAGTGCTTTTTGTTTCTTTTCCACGCCCTTTTTGCTAAAATCCATGGAAAATCCTCCTTAAATTAAGTTCAATCATAAATACAACTCATTATAGCAGAGATTTACATAATAATAAAGTAAAACTTCTGATGTGAAATAAAATTAAGACATATAAAAATGCGGATAAATCCCAAATATTTTATAGTTTTTTTGTTACACTATAGGTGGATTTTGTAGTATGATGGTTACAGAAATAAACAGAGAGGAAACAGAACAGCGATGTTTGAGTCAATTGAAGAAGCAATTTCCGTATGGAAAGAGGAGTTTTCCTTTATTGAGGATGCGAAGGTCACAGGATATGACGGTGGGTATCCGGTTGTTGATTTTACGATCCATGAAGCTGCCTTCAGTCTGGTAAAGAGTGAGAGTAAATTCAAGCGTATCATACGATCTGCCGAGATGGAAGGCGGTATAGAAGTAGGCGTATCGACCTGTTTTTATAATACAGCATATGTCAGATGGAATCCGCCGGTCATGACGATCTGTGGTTATCCTGAGGTGATCAGCCGTATATTAAAAAAGATCATGTAAACTGCCCGGGTGAATAAAAAGAAATTCACCCGGGTATTTTATATGTATTGGGATAACAGATAGGAGGAGTATACATGAACCGGGCAATACGAACCGATCTTGCCATTGAGCTGCGGGAGGATATCAAGGATCGCGGGAAGATAGACGGGATCGAAATTGAAACAAGGATCAGCCAGGAAAAAATAAAGACGACTATTATACATGTAAATGACCAGACAGG
>ERZ779940.533-NODE-533-length-9653-cov-1.5672_pt1 | contig 9653 bp, 7 predicted proteins | sample MGYA00511063_ERZ779940 | MGnify/ENA primary metagenome ERZ779940 (study PRJEB29588, sample SAMEA2146682) | human gut metagenome | biome: human gut; feature: human-associated habitat; material: faeces | place: Denmark | collected 2008/2010 ...
AAAAAACATGAAGGTACTAAGAAACAAGCAATGAGTGATGCCACTGCTTATATGATTACCAGTATCTTAGATGATGTTACTCTTATTGGTACTGGAAATATGGATAAAATTGCTATGAAAACTGGTACTACAAACTTTGACCAAAAAACAAGACAAACCCTTGGCATGAGTGATGATGCTATTCGTGATTCATGGGTAATTGGATATACTACTAAAACAGTTATTGGTATGTGGTATGGTTATAAAGATACAAGTAAAAATTTAGTTAATCAAGGACTATATTGTCATAACTTAAGATGTACAATTCAAAGAGATAAGTTATTTACAGCTATAGCTAATTCCGTATTTGAAAAAAATAAAGAAGAATTTAAAATGCCTAATAGCGTAGTTAAATTAGGAGTAGTTGTAGGAAGTAATCCTGCTAGAATTGCTGGTGCAGGCTACTCTGGTGCCGTTACTTATGAATACTTTAAAAAAGGTAGTGAACCTACTAATACACAAACAGAAGAAAGTAATTTAAGTGCTCCAACTAATCTTAAAGCTACCTATAATAGTAGTAATAATTCCGTTAGTCTTTCTTGGAATGCTGTTACTCCACCAAGTAATAGTTCTTATGGAACATTTGGTTATAATGTATATTTCAACAACACATTATTAGGATTTACTAGTAATACATCATTCACTGTAACTAATCCAAATAATCCATATGGTACTTATAAAGTAATCGCTACTTATAAGAGTTATGATGGAGTCAAGAGTAATGCTGCTACTTATGAATTAAAGAAAGTAAGTACTACTTTAAAAGTAACTTACAAAACAATCAGCACTACTTCATATAATATATCCGATATTAGTAATTATGTTACTGTAACAGAAAATGGCAACGATATAACTAGTAAAACTAGTAACTGGAAATTATCCTCTATCACAGGACCAGGTGGTGTATCATTATCAACTTCTACACTATCAACACCAGGTACTTATACTTTAAAATATAAATTTAGTTATGATGGTGAAACTAAAGAGACTGGTAATATAACAGTTACCATAACTGGAAGTACTAATCCAACAGAGCCTACTGATCCTGATGATATAGTACCAGGTACATAAAATAAAAACATTAGTCTAAAATAAAAGACTAATGTTTTATTTTAACAAAAAAAGAATCGGTCTATTTATCAGTAGAACCAAATCCTCCATTTCTAACTCCTTTAGCAATATCATTATCAACAGTTAAATATTTTTCAAATACTGCTTGACCAATTACATCACCTTTCTTAACATGTAATTCTTCCTTACCACAGTTAAAGAAAGCAAAATAAATATGTCCATCATTATTTTCATTACCATAATAATCAGAATCTACTAAACCAACACTATTAGCAAGAACAAATCCTTTCTTTGGACCACTACTTCTATTAAGTAAGAAAATGCACTCATCATCCATACAATAAGCTTTTAATCCTGTAGGAACTAAAGTTGGTTTAATTCCTTTTTCATAAACAGGAATAACTATATCCTCTGCTGCTTCTATATCATAACCAGCAGCATGCTTAGTTCCTCTTACTGGTAAATGTATATCCTTATCTTCATATCCTTTAACTACTTCAAATCCTCGTGTTCTCATAACTTCTCCTAACTATTTACTGCACACTGTACTACAGTTGCTTTATCACTATCACCTATATTGCTATTATCTATATATAGAACAACTTTTCCTTCTTCTATACTTTTTTTAACATCAATTATACGTTGATTACTACTACCTACATAATGTAATCTATCATCATGAAGTTTCATAACAAATCTACCTTCTAATAAGACATCAATACAATTTAAAATATCATCTAAATTTTTATCAACTTCTCTTTGAGCGATTAATTCTTCCCAAGTATACCCGGTATAACTCCAAATAGTTTTATCCTTATATAGTTGTTTAACATTCATAACTAAATCTCTTATCGCTTTTCTATTACCAAGGAAGAGTGGATCTCCTCCTGATAAAGTTAATCCACTACACCAATCTTGGTCAAGCTCATGATAGATTTCTTTTATTGTATCATCATCAAATTCTACTCCATCATCAGGATTCCATGTAATAGCATTTTGGCACCCTGGACATTTATGAGAACATCCACTTACCCATAATACAACTCGTAATCCTTCACCGTTTAACATATCAGCTTTTGTTATATTATGATATCTCATCTACATACTCTTCCTTTCTGAAATTTCTACCATCTTAGCATGATTAAGTCTTGTATCACCATGTACTCTTGAATATGATAAATATCCATTCATACGATCAATCTTTGTAAGATCATCACTTCCACATTTTGGACAAGTATCCATATCTAATTCCTCATGACCACAGACATTACAGTAAGAAAGTGATAAGTTAACTCCTTCGTAGAAACCTTTATCCATAGCTCTTTCAACATAAGTTTCCATCGCTTTTCTATTGTAATTTAAATTATAACGAACATACTGAATACGGCCACCTTTAAATAACTCCCAGAATCTTCCTTCTAAATCTTGTTTTTGTATACCAGTAATGTTTTCCCAAACACCACAGTGGAAACTGTTAGAAACATATTCTCTATCAGATACGCCTTTAATGATACCATATTTCTTTCTAAATTGTTCAACTTGCGTACCACATAAACTTTCAGCTGGAGTTCCATAAATAGCATATAAAATTCCATCCTCTTTTTTAAACTCTTGTGTCTTATCATTAATATATCTCATAACTTCAAGAGCAAATTCACCATCTTCTACTAAACTCTTACCATTATATAACTCTTGTAATTCATTTAAAGCCGTTATTCCAAAAGAAGCAGTAGATGATTTTAAGATTGGTTCAATAGGCTCATTTGGTTTTAATCTACCTCCATAGAAACCTCCCTCACAGTAAGCAAGTGGATTAGTAGATGCTTTTTTCTTAGCTAGATAGTTATAAGTACGAATATGAATCTTACGAATCATTTCTAGATAATAATCAAGCACTTCATAAAAATCTTTTTGTTCTTCTCTAGACTTAGCTAAAATCATTGGTAAATTTAAAGAAATAGCTCCAATATTAAATCTTCCAATGAATACAGGTTGATCATCTTCATCAGCTGGTTCCATTCCACCTCTTTCAAACCAAGGAGATAAGAAAGCACGACATCCCATCGGACTAATAATCTTTCCATATTTCTTAAATATTGAAGGAACATATCCTTCACCTGTTAATGATAAGTAATCAGGATACATTGTCTTACTACTGCAATCTAGGGCATCTTCAAATAGATAATGCATCTTACCACCTTCACCATGAAGATTTTTATCATATAAGAATACTAATTTTGGGAATAAAGTTGGCTTTCTATATCCTGGCTTTCCTTGTCCTTTTTGATGAGTTTTTAAAATTACTTCACTGATCATTTGTCCAAATCTATCTTCCTCATGTCCAAAAGTAAATGTTACAAATGGATAATCACCACGAGAAGAACCAACACTATTTAATTTATATTCAATTCCTTGATAACCTTGTTCACATTCACGTCTTGTCTTCTTCCAAGCATATTCTTCAGCCTTTTCTGGGTCTTCATTATTAGTTATTTCCATATATTCATCATAATACTTATTGTAACTTTTCTTAGCATATGGAGTTAAAATAGTATCAACTTCTGGTACTGTAAAACCACCATATTGCATAGCTGCTGTATTGATAATTACATCTCCCATAACATCATAAGCAGTATCAAGACTCTTTGGTTCATTATACCATAAATTACCCATTTCAAAGCCATCTCTCATAACAGCACCAACATCACATAAACAACAGTTCATTGTATCACGCCTAGCACTCATATCATGAACATAAATATAGCCATCTTCACAAGCTTCTATCTCAGCCTTTGTTAAGAAGAACTTCTTATATAATTCCTTATTTAAGTTACCATATACCAAACTTCTTTGTGTAGATACTAAAGCACTATCAGTATTAGAGTTTTCCTTATCTCCAATATAATTAATTGCTTGAGCTTTCTTATAAACTTTATCTAAGATATGTACAAAATCATTCTTATAGTTACGATACTCTCTATAACTTTTAGCTACTAAAGGATTAACTTGCTCTAAAGCTGCTTCTACACAGTTATGAATTTGACTAACTTCAGCATCACTAGTTTGATTCTTTAATAAATCAATTACAATATTAACAACTTCATCTTTAGCTTCATCAGTTAAATCAACCATTACCCTTTCAGCACTTTTTTCAATTGCACTTCTTATTTTTTCACCATCAAATGGTTGTTTAGTCCCATTCTTTTTTATAATATTAATAGGTGGATTTTTGTATCTATTTTTCTTTTCCTTTCTTTCTTTTTTTACCTCTTTAACTTTTGCCATTTTTTACACCTCTTTGTTTTCTTATTTATTCATTCGACAACTCGATTATACTCACTATTTTTAGTTAAATGCAATAGTTTTTATTATTTTCATACTTTTATTTTTGTTCGATTTACATACTTTTTATTAAAAAAAATATTTTATGTCTTTTAAGCATATTTTTGTTTTTACCCTTTATTTATAAGGACTTTAAAGAAAACATGTATTATTTTTTCAAAATGTTTTTTTTGAGCATTTTTTCAAATCATTGATTTTATAGGCATTTATAAGTATAATTAATATAGAAAAAAGGGAGTGTAAATTATATATGATAAATATGTCAACATTTGACACTTTAACAGTTGTCAAAAGAAGTGGTCAAAGAACTAGTTTCCAAGGAGAAAAAATAGCTCTTGCTATTCAAAAAGCCTTTCATTCACTAGATATACCATATAGGGATGAAGATGTTAATAAAGTATATTCTAAAGTACTTAAAAAGATAGAAAAAGAATATAAAGATAGAAAAACAATAAATATTGAAAATATTCAAGATTTAATTGAAGAAGTTTTAAAAGAGAATAACTTTGAAGATGTTTATGTTGCCTTTTCTACTTATAGAGAACATAGAAATGCTTCAAGATCTGCTTTTGTTATGAAACAGCAACACAAGTTCTTAAAAGCTATAGAAAGACTAGGTCTAAATAATATTGATGATAACCTAAAAGAACGTCCTAATTCATTTCTATTACAGTTTGGAGAAACTATCTCATCAGAATTTGCTAAAGCTTATTTATTAGATACTAAAACAGTAAGATGCCAAGATGCCGGAATATTTAACTTACATTCTATAGAAACTATACCATTTGGTATGATAGCTACTTGTGATGTAGACCTTATTGAGCTTGCTACTCTTGATACTGATTTTGCCAAAGAGTTAAATTCTATAGACAAAATTAGTACCTATCTAAATAGAATTAAACTATATCTAGATAGTCTTAGTAAAGAAGTGTATCAAAGTATCTCGTTAATTAATTTTGACTTAGCATTAGAAACTATCTTACTTAAAGAATTTAAATCTGTCTTAAAAGAATATATTGATATATATTTAGATGCTAATTATTTAACTAACTATTTAACTATAACAGGTATTGATAATATAACATCATTTTATATAACCCCCACTTACTTTGCCATAGATAATAATACCCCTTTATATTTAGCAATATCTACTATTATTAAGAAAGCTAAAATGAAGTGTGAAAAGAACTTTACTATTTCTTTAAAGACTTTCTTTAAGACTATAACTTTTCCCTTAGCAATAAACTTTAAAACTAATAAGTTAATAATAAAATCACTAGTAAATAATAAATATATAGAATATTACTATCAAGGAGAAATGACTGAAGAGATTGCTACTACTATGCTTAACTACTCTAACCTGTATTTTATTAATAAAGATGCTTCTTTTAATAAAGCTATTAAAGAAAGGGTTAACTATGGTTACAATTCTCTAAGAGTTATAGAAGATAATACCACTATCGATAAAAAGATGGTTGGTGGTAAAGGAAATATATCTTGTATATCTATTAATCTAGTTAGAATAGCCCTTAAAAGTAAGAATACAAAGGCCAAAGAGACTGATTATAGATTATTCTACCAAGAGCTAGAAAAAGTACTAAAACAAGCGAAAGATGCCCTTTTAGAGAGATTTGAACTACAAGTAGATAAAACTATTCTTCACTTTCCTACTTTATATCAGTTAGGTACTTGGCATGATGGAGAAAAATTAAAGGATAAAGATAGATTAAGAAAACTATTAAAACATGGTACCCTAGCTTTTCATATAGTTGGTCTATCAGAAGCAATATATACTTTAACAGGAAATAAAGATGAAGAAATAACTTACAATCTTGCTAAAGATATCTTAAATTTTATGCAAAAGAAGATAGATAATTATAGTGAACAAAACAATCTTAACTTTGTTTTAACTACTTATAATGATACAAATATAGAAACAGAATTTAAAAAACAAGATGCCGCCATATTTGGTAAAATAAAAGATGTTACCAATAAAGATAAGTACTTAGAAGGTATTACTCTTCCTATAGATGATTTAAAAGAAGCAAGCTTACAAAAATATTTATTAGGAGGTTCTTCTTTAGAAATAGTAGCAAAAGATGAAAAACAATTATTAAATAAATATCAATCTTTAAAGGATAACGATATAGGATGCTTTAATGTCAAAAGAAAAGAGCTACCGATCAAGTAGTTCTTTTACTTTACTCTAAGTGAAGATGTATTAGATGGTCTTATTCCATATTTATTTGCAAAAAGTTCTTTTCTATCTATCGAAGACTTAATGAAATACTCCCCATCTTTAGATTCTTCTAATGATATAATTCCTTGATATAACTCTTTCTCACCAGACTCATCAAACTCATATATATCTTCTTCAATAGATCTATCAGATATTAGTTCTAATTTAGTTAATGAAGCTTTATTAGAGGAAATGGTATCTCTATTAAAATAGTAGGGACCTATAAAAATATTATTATAATCAGTTTGTTTGATAATTGCTTGATTTCCCATAATAAGTTTATCTTCTAAAGTTAAAAACATTCTCTCTTTTCTATCCATAGTTGGATAAATTCCACAACAGTTAAGTCTTTTCTCAAGTCTTTCTTCCTTTTCTTCTTCAGAAAAATCTTTAAAGCATAGACTTCCCATCTTACCTATTTCTATTTTACTAATAGTATTATCTTTAGAAAATTCAATATCCATCTGACCCATGTTTTCTTTAATATATAGATAAATAATTTCAAAAACACTAGAGTTTATATCTTTTCTTTTATGACCAGTTAACAGATAGAAACATAATTCAGTAATATCTTGATAATCAGTTTCATCAAGGTCTGCTAAATGACTATTTACATTTTGACAAGCATCTTCTAATAGTCTTATACTTTTTTCACTTTCCACCTGTTTTTCTAAGGGTATAACTTTTCTCATAATAATTTCTCCTCTTATTCACTTTTTGATAATACTGCTTTAGTTTCATGTTCTTTACCATCACGTAAGTAAGTAAGGGTAATTGTATCTCCTGGAGCATATTTGTATAGTTCATAACGAAGATATGCTGCATTTTCTACTTCTTCCCCATTAAGTTTAGTAATAATATCCCCTTCTTTTAAATCTGATTTAGAAGCTCCAGTACCACTTACTATTCCTGCTACTACTACTCCAGTTTTAACATCATTTGGAATATTATAATTATTACCAAAACGAGATTGTTTAACATCAGATACATTTACCATTTGTACTCCTAATTGAGGCCACTTAATTTCTTCACCTTTTTCTAAAGTTTCAATCTTAGACATAGCATATTCAATTGGAATAGCAAATCCCATACCTTCAATTTCTTCTTTAACTAATTTCATAGAAATAACACCAATTACTTCTCCATTAGAATTCATAAGTGGTCCACCACTATTACCTGGATTAATTGAAGCATCTGTTTGTAAAACTTTCATAACCCAATCACCAGAACTAGTCCCATAACCATTACTACTTGTACTAACAGTTACCATTCTATCTTTTCCTGCTAAATGTCCAGTAGAAACACTTCCTTGATATTCATTACTAACAGGTGTTCCAATAGTAAATACTAAATCACCTAGTTTACTATTTTCACTAGTACCAATAGATAATACTGTTAAATTCTTTTTAATTCTAATTACAGCAATATCAGCATAACTATCACTGCCTAACACTTCAGCATCCAATTCTTCATCTTTACTAGTTACTACTGTTACTTTATTATTACCATCAATTACATGATGATTAGTTATAAGATAATCATATTTATCATCTTCTTTATAAACAAATCCAGTACCAAAACCAGCTAGTTCATTATTTTGATAATTTCTAACAATAGCAACACCATCATATACTTTAGATACTGATTGACTAATTCCTGAACCATCTACTAATACTTTAGTACAATTTTTACTACTACAAGTAGCACCACCACTACTAGTAGTTCCTTTAGATGAAGTAGTTAAATTACCAGTTACTACTACATAAGTTAAAACTCCTCCTAAAATAAATGCTACTATTATTAAAATACTATCTTTAAGTTTATCAATTTTCATCTTCTTCATAACTCCTCTCTATTTTTTCAATTTGTTCAAAGTTAGTAGGAAATCCCATTCGCTTTAAAATATCCTCTACTTTAATTGTATGTAGATTATAAGATAAATTATTTATCTCTCTTTCGAGTTCTAACATCATATTTTTAAATTCTTCTTTACTTAGCATATCTTTCATAATAATCACTAATGCAAAGACATCATTCTTACCTTGAACGTACCCTTCATCATCTTCTTCTATATTTAAAAGTTTATGATAAATGGTATTAGGTATAACTTTCTGTGTTCTATTTTCATATAAGATATCTTCATGAGCACATAAATTACGATAGTTAGATAATATTGGTAGATATGTTATCATTGTAGATACATTTAAATGATAGATATCACAAATCTTTTTTTGATCTTCATATTTTAAAATAGAAAATAATTCTCCTACTATTCCAAAGGATAAAACTTTAACTAATATCCATAAAGGTACGTAACCATAATTCATCATATAATGACTAGTAGCAGTATGTTCTCTACCATTAACTCTTATTTGCCTTTTCATCTTATGAATTAAATCATTAACCTGTCTTGTTTTAGTTTTATCTTGGGTAAAGTTCTTAGCTTTTAAATAATCTTTTTCTTTATAACCATATCGTTTAGATAATTGATACGAAAAAATTGATTTTAGATTATTTTCAACGATAAGTAAATTTTTAAAGAAAACATTTCTAATCCCACGATCAAACAAAAAGATACTATATAATTCTTCAAAGGTAGCCCCTTCTAAAAATCTTTTATCTTTCATACTTTTCATCAAAGGATAACGATAACCATTTAAAAAGAAGTAATTTTCTCTAAGTAATACCTTCTTAGCAAAGTCTGGATCATCAATAGTAAGTCCTTTATATTTCATTATTTCAATTTGTTCTTCTAGGTTCTTAAACTGTTTTTCTATCATCTTCCCACCTACCTAGGGTAATTATACCACATAACCACTTAAAAAAATATGAATTTTTGATGAAAATATGTGATATACTTTTGTAAAGGATGTGGTAAAAGATGCCTGCAACAGTTACTCATGCTTATTTTGGCATGGACATTTACAACAATTTACCTATTGGCCTAAAAGAATTGTTAATG
>ERZ779940.549-NODE-549-length-9450-cov-1.26323_pt1 | contig 9450 bp, 8 predicted proteins | sample MGYA00511063_ERZ779940 | MGnify/ENA primary metagenome ERZ779940 (study PRJEB29588, sample SAMEA2146682) | human gut metagenome | biome: human gut; feature: human-associated habitat; material: faeces | place: Denmark | collected 2008/2010 ...
AGCTCCGTCAAAAAGTTCATCTTCGCTCAAAATACAGCGATTCAATTCATCCTCAATATACTTATGTGCAACAAGCCCGCACGCAAGATTTGCAAGCGCGCACGGAATTTCATCCGTTGAATTGTCACCATCATTCGCTGCGGTCAGTGGCGTGAGCTGTTCGCGTGCAACTCGAACAGCCTTTAGTGCTTTTGCGATGTTCAGCAATTCTTCACAGCTTAAATAAAGGGCCGCATTCATGCGCTTAAGCGTTGAACGAATATCCGGGAAATCATCAATCGGTGAATAACCCGTGCGCAGAAAGTATGTTTCCGCCTCGCTTGTAAGGCGAAGTTCTGCATTAACATCATCAAATTCCGTCTTCGGCCGAAGCTCATCTGCAAGCTCACGACTCACGCAGCAGCCGCAATGCATATGCAGTTTCTTGAGAATTTTGTCATATTCAAGTGTTTTCAGCACTTTATCCGTAATCATTTTTATCCTTTCAGACATAAAGCCTATCTTGTTTTCATTCCACCTTCCGCACCCAATGACCGCGAGTCGAGTTTGGATACTGCGTTTGTCGTTTTCCGTTCTTTGCTTCGTTTGCAGCAGCAATTCGTTCGGTAACTTCGTCAATCTGTTCCCCGACGAAGTTGAGTACATATCCTGCCGTTTGAGGAATTCTGTCAAACAAATCTATCAAATCTGTCGTGCGGCAATTCAGCATTCGAACAAGGCAGTTATCGGGATAACGAATGTTTACCAACGGGAAAACCCTTCCCGCTTCATCCGTGACGGCGCCTGCAATTCCCATGCAGTTTTGACAGCCTTTGTGCTCCTTTATCGGGCAATGCAACAGCTGCATAAGCGGAGTTCTGCCGTGTATGCCGATAAGCATTCTGCCGGCAAGAGCAGAATGCTCTGCAATTGACGCAAGCTGCACTCCGGTCAGTTCGGGCGAAGGCATTATATAATCATATCCCAACTCTGTCAGACATTTCATTGTAAAGCTGTTCATTGCATTCATGCCGATGCCTGCGATTCGAATTAATCCGCCAAGCGGAGCGTGTGTTTGGCAGTTTTTTTCGTTTTGCATTGTATCGAACTCCGCCGAATCGTTTTTAAAATAATCGAAGAAGGCGATTTGACCGATATTATTTGTTTCAATGCCGTCAAAAGCACCTGATTCGGCAAACAACCTGAAGCATTGATGCTGTTTTTCGGTGATAATGACATTCGGAAGCGCAAGAATAAGTCTCTGCCCGTTTGCAAACTTTTCTCTGAGCTTCAAAAGCCCGTTTATCTGCGTTGCGTTGTCATCAAATGTACACGGTTCAAATGCAATAAGCTCCGCTCCCGCTTTTGCCGCAGCTTCAGCAGCCATAACATTTGACACCCTTGCATACAGGAATCCCGCTGAACATACTTGCCTGTCCGCCGTAATACGGATATTTCGCACATCTGCTGCCGCCGTTTCATCAAATACCGGAACCGTGTTGCGTACATGATGCATGTTGAGCATTTCGTTTATACATTCCCTGCGCAACGCATTCAACTCCGCGGCCGAAATATAGCAATCGGGATTCATCCGCACGGTGCATTTTTGTGCAGCGAACGGGGTATTCCCGAGTTTTTTCAATCGTTCCGCGTACAATTCCGCCTGCTGCGGCTTGCTTGCCGTCTGCACAACAGCACCCGACATTGAAACAGCGTGTTCTTCATCGGCAATGTTCAGCTGTGCCGCGCTTCCGACGGATAGTGTAAGCGTCATGTCAACCTCGCGCCTGCGATTCTCTCCCTGTATACTTTGTCTGGCGGCAGCCAAGGCAGCTTTATCCGGTTTGCTGTTTCCGACTCGATCCGTTTTAACCGAGTCGCGGTACAGATGCGATGTGTTAAAGTCGCCTCTGTTAAAAAAAGCAAAGAGTTCCTGCTTCAGCCTTACGATTTCTGATGCATCGGCCCCGTCAAGTGCCGCACGATAACAGCGCGTTACCGCTGCAACATATTCAGGCTTTTTCATCCTGCCTTCAATTTTGACACATGCCACGCCCGCTCTTTGCAATGCATTCAGGTGCTCAATCATGCATATATCGTTCGGTGACAAGCAAAAATCTTTATCGGACGGTCGACCGAAAATGCTTGCGTTCTTTCGACAAGGCTGAGCGCATGTGCCTCTGTTGCCGCTGCGCTCACCGGACATCGAGGAATACAGACAGCTTCCGGAAAAGCTCATGCACAGTGCACCGTGCGCGAAGGTCTCAAGTTCAATATCGCAGTTATTCGAAAGGTATTTTATCTGAGCAAGGCTTGTTTCGCGTGCAAGCACCGCACGGGTCAGCCCTATGCGTTTGCAGTATTGAAGCCCGCCTAAGTCATGAATACCCATTTGAGTGCTTGCGTGAAGCGTAAGCTCCGGCAGATTACGGCGAATGAGCCCGGCAAGCCCCAGATCCTGCACAAGCACGGCATCAACTCCGATTCGATAAAGCTGCTCTGCAAAAACAAGTGCATCACAAAGCTCACGATCGAATACGAGCGTATTTAATGTAATATAAGCACGCACTCCGCGTTCGTGACAGTAATCGACGGCGGAAATAATCCCGTCACCTTCAAAATTGTCTGCAAAACGTCGTGCATTAAAGCTGCCGCCGCCAAAATAGACTGCATCAGCTCCGTTTTGTACTGCCGCAGTCAGTGCTTCCCTGCTGCCGGCGGGTGAAAGCAATTCCATCTTTACTAAAACAATCCTTTTACAGCCGCATGTTATTCAGTATTAGCGGCACATCAATCAATTAATGCAAAAACGTCCGCTGTCTCAGCCGCCGACAAGCGTGCCGGATTCCGCTGCTGTTTCGGCAGTGTTTTCAATTGTGCTGCCTGTGCTGCTGTGAGCAGGCGCTGTGGGCAGATTTCTTTCTGCATTTGTCATCTGGGCGTATTAATACGCGGCATGTTGCGCAGCTGAGAAATCTTTGCATCCAGAGCCTCGTAGTTTTCCTTGGCTCTTGCAAGCTCATCCTCTAATTCAAGCATTGCAAGCAATGTGCAGCGCGTTGCGCTCATTTGAGGATAACGCTTTTTATAGCTTTCAATCCGTGAGTTGATTCTCTTTTCAAGTTGTTTGACGTAATCAACGTCATCATCAGTTACTATCCGAAACTCTGTCCCGAAAGGCAGAGGTTTATGTGATTCTTATCCATACCAATTCTCCTACCGATAGAGTTAGTCAAGATAGATTATACAGCATATTTGCCCGATTTGCAAGGACAAGAGTTCGATAGTTTTAATCCCGTCTTTATGATATTTTCAGCATTCGTAATGCATTATTATGTCGATATAGAATAATATTTTCATATTCATACAACCACCTGTTCACGTTGTACGTAAATCCAACATTGACAGATACATCGGACGGTTTGATGTTTTAATATTTTTAACGTTTATTGCTTATTTTTCACATTCTTCGTTGCACCGGCCACAGCCGACCGCACAACATTCAATTAAAAAAGCACGAACCGGATAAACAAACAATCTGTATATCAGTTTCTGAGAGCAATATAGAATATTCTGTCCGTTATACGCTCCGGGAGTACTGACAGCGGCGTTACCCAAAGATTATGGTTGCAGGAATAAACCCGTTTCGGTTTCTTTGCTTATTGCCTTCGGCACTGCTCCCGCCATGATTTCCGGTTGCTTTGCGTCGCGTTTGCCGATCATCCATAAGCGGCTCCGTGCGTTCGAGAATCTTTCTGCAATGGTTTGAATTACTCTTTGTATGATTTTTTACGGCTTCGGTACGCAAAGAATTAAAGAAACCTCTCTTGCCGTGCAAAAGAGGTTCGTCTGGCGTACCCGATGGGATTCGAACCCATGACCTACAGAGTCGGAGTCTGTCACTCTATCCAGCTGGGCTACGGGTACACGCTTGATACGGTTCATTGTAGCACATTGGAGCAAAATGAGCAATACCCTAAAACTAATATATCAAGCTGATCGCGTTGACGATGAGTCACGCTTTTCCTTTTTCAAACAGATAAATCCCATTTAAACCAAATTACGTCAAGGACTTTATACCGCCGCTTTGTAAAAAGCATCCGAATCTGTTGTTCAAAGTGTCAAAACCTGTTATCAGGCTTTCGGTAACCGGTTTCAGCATCAACTGCATTTAAAATCGGCTTTCCGTCGAGCAGGCTTCGAATATTTGCCGCTGCAATCTCAATTATTCTGTCATGCGTCTGTTTAAGATGATAATAACCGGAAATATGCGGCGTTATCAATGCCCCGGGACAGTTCCAAAGCGGATGCCCCTGAGGGAGCGGTTCGGGATCGGTAACATCCAACCCGGCTTTAATTCGACCGCTGTTCAAAGCGCGGACAAGGGCATCGGTATCCACGGCATTGCCCCTTCCGACATTGAGCAGTATCGCACCGCGCTTCATTTTGAGCAGCCGCTCTTCGTTCATCAATCCGCGGCTTTCTGCACTGTTCGGCAAAGCAAGCGCAACAACGTCCGCATCCGAAAGCAGGTTATCCAGTGCTTCAAGAGTGTGCAGCTCATTCACAAAATCCGGTTTTGCAGCTTTGCTGCGGCGTATGCCGATGCAGTACGCACCGAGTTTTTTGCATCGCAGTGCAAATTCTCCTCCGATATCGCCAAGCCCGACAACAAGAACTTTTGCATTTTCTATGCTTTCAACGTTTCCTTCATCGCGCCAAAGTCCCTTGTTCTGATTGTCGCGATAGATATCAAGTTTTTTCATCAACACCAAAAGCATTCCAAGCATATGTTCACTGATTGCAAGTCCGTATGCACCGCTTGCGTTTGCAAGTTCAGCTCCCGCAGGAAGTTTGCCCGCATAGGCGTCCGACCCGGCCATGTTAAGCTGCAAAAGCTTCAGCCGTGTGCATTCCGGAAGAATATCGACAGGGATATTGCCGACAACAACATCTGCGGACTTAATCATTTCGCGGTTCAATTCAAACGGGTCTTTTGCGCATCTTTCTTCGGCTCCGTTCAACACTCGGGCGAATTCGAAATTGCCTTCCGGGCAGGAAGCCTTAAGTGTATTGATATGTTCCTGCGTAACAGGCATTGCAACATAAATATTCATAAAAACATGATTCCTTTCGAACCGAGTCATTCTCTCTTCTCAGTGTATTTTACTCGATTGCTGCGGAAAGTCAATATGTTGCCGAACAATGTATATATTTACAAAATGGGGTTGTAAATATCCTGTTGCAGTGTTAAAATGCTTTAGCTGTACAGTGGGATGAAAATTCATCCTTCCGAAAACATCAAAAACAACGGAGGACTGTGTTCAAATGAGTGAAAAAAAAGCTGAAAAGCTTAAAATCGACCCCAAAACATTGCTTATCGATGTTCTGTACGACATAATCGGCAGCGTTCTTTACGGTGCAGGCATGTATACCTTCGCCGTTTCTTCAAATTTCGCACCCGGCGGCGTTTCGGGTCTTGCAATTCTTGTCAATTATATAACGGGCGGAAAAATTCCGATCGGACTTTGCACTGTCATTATCAATATTCCGATCATTCTTATCTGCATTCGAACTCTCGGCAAGATGTTCTTCCTGCGGTCGGTAAAGACGATTCTGATTTCTGCCGTTATCGTGGACTATATTATGCCGCTCCTGCCGACATACACGGGAGAGCCGATTTTGGCTGCAATTTTCGGCGGCATACTCGCAGGCGCCGGGCTTGCATTCATTTATATGCGCGATTCTTCAACCGGCGGTTCAGACTTTGTCATTCTTGCAATTCGCAAAAAGAATCCCCAGCTTTCAATAGGGAGCATATCCCTCGCTGTTGACGGTGTTATCATTATGCTCGGTTGGATCGTTTACGGCAACATAAACGCCGTCCTGTACGGCATGATAATGACTATCGGATACAGCCTGATAGTCGACAAGCTGATGTATGGTATCGATTCCCGCAAACTTCTTATCATCGTCACTTCCAACGGAGACAATGTTGCAAGGCGCATCGGCGAAGAGATTGAACGCGGAGTCACCGTTGCAGACGGCAAAGGCGCATACACCGGCAACAGTAAGCAGATCCTGTTCTGCACGTGTTCAAAAGCCGAAGTTTTCAGCATTAAGCGTATTGCGCATGAATGTGACAGCAAGGCTTTTGTCATGATAACATCCGTTGATGCCGCATACGGCGAAGGATTCAAGGAGCACGACGACTGATTCCCTGCCCGGCATTCTCTTTTAATTACTCTCCGAATCCGGTTGAAAAAGCACCGCTGCAGGGGTATAATACCGTTGGAATCATTTTTGAAAGGATGCCGTCCGCCATGATATGAGCGCGGCACAATGAGGTATAAAAATGGATTTTTCAATCGAAACCCTTAAGCAGGAAACCGCAGCAGTTATGGAAGAACTCTTCCGCAATTGCAGTGAAGGACATTACACGCTCCTTAAGGGAGACATACTCGTCATCGGATGCAGCACGAGCAAGGTAATGGGTTTCCATATGGGAACCCATTCAACAGAGGATGCGGCGCGAGCAATTATGGAAACAGTCCTCCCCTATGTTCACGGCAAGGGTCTTTTTCTCGCGTGTCAATGCTGTGAACATCTCAACAGAGCAATTGTTGTTGAACGCGAATGCATGGAAAAGTATGATTTTGAACAGGTTTCGGTGAAGCCTGCGCTTCACGCCGGCGGAGCGTGGAGCGTTCAGGCAATGCAGCAGTTTACCGATCCGGTCGTTGTTGAGGATATTAAGATGCGCGCCCGTGCAGGAATAGATATCGGCGGCGTTTTCATCGGAATGCATATGCGTCCGGTCTGCGTTCCGATTCATAATGAAAACATAAAAATCGGCTGCGCAAATGTCACCATGGCACGCAACCGCCCAAAGCTCATCGGAGGCGAAAGAGCACAGTACTAAAAGTCCTGTAAAAAGTATAAACGTATTTGCACATAAAAGAGCAGTGCTGCATCGGTCAAACCGATAATCTTTGATTCAATTATCAAAAACAAGTGTCAGCCCTGCTCTTTTTGTTATCAAAAAAGTGTTAAGCATCCGAGAATCAGAGCTTTTGAATCTGTTTATATATGCGCTGCATTCGTACGTCTATTGCTGCAATTTCATCTGCGCAGTTGAACATTTCACGGCTTATGTCTTCCGGAATGTTCTTGGTTGATTTATAACGCAAATCGTGCTCAAGGCTTGCCCAAAAATCCATTGCCACAGTTCGGAGCTGAATTTCCGCACGAGCGTACTCGGTTTTCGAGGACAGGTACACAGGGATCTCAACATCAAGATGAAGACTGCGATATCCGTTAAAATTAGGATTTTTTATATAATCCGTGCGTTCAATGAGCCTAACATCCGATTGACGCAGAAGCATATCTTCCATATCATAAACATCGTCAATATAGCAGCACACAACGCGCACACCGGCAATGTCGTTAAGGTTCTTCTTTGCAGATTCGATACTCGTGGGGAAGCCGCGCTGAACAAGTTTGTTGTACATGCTTCGGGTCGATTTAAGTCTGCTCTCAATATGATGAATCGGATTGCGATGATGATGAACCCTGAACTCACTGTTGAGGATTTCAAATTTCAGCCGCAGCTGCATCATGGCAGCAGTGTGTATATGCTGCAATTCGCGCAGTTCGCCGATATTTGCAAAGATGTTGTCAAAGGATTCCGGTTCCGGCAGCCGTTCTGAGGAGTTATCATCAATGTAGTTAATTTGCATATGTTTTTCTCACCCGACAATCACGAGTGTCCTTTCATTTCAGCTGCAAAAGCAAAGCAAGCTTTTCTTAGATTGAATTATACTATGCCGCGAATATAATATCAATACCCAAATTCGAATCAACGGTGACAAAAAAAGAATATGCTCATTTGCAGAATCCGTTCTAATATATTTTATTATGCACTTGCGCAGCAGGTTCAAGAATGATATAATAGATTGAAGTAAAAAGATGCTTTAAATTTTGCAATGCAGCTTTTTGAGCGCCTGATACTGCCCTTTCGGGCAGCAGGTTTTCAACTTATCTTTCAGATCAGATACGGAGGTTACCATGAATCGACTTTTCAAACTGTCTATTGTGCTCGTTTTGAGTGCCGCAATGCTTCTTTCGTCGTTTTCCGCGTTTGCGGCAACGGATGACGAACTCACCCTTGATATCCGTCTTATGCAGGAGTTCTATTCACAACCTTGCCACAATGGGGATATCAGCAACGGCACCGAGATACTGTCCACATTCTATCAGCGTCCGACAGAATATGATCCCGACAGCATCGAACAGCTCATGCTGATGAACAACATGACGTGGGAAAACAATTATTTGCACACATTTACTAACTATGTTACACCATACATTCCGAATCCCTGCTTTCTCGGTGCGGACGTTTTCCTCGGGGGAAATCTGATTCTTTCCGAAACACAGGTGAGCGAAATTCGTCTGTTCATGGCGGGAACTCCGTCCATACATGCAAATAATTGTCCGAATCTTACTGCATTCAGCTTTATTACTCCCGTGTGCCGCGCAAACGATATTGAAATCGTCGGCGGAGCTCCCGTTACCGGGTTCGATGTCAAAGCAAGAATTTCATCCGTTCGTGTTGACCTTGCCGGTTTTGAAAACACGTTTGTTGTCAAGTGCCTCGGACGCGGCTATCTCGACATGAAACGTGCTGGCCGCAGTGTCGTTTTCCGTTCGTCAACCTACAGCGACTCAACAATGCACAGGTATTTTTGCAGCGGTGAGTTGATCGGCTCTAATGCCGAAGGTGATTTCGGCATTGGTGCGGAGGACGGCATTGCGAACGTCACCATGGTTTACGGCGGCGACGTCAACGCCGACGGAAGCATTTCACTTCCCGATGCATTGACAATAATGCGCTCCGCTATGGGCATTATACCTCAGCTTGAGCTTGATGATGCGGATATGAATGCAGATGATGCCGTTCGGCTTGATGATGCAATTGTACTTGCCCGTCTTTGCCTCGGCATAGAATAGAGCATCGACCTGCCTGCATTAATGTGCCGCACGGAAACGATGTTTTCTCCGTGCGGACAAAAACATTAGGCAAAAGGTTTTATATTTTATGAGCCCCCTCAGCCACGGCGTCGGGGCTTTTTGCATCGAATGCCGAATCACATGCCTTCCGAGGGAAAAGTATTTATATATTAGTTGTTATTCCTGCAAAAAACATGCTTATCTGCTTTACAGTTGCAGCAGGTTGTGCTACAATTACAGAGGTATTATATTTCTTTATTTTTTGGAGTTATTTTATGGTCAAAATTTGCTGTGACAGCACGGCGGACCTTTTGAACGAGGTTCACGGAACAAATCTGTACAGTCAGCGCGGCGTTACCGTTATGCCGCTTTATGTGCAGATAGGCGACGAGGAGTATCGCGACGGTGTGGATATCACAATGCGCGAGCTGCTCAAACGGTGCGGCGAAGCAAAAACGCTTC
>ERZ779940.550-NODE-550-length-9416-cov-1.95385_pt1 | contig 9416 bp, 13 predicted proteins | sample MGYA00511063_ERZ779940 | MGnify/ENA primary metagenome ERZ779940 (study PRJEB29588, sample SAMEA2146682) | human gut metagenome | biome: human gut; feature: human-associated habitat; material: faeces | place: Denmark | collected 2008/2010 ...
GTCTTTTATAAATTCTTCTATCATATCTGCTATTCGCACCTCATCGCCTCCTTTTGACTTTGACTTTCTTTGACCTATATTTATATTATACTACCTTTTTTTTTGTTGTCAATAGTTTATTTATATTTTTTTAAAATTATATTTGCTTTATTTTTTATCTTTTTTGCCTAGTTGTTCTAACTCTTTTGCTTTTTGTTTTTGCTCATCTGGCGTTATCCATTCAAATTAAGTCCAATCCATGCAAAATATGAAGAAACAAATTCTCCATATTTTGTTGTGTCTTCTTTAATTATTTTATCTTTATCTTCTTTCATAAAAAATGCACCTCTCTTTTAATAGTTTAGTGCATTTTTATTTTTTTATTCAATATATTTATTTATTGCTTCTGCAACACCATCTAGGTTATTATCTGTGGTTATATAGTCTGCATATTGTTTTATATAGTCAGCACTATTATCCATTGCTATTCCTAGTCCTGCATTTTTTATCATTTGTATATCATTTACATTGTCTCCTATTGCTATAGTTTCCTCTGTTTTTATGTTTAATTCTTTAATTAAATGCTCCAACGCTTGCCATTTGTTTACATTTTGATTCGTTATTTCTGTATAATAATAGTTTATTTCCGTTTCTTCTGTTCCGTGTTTTTATAATTTTTTTTGACATGTGCGCAACATCTAAAACATCAATTTTATTTATTGTTCTAAGTTTTCTTATTATTCCATTAAATATTACATTATGTTCATCGCAAATGCTTATTTTTAAATAGTCTTCTTTCTCCCTATCTTTTATATACTTATAAATATCTTGTACTACATTAATATTTGTTTTTTGATCATCTGGTTTTTTTTCGTTTTCTTGATGATAAAAAAGCACATTATAGTTTAAAGATTTTGCTATAATATTTTGAGTTGTACATATACTATAATATATACTGTTTTCTTCGCATATTTGTATTATTTGTAATACTTTTTCTTTTTCTATAAAATTATTATACATTATTTTTTGATTTTTTATGTTATAAACCAATGCTCCATTTCCGCAAACAGCATAGTTATTTGCTTCTGTTTCATTTGCAATACTTTTTACAGATGCAAATCCTCTACCAGAACACAGTACAACTTCTATCCCCTTATTTTTTGCATTTTTTATTGCTTGTTTGTTTTTTTCTGAAACTTGACTATACGAATTTAGAAGAGTTCCATCTAAATCTACTGCAATTAATTTATACATTTTGTCTACCACTTCCTTTGTTTATAATTTTAGTATTATATCATTAATCAATATTCATTTACAATAAAATTCAACAAAAATTACCAGTTTATTTTTTTATTTATTGAGCAATATATATATTGAAAAAACAAAATGTTTTTTTATTAAAATAAGTAAACACATTCTAGGAGGTGAAAAACATGACAAATAACAGTAATAGATCTGTAGTTCCAGAAGCAAGAGAAGCACTTAATAAATTCAAATATGAAGTAGCTAGCGAAGTAGGTGTTAATTTAAAGCAAGGTTATAATGGAGATATATCAGCTAAAGACGCTGGTAAAATCGGTGGACAAATGGTTAAAAAAATGATAGAGCAAGCTGAACACAATATGAAATAGTTTTTGCGTAACTTTTAGTTTTCTATAAATACGTAAAGAAGAAATCTACTTAGATATACATATTTAGGTAGATTTCTTTTTTCCATATTGCATATATATTATAGTAGATGTTGTAGGGGCGATTTTAATTATTTCTTCATATATTTTGTATTTCTTCCACTTCCTATTATTTTAATTGCCCCATTTTTTACCATTGTTCCTAATACTACTTCCACTGTTGTTGGGCTTACATCTGGTAAGATCTTACATATTTCTGCTTTTGAAATAGGAGTTCTTGCTTTTTTTGTAATTTTATTACTGTTTACAACACTAAATCTTTTGTCTAATTCTTTATAACACATATATAATGTTAATAAGAAATTTTCTATAAACGGAACATAACTCTGCTCGTTTTCTATCCAATTAATAGAGGAAAGTCTCAATGCCTCATAATAGTTTCCTTTACTATTATTGATTTGTTCTTCAAATGAAATATATTTACCAACATTGAATCCACTTTTATATAATAATAGCAGTGTTAACAGCCTAGACATTCTTCCATTTCCATCTCTAAATGGATGTATACAAAGAAAATCAAGAATAACACAAGGTATTAAAAGTAATTGATTAATATTTATATTATTACATGCATCATTATACGCTAATACAAGTTGTTCCATTGCAATTGGTGTTTCTTTAGGCTCTAATGGTTTGAATCTAACCTTTCTATTTCCTTGCGTATCTTCTTCAATTACATAATTTTGATTAACTTTATATTTTCCTGCATCTTCAACTCCTGTATATGACATCATTATTTCATGTAACTTTAATATTGTATCTTCATTAAACTCTATATCTTCATAATGTAAATGTATTTCATTTAATACATCTCTATATCCAGCAATCTCCTTTTCATTATGATTTAGTGGTTTACTATTTTGATTTACTATTTCTTTTATGCGCTCATCACTAGTTATAATTCCCTCTATAGCATTTGAACTTTTAACAGATTGGACAATTGCTATTTTTTCTAATTCTGTAAATATCTTTTCATATTCATCTTGCCTAATTTTTGCTCCTGCTTTCAATGAATAAATTGTTCCTGTAATATTTATTAAATTAGCAGGTAATAGTCCATTATCTAAAAAAGAATAATCAAATTTTTTCATTTTTTCTCACTTTCTGCATACTATATTTGTTTTTATATGCATATATTTCTTGTTTTCTGCATATATTTTATCATTCTATATGCAGATAGTCAAGGATTATATGCATTTTTTACTTCTTTAGTTTCGTTATTAAAATAATAATTTTTCTCATTATTTTTCAAATAAATTTTGATTAAATTTGATATATATTATAACGGATGTTGTAGAGGCGAACAAGTTCGACCCCACATTTCAAATTTGTATATAAGCTTACTATCTACTTTTTCAATATGTTATTTGGATTTTGAAAGTATTGATTTCAGAGTATTTACAGCGCGTTACTTCTAAACAACTTTTTTCTACTTTTTCCTTGACAATATTCTTTTTTTGGATTATATTAAAAATAACTCTGGAAAATTTTGGTTAATTTTATGACACTTTGTCGATTTTTCAGTAGTAAGTATTATTAGCACAGGGGATGGAATATATGTTAAATTTCGCTTTATGCGATGATAACGAAAGTATCCTTGCCAGACTCTCAAAAATGCTTGAATCTTTGTTTATTAAGTATAATTTTGACTGTAAAGTAACCTTTACTTCCGTTGATCCAAATTCTTTTTTAGCTTATGTTATTAATAATCCAGTTGATGTAATATTTTTAGATATTGATTTAAAAAGTAATATTAATGGTTTAAGTTTAGCTGAAACCATTAGGAAATATAATAAAAATATTTATATTATTTTTACAACAGCTCATTTAGAATATGGTCTTATGGCGTACAGATATAAAACATTTGATTATCTACCTAAGCCAGTTTCTGTGGAAAGATTAGAGGTTACTATTTCTAGGCTCTTAGAGGATATAGCTGATACACCTTGTAAATACTTAAAACTTGCTAATAGTAATACTTTTTTGATTTATGATTCTATTTATTTTATAAAAAAAGATGGAATGAAATTGATTTTTCAGACTCATGAAAAAATATATTCTTCATATGATTCTTTTGCTAATATTTTACCAAGTTTGCCAACCAATTTTGTTCGTTGTCATAAATCGTATATTGTAAATATTAATAATATTCAAAACATTGTTAATGATAGAATAATGTTCTGTAATAATCTAGTTTGTTACATTGGACCTAAATATAAAAATACTTTTGAGGAGGTTTTAAGCCATGGAAATATTCCAAACAATTTGGACAGCACTAACTACGCCAAATGAAATTTTAACAAATCTACTTTCTATACCACTTGCATTTTTAGACGCATATGTGTGTATGTTATTATTTACAACAATTTTAAATATTCCTTCAACTCATAAACAAAGATTAATTTATGTTCTTGCCTTTGGAGTATTTACTAATTTAATAAATCTAACCATTTCAAACTCATTTGCAGTTTTACTACTAAGCGTTATTATATGGCCTGTATTAGTATTTTATATTTTTAAAATTTCCATATTAAAGTCTATATTGTCTGAAATTATACCATACGTACTATCTCTTTGCCTAGAGTTATTTATCACGAAGCTATTTTACATTATTTTTAAAATACCTTTTCAAACAATTATTACAGTTCCTTTACTTAGATGTTCTTTAGCGTTGTTAATATATGGTATAATTTACGGTATAACTTTTTTAGTTAAGCATTTCAAATTATATTTAAAAATATTTGAAGGAATCTCTGAAAAATTAAAAAAACTTCTTATATATAATGCTATTTTACTCCTTCTAATTATTATATCCCAATTTTATTTAATAGCGTTTTATAATAATACTCTTCCTATTTATATTACTTTAATAAGTATTATTGGATTATTATCATATTTTGCACTTAGTATTTACAGTATTTTAAATATTTCCAAATTAGAAATAACTTCTAGAGACTTAAAACAAGCACAATTGTATAATAAAACTTTAACTGTTCTGCATGATAATATACGCGCATTTAAACACGATTTTCATAATATAGTTCACGCACTTGGTGGATATATAGATACAGAAGATATTGAAGGCTTAAAAAAATATTATCAACAACTTTTAAATGATTGTCAATGTACAAATAATTTAACAGGTCTTAGTCCTAGCACTATAAATAATCCAGCAATATACAATGTTTTGGCAAGTAAATACCATAAAGCAAATGAACTTGGTATAAAGATTAACTTAGAAGTGTTTTTAGACTTAAACGAAATTGAAAACCATATGAAAATATATGAGTTTGCAAGGATTTTAGGAATACTTTTTGATAATGCAATAGAAGCAACCAAAGAATGTGATAAAAAACTTATAAATTTAACCATTAGAAAAGATTTGAACAAAAATAGATTATTATTAATTGTAGAAAATACATATAAAAACAAAGATGTTGATACTGAAAAGATATATGAAAAAGGCTTTTCTACTAAACCTGGAAACTCTGGTTTAGGATTATGGAAAGTTAGACAAATACTAATAAGAAACAATAACTTAAATTTATTTACTACCAAAAATGATGAATATTTTAAACAGCAATTAGAAATATACTAAAAAAAATCCAACTCTTATGAGTTGAATTTTTTTGACTCTCTTTTGATTTTTTGATTTTTTAATTTTTTGTCGTTTAAGGATATTAATTTTAAATTAGTCTTTTTTTATTAATGATGCTGGCATTTTAGGTTGATGGATTAATCCTACTATTATGCAAGCATTATTAGTTGCTTTTGCATATTTCTCTGCCATTTTTGCTATTAATTTTATCATTGTATTCCCCCCTTTCTTTTTTCTATATCTCTACACATATTTGTGAGTGATTAGCTAATTATTTGCTCTTCTGCTCTATATACTTCATGTCCATATTTATTATTTGTTATTTTATATGCTAGTCTTGTTATAAATAGTGTTTGTACTAAAGCTCCAAATATCAATATATTAGAAATGGAATTATTATTTATAAATAAACTTGATATTAGCATTAATACTAAAAATACATATGAAAAAATCTTTTTTCTTTTTCTTTCTCTTATGCTAATAATTGGTAGGTTTTCTGTATCTGCCGGCGCATATAATGTTATCATTATTATTCCGAATATTAAAACTAAACTTATTAATATGTACTTATATATTGGTTGCAAAATTATATATTTGCTAGCTAAGACAACTCCATAATAAAACAAACTTGTATTTATAATGCATCCTATATGTGTTTTTAAATGAAATCCTCCAGAGCAGGCTCTGTATGGTAATATTGCTATATATGCAAACATTGTTAGCCAACCAATTTTTAGAATAAATGCTATTGCAAATAACAATATCACTTTTGGTATTTCCCCTATTATTAATTCTAGTCCATATTGGATAACCTCCGCTCTTTCATCATCAATGTCTTCCATATTATTTCTCATTCTTTTTACAATATAACTACAAAATTTTTCTATCATTTACCCCCCCTTTTTTTTATGTCTTAATAATATACTAACTTTAACCATTTTTCCCATTTTGTTTTCATAACGCAAAAAAACATATATGAAAATATATATTTCGTATTTTCATATATGTTTTTAGCTGTTTCATATAATCTAAATTATAGTTGTATATCATCTAACATTTTCCAACTTCCAATATGCTCTGGTACAGACGTAAATTTTATTTTTTCTTTACTAATAGGATGTTCTATTTCTAATTGGTATGCCCATAAAGCTATTTGCTTTCCATGCCCTCTTCCTCCATATTTTTGATCTCCATAAATACTATGGTTTCTGCTTGACAGCTGTACCCTTATTTGATGATGCCTTCCAGTATGCAAATTTATTTTAAGTAATGACAAATCTATTTCTTCATTATACTTTAAAACCTCATAGTCTAAACTTGCAAATTTGCTGTTTTTTGTGTTTCCTTTTACAGTTTTGCTCATATTATTTTTTTCATTTTTTAACAAATAGTCTTCAAGTATTCCGCTTCTGCTTTTCAAATTTTCCATTTGCAATTACCAAATATGTTTTTTTAAATATCTTTTCTCTTACCTGTTCACTTAATCTAGCTGCTGCTTTTGATGTTTTTGCAAATATCATAACTCCACCAACAGGTCTATCTAGCCTATGTACTAACCCCAAATACACATTTCCTGGCTTATTATATTTTTCTTTTAGATAATCTTTTATAATAGAAATCATATCAATATCACCAGTTTTATCCCCTTGTGATGGTATATTTACTGGCTTTTCTACTACTATAATGTGGTTATCCTCAAATATTACTTTTAATTTTTCCATATTTTATTCTTCCCACCTACTAAAAATTCCACAAGGTAACACTAAATTAGAATCCTTCATAGGAAGACCTAATTCTCCACTAGATAATTTTCCTTTTGCTTTTATATTAAGCCTTAAAATGTTCTCTAACACTGTACTTGAAATTCCTGTTGTATATGAATTAATAAGGAAAAACAGCGGTCTATCGGAAAGAACCTTTGTACAAAGTTCTACTAAATCAGAAATGTTTTCTTCAAACTTCCATACTTCTCCATTTGTTCCTCTTCCATAAGAAGGAGGATCCATAATAATCGCATCATATTTATTACCCCTTCTTATTTCTCTACTAACAAATTTTACAACATCATCAATAATATACCTTACAGGATTATTTTGAAGTCCAGATGATGTAATATTTTCTTTTGCCCAGGTCACCATTCCTTTCGAGCTATCCACATGGCACACAGAAGCACCTGCATAGCTACATGCAACCGTTGCTCCACCAGTATAAGCGAATAAATTTAAAACCTTTATATCTCTATTTGCATGTTGAATTTTATTTATCATCCAATCCCAGTTAACAGCTTGCTCTGGAAATAAACCTGTGTGCTTAAATCCCATAGGTTTAATGTTAAATATCAACTCCTTATATTTTACTTGCCAATTGGCAGGAACCTTTTTGTTAAAATCCCAATTTCCGCCTCCTGTTGAGCTCCTAATGTATCTAGCATTTGCGTTTTTCCACCTCTCTGGAAAACTCTTACTCTTCCAAATAATTTGCGGATCTGGTCTAACCAAAATAACATCCTTCCATTTTTCAAGTTTTTCTCCATTTGCCATATCTAATATCTCATAATCTTTCCAATCTCTTGCTACATCCATTCTTCTACTCCCTTTATGTTCTTTTAAGTATACATCATAATATCATTAATAATTTTATAAAATTTTTTATAAGTACATAATCAAATGCAATTAACCCAATTAATAATATTATTGATAGTATTATTAATTTATTTTCTTTAATTGTTTTTATTAATTTGCCTGTCCTACTTTTATTTTTGCTCACAAGCCTGTCATATTTTAAATTGTATATAATATCTTTAGCATACTCCATAAATAATCCCCCCTAATTAATATATATTCTTGCAATGAATTATTTATGTATATATTCGTATACAAATTTATTACATTTTTCCTAATTCTTCCTTTATCTTTTGAGCCATTTTTTTATTTATTCCATTTATTTGAGAAATTTCGTCATCTGAAGCATTAAGTATTTTCTCTACACTGCCAAATCTTTTTAATAATTCTGTCTTTCTTACTTCTCCAATTCCGTCTATATTATCTAATAATGACTTTGTAACCTCTTTACTTCTAACTTTTCTATGATATTCTATTGCTGTATTATGAACACAATCTTGAAAATTAGTAATTGCCTTCATTAATTCATCTGATAATTCTATTTCTCTTTTGTTTTCGTCTATCAAGGCTCTTGTCTGATGTTTATCATTTTTTACCATTCCATATATAGGTATTGATAACTCGTACTTTAAAGAAGCTCTTTTAGCTGCTTTTATTTGATTTATTCCTCCATCTACAAATATTAAGTCAGGTAATATTCCAAATCCTCCATTAGGATTTTCTAATGAGTGTTTTAGTCTTCTTCCTATAACTTCTTGCATACATTTAGGGTCATCCTGCTGTAACACTGTTTTAATTTTAAATCTTCTGGATAAATTTTTCTTTACAATCCCATTCTGCATTACACACATTCCAGCAACAATAAAACTTCCATTTATATTTGATATATCATAGCTTTCTATTTTTTGAGGAATCTTTTTCAAATTTAATATTTCCTTTAATTCAAGTAAAATATTATATTTATCTTTTTCCTTGTTTTCCAATGTGATTAATGCATTTTTTTCGGCCATTTCTACTAATTTAAGCTTTTCTCCCTTTTGTGGAGACTTTATTTCTATTTTTCTTCCTGCTGTCTTTGTAAGCCATTGTTCTATAATTTCCTTATCATCTATAGTTTCTTTTACCATTATTTTATTTGGTAAAGGAGTTTTGTCTATGTAATATTGCTTTATAAAACTTGAAAGTATCTCTCTATCTGTTTCGTCCTCCAAATTATCTATAAAATAATGTTCTCTGCCTTGCATTTTACTTTTTCTTACAAAAAATATTTCTACACATATTTTAAAGTCATTTCTTGAAATACCTATTACATCTATATCATTTTCTGATATATTAGATACTTTTTGCCTTTCTGTTATTGCTTCTATGGCTAACTTTTTGTCTCTAAGATATGCTGCTTTTTCATATTGCATACTATCTGATGCTTGTTTTATCTCTTCCATTAAACTTCTTTTTATCTTATCTGTTTTACCTTCCAATAGTGCTATAACTTCATCTATGTTTTTTCTGTATTCTTCTTTTGATATATAC
>ERZ779940.567-NODE-567-length-9275-cov-2.52223_pt1 | contig 9275 bp, 8 predicted proteins | sample MGYA00511063_ERZ779940 | MGnify/ENA primary metagenome ERZ779940 (study PRJEB29588, sample SAMEA2146682) | human gut metagenome | biome: human gut; feature: human-associated habitat; material: faeces | place: Denmark | collected 2008/2010 ...
CACGGTAGCAGCGGGCAATCTGGAAATAACGGTCAAAACCGGACACCATCAAAAGCTGTTTAAACAACTGCGGAGACTGCGGCAGCGCATAGAAAGAACCCGGATGCACACGGCTCGGTACAAGGTAATCTCTTGCGCCCTCCGGTGTGGATTTGCACAATGTCGGTGTCTCGATTTCAAGGAATCCCTCTTTTGACATAAAATCACGCATCAGATACGTAACTTTGCTGCGCATCATCAGGTTGCGCTGGATATCCGGTCTTCTTAAATCCAGATAACGGTATTTCAGGCGGATCTCATCCTTCGTCTGGCTGTTTTCTTCGATCTGGAACGGCGGTGTCTGTGATTCGGACAGCACGCGGATATCTGTGGCGATCACCTCGATATCTCCGGTCTTTAACGCTTCATTGACTGCTGCGGAACGTTTCTGTACCGTACCGGTCACAGCAATGACAAATTCGCTTCTGAGCGTTCCTGCCTTTGTAAATCCATCTGCTCCTACACTGTTTTCATCAAACACGATCTGAAGGATCCCGGAACGGTCTCTTAAATCGATAAAGATCAGACTTCCCAGATTTCTTCTTTTCTGTACCCATCCCATGACGGTGACGGTCTGCCCGATATTTGCCGCAGAAACCTCCGTACATCTGTGGGATCTTTTCATGCCTCTCATTGACTCTGCCATGAGTATTTCCTCCTGATTTATCCTATAATTTCAATTTGATTTAACAATTATTTATTAAAAAACTCCACAAAATCGGTATAGCCCTCTGCGGTAAGTTTTTCTTTCTGGAACTTTTTGTTCTTGTTCATGCGTGTCACTAAGATCTGTTTTCCTGCGGCACGCTCGTCCGCTGCCTGTTTCATGACCTCGCAGAGCTTGTCGTTCGGATAGCCCTTTTCGATCAGATATGCGGTCTTCTCCTGGGACGGAACTTTAAATCCGCTCTCTAAAAGCAGCATGATGATACGCTCAAATCCGATGGAAAATCCACACGCCGGAACATCCTGTCCGGTAAATTTTCCGATCATCTTGTCGTAACGTCCGCCGCCGCCACAGCTTCCGCCGAACTCCGGCATAGCTATTTCAAAAATAGTTCCTGTATAATAACCCATGCCACGCACTAAAGTCGGGTCAAATACCATTTTAAAGTCTGCTGCTTTGGTTGCTTCTACGCTGTCGATAATCTCTGTCAGGTTCTGCTTTACTTCTTCCTCTAAGAATCCTGCTTCAATTAATGTATCACATAAGGTAACCAGTCCGTTTTCGGTACCTTCTGCTTTTTCAAATAAGGATAAGTACTTATCGACCGCTTCTTCTGCAAAGCCTTCCTTTTTCAGTTCTTCTGCAACTCCGTCCAGCCCAATCTTGTCCATCTTGTCTAAGATGATAAATACAAGGTCGTAGCTTTCTTCCAGAAATCCGCTGTAAGCTGCCATTGCTTTTAAAATACGGCGTTCATTGATTCGGATTTCAAAATTCTTAAATCCAATCCTGCCGAGGGTTGTAGTTGTTGCAAGAATCAGCTCAATCTCTGCCAGATTGGACGGCTCTCCTAAAATGTCAATATCGCACTGCATGAACTGACGATAACGCCCTCTCTGAGGACGGTCAGCACGCCACACATTTCCCATCTGTAATGCTTTAAACGGGGATGGGAGCTGGTTACTGTTATTGGAATAGAATCTTACCAGCGGAACGGTAAGGTCGTAACGCATACCAAAATCCACTACATCTTCTTCTTTTTCTGCTGTCTGTAAATTCAGCTTTTCACCACGTTTTAATACTTTGAAAATGAGTTTTTCATTTTCTCCACCCTGTTTGCTGGTGAGGTTTGCAATATTCTCCATACAAGGAGTTTCAATTGGTGTAAATCCAAAACTCCGGTAGGTCTCTTTGATTACATTCTGCACATAATCACGAATCTGCATCTCCTCCGGTAAAATATCCTTCATGCCTGTAACCGGCTTCTTACTCAATGCCATGAAATTTCCTCCATTTTCCGAGATAAGCATTTTATCTATTTTTCTTATTATATATTTGTATTCATACAGAACTATTATATTTTTCGTGTTCTGATATGTCAACCGCTTTTATTCCTTCGTAAAGAGCCGGCTCTTCCGTTCAATCATCTCATCAATCCTTGTGATATACTGTGCCACATCCTTGACATTCTCGGCACGTTCAATCCGGTGTGTGCCATCGGGATTTGGCTGTACCCAGACACGCTTCGTGGATGCACCAGCACCACAGGCTACAATACTCTGTTTCTCTTCCATAATAAGAACATTGTATACACCGGCTTTTCCCGGTGCTGCATAGCCTACGTTTTCAAAATTGCCTGCCATATTCTTCTGGCGGTATAAATAATATGGGAAAAGGCCCATTTCTTCTGCCACTTTCGAAGTCAGTGCGATATGGTCTGCGGTATTGACAATTTCAAAATCCTGATAACGCTCTCTTTGTATATTCAGCCTTGCTGCACGCTTGATGGCAAGTGAGTGAACCGTCAAATTATCCGGTGCTAACTTCCGGATTACTTCCATGGTATCTGCTACATCCGAAAGACTTTCTCCCGGAAGTCCTACAATTAAATCCATATTGATATTATCAAAGCCTAATTCTCTTGCCAGATAAAAGCTGTCAATGGTCTGCTGTACGGTATGATGTCGTCCAATCAAATCCAGAGTTTCCTGTTTCATGGTCTGTGGATTAATGGAAATTCTGCTGATATCATGATTGCGAAGCACCATAAGCTTCTCTTTTGTAATGCTGTCCGGTCTTCCGGCTTCCACTGTAAATTCCACTAAATCAGATAAATCAAAACTACATTTAATTTTTCGAATCAATCTGTCTAACTGTTGTGGATTTAATGTGGTCGGTGTTCCACCACCAATATAAATGCTGTTTAATTTCTTATGTGCAAATTTGACTGCTGTATAATCCAGTTCCTTTTCCAGTGCACTTAAGTAGTCATCCATGCGGTTTTTCCAGGCTGACATGGAATAAGAAGTAAAGGAACAGTAAAGGCAGGTCGTCGGGCAGAATGGAATTCCAATATAAAGGCTGTAGCCTTCTTCGTAGTCTAATTTGTGTAAAAGTTCCAACTCCCGCTCTGCAATTTCAATACTGAGCTTTATCTTCTCATCGGAGGTAAAATACGTTTCCTTCATATAGCGGGCAATTTCTTCCTCGCTCTTACCCTCTTCTAAAAGTGCCATCGGAATCTTGGTCGGACGGATACCGGTAAGATTTCCCCACGGAAGCTCCACTCCGGTATATTCTGACAATAACCGATACAGTGTCCGCTTTAAACTGTTCTTGGTCTCCTTGCGGTTTGTATAATCTACTGCTACACATTTTGTAATGCCGGTCTGATTCGCATTGTCTTCCGAAGCCTCCACCCGTTTCCAGGAAAAAATGATTTCTTCCGGTGCAAACTGTACATCCATGTGATAATGTACCGGCTCTTCTTTTTTCTCCTTATCCTTCGTGGAAACATATACCTCTTCCTTCGGATAAAATGCCTTTACCAACGAATGGATATCATATTCAAATTCTGCTTTATCTAATAATACTGTTATCATGGTTCGTCCTTATAAATACGGATTATGCATCCGCTCATAGCCTATTAAAGTGCTTTCGTCATGTCCGGTATACACGGTCACATCATCCGGCAGCGGCATCAGTTTTTCTCTGATTGCCCGGATTAAATCCGATGCACTTCCTCTTGGGAAATCGGTTCTTCCCACAGATTCCTGAAACAGCGTATCTCCGCTGAAAAGAATCTTCTCATCTGCAATATAATAGCAGCATCCGCCAATGGTATGCCCCGGTGTAAAAAATACACGGATGGAAAATCCTGCAAGATTTAATACTTCTTCGTCTTTTACGAAAATATCTGCATGATAGACCTTATGCTCTCCTATCATCCCGCAAAGGTTAAGTCCCGGGTCTTCCAAGGTCTCCCTCTCTGCCTCATGGGCATAAATGGAAATCTGGTATTTATCTGCAAGTTCTTCTGCTGCTCCTGCATGGTCAAAATGTCCATGGGTCAGAAGGATTGCCACCGGTTTTGCCCCGGTTTTCTCAATCTGCTTTTCAATCAACTGTGCCTGGTCTCCCGGGTCTACCACAAGAAGTTCTCCTGTCTTATGATTTACCAGAAGATAGCAGTTGGTGCAGACCGGTCCCACAATATATCGTAATACTTCTGTCTGTTCTGTCATAATTTTCCTCTTCTATAATAATAACTGACTTTGACTTTTTTTCATAAATCAGCAATTTATTTTGCTAATGCTCTATCAGCCGGTAGTACGTTCAATATCAATCACGCTCTCTACCTGACGGATTTTTTCTATTAAGCTGCTCAATTCCTCTTTGCCTTTGGTATTAAAGGAAATAGAAATGGTCGCAACACCCTGTTTACTGGTCTTGGAATTAATGGAACTGATATCAATTTCCCGTTCGGTGAAAATTCTGGTAATATCTACTAAAAGTCCGGTACGGTTATTACCAAATATTTTAATCTCAGCAAGATAAAGTCCATTGTCACCCTGCTCTGCGCCCTGCTGCCACTCTGCATCAATCAAACGCACTTTTTCCAGCTCGGAAAGGTTCATGATATTAATGCAATCGGTACGATGAATCGATACACCACGGCCTCTTGTGACAAATCCTACAATTTCATCTCCCGGCACCGGGCTGCAGCATTTGGAAAAATGCACTGCCACATCATAAAGTCCTTTTACAATGATACCACTCTTGGATTTCTGTGGAACTGCCTTATCCTTATTCTCGGAAGACACATTGTTCAATACATCCTCATCGGTAAGCTGGATTGGGTGGTCTTTCCGGTACTCCTCCAGCATCTTATTCACGACCTGGCCTTCTTTCAGTCCGCCGTGTCCTAAGGTTGCCAGTGCGGAATCCCAGTCATGGAATCCATATTTCCGCATAACCTTACTCTGATATTCCGGTTTGTTAATATCCGTAAGATTAATGGATTTTGCCTTACAATACTGGGCAATCAGTTCCTTGCCCTTTACGATATTTTCTTCTTTTAACTCACTCCGAAACCACTGGTTAATCTTATTTTTTGCCTGTGTACTCTTAACAATATTTAACCAGTCACGGCTCGGTCCCTTGGAATTCTGGGACGTGATAATCTCAATACGGTCACCGTTCTGAATCTCGTAATCAATTGGAACTAATTTACCATTTACTTTGGCTCCAATCATCTTATTTCCAACTGCCGAGTGGATACTGTACGCAAAGTCCACCGGTGTGGAACCCGTTGGCAGGTTCTTTACATCTCCGGACGGAGTAAAGCAGAATACGGTATCGGAAAAGAGGTTCAAATCACTCTTTAACAGGCTCATGAACTCTTTATTATCTGACATGTCTTTCTGCCATTCCAGAATCTGGCGCAGCCAGCTTAACTTCTCTTCCTCTGATTTGGTGGTAGCCACTGTGCCGCCGTTATTGGCAGCTTCCTTATATTTCCAGTGGGCAGCGATACCATATTCTGCGGTACGATGCATCTCAAAGGTACGAATCTGAATCTCAAACGGCTGTCCGGTCGGTCCAATCAGTGTGGTGTGGAGGGACTGATACATATTCGGCTTTGGCATAGCGATATAATCTTTAAAACGTCCCGGGATTGGTTTATACATCTCATGGATGACACCCAGTGCTGCATAGCAGTCCTTGACATTATCCACGATAATTCTTATGGCAAATAAATCATAAATCTGGTCTAAGGTCTTATGCTGATTGACCATTTTCTTATAAATGGAAAAGAAATGCTTTGCTCTTCCGTCAATCTGTGCCTTGATTCCTGCATTTTCAATATGTTTACTCACTTCTTTTACAAGGCTCTGCACATAATCATCACGGACACTCTTACGAAGTGCAACCTTTTCTACCAGATCATAATATGCTTCCGGCTCCAGATACTTTAAGGAAAGGTCATCTAATTCGATTTTAATTTTAGAAATACCAAGACGCTGTGCAATCGGCGCATAGATGTCCATGGTCTCTCTTGCTTTTTCCTTCTGCTTCTCCGGTGTCATATATTTTAACGTACGCATATTGTGCAGCCGGTCTGCCAGCTTGATTAAGATAACACGGATATCCTTTGCCATGGCAAGGAACATTTTTCTTAAGTTCTCTGCCTGAACCTCGACTTTATCCGCATCATAAGATAACTGACCCAGCTTTGTAACGCCATCCACCAAAAGGGCAATCTCTTCTGAAAACTCCGAAGCAATTTCCTCTACTGTCATGACGGTATCCTCTACGACATCATGAAGCAGTCCGGCTACGATAGTCTCTTTATCCAGCTCCAGCTCCGCTAAAATAATTGCCACACACAACGGATGAATGATATATGCTTCACCGGATTTTCGTACCTGTCCCTTATGTGCCGTATCCGCTGTCTTATATGCCTTTTCAATCAAAGAAATATCTGTCGATGGGTGATATTTCTTCACACTGGCAATCAGCTCCTGATACAGGCTCTCCGGACTGACGAATTCCTGCATGGTCTTTATGTTGTCATCCTTAGACACCACTTCATTTTCTAATTCTTCTAATTCTTCTGTTGTAATATCTGCCATAATTCACACCAACTTTTTTGCGTTTTATCCCACTTTTAACTATGATTTTTCATTATAATAAAAAATATATAAAAATGCAATCTTTTATACTTGCCATTTTCCCCCGGAAACCTTATACTTTATGGCTGAATGGCAGATATTTTCTATCTCTTTTAGAAAGGAGTTTTCCCTTATGCATCCAGTTATATTATTTTACAATTTAGAAAACAGCAAAGGCAGAACATTAAAAATGCTCTGCCTCCGGTTAAAAATAAAAATCCGTATTATCACCAAAGAACAATATAACCAGACTTTAGGTGCCCTCGCAGGGATTGATGGCTTCCCTTTGAAAGAAGAGGTCTATACCGGCGATGGTTTCACCGACGAAATGCTGGTATTCAAAGGCTTTGATAATGCTCTTTTAGACCGTTTCCTGGTGGAATTTAAAAAGCTTCATCTTACCAGAATCGGTCTGAAAGCCGTTCTCACGGAGCACAATATCAACTGGGATTCCATTGCACTTCATGAAGAACTCTTAGCGGAAGATAAGAAAATGCATGAAAATTAATCTTCTCCTGCAATTTCTATGGTGTATGCTGCCTGAAAGCATGCACCCTGCGCTAACGCATGTCCCCATTCCCTTTCTTCCAAACTTCCGTTAAAATCCTCTTTATCGCATCTTCCAAACCAAGGTTCAATGGCTGCATACGGTGCATTCTTCTTCTCTGCTGACCAGAGTCCAAATAACGGAGCTTCCGGGAAATACACATTTAAGTAATTCTTTCCTTCCGGATCACGCAAAGATACTTCATGAGTCTGGTTATTCTCTATCACATAAGCACCATTGTCAAAGAAATCCTTCGTAAATGCTGCAAATCCATTTTCTAACTTAAGCTCACTTTCGCTGTTTAATGCCAGTCCGGATTCTACGTCAAAATCACGACAGATGACATTTCCATTCATATGCATGTCATAGCCATAACCGCTCTTGTCCGCTTCGCCATGTACCGGGCAGGAGAAGCATGGATGGAATCCACAGGAAAAATACATTTTTTCCTTGCCGGTATTCTTAATGTTCCATGTAATTTCCAGTCTGTTGCCATTCATATGATAGATTAATTCCATCGCATAATCGAAGGGATATTTTTCTTTTGTTGTATCATCGGACTGATGGGTAAAAACGAGTGTATTTTCATCTTTTTTCTCCACCTTCCACTCTACATCACGGACATAGCCGTGCTGTCCCATCTTGTAAGACTTTCCCTGATAATGATAGACTCCGTCTTTTAAGCTTCCAACAATCGGAAACAGGTTTGGTGCACTCCGTTTGTAATACTCCGGATTGCTGCACCACATGTACTCAATGTTACTTTTCTTTCCAAGCACAGATTTCAGTTCTGCCCCAAGGGACTCAACTTCCACCTTCATGCTCGCGTTTTCCATGGAATAACGCATATCCTCTCAACCTCTTTTCTCGTATTCTATGATCTGACATCACAGTATCCAGCACCTGATAAAATCGTCTGCTGTGATTTGCTTCTACCAGGTGTGCCAGTTCATGAGCAGCAACATATTCTGCGCATTCTAACGGAAGGTCTGCCAGTACTTTATTCAAAGTAATGGATGCCTTTGCCTTGCAGCAGCTTCCATAGCGGCTGGTCATGCTGCGGAATCTGACCGTTGGCATAGAAATATGATAAGCCCGAAACAGTTCATACTCCTGCAGCAGTATATCTCTTAAATACTGCTCTTTCTGCCGGTTCCACTCCAGTGCATCCACATCTATCCTCTGCTGATTTGCAAGCTTCTTTTGCATCATGCGGATCCACTCCGCCTTGCTCTGCACAAATGCATCCACTTTCTTTTTGCTCATGCGATAGGGCATCGTTACTGCTACTGCGCCATTGGCTTTTACCCGGATGATAATATTCTTTACTTTTTTTGGTGTCAGTTCATATTGTATTGTATTCTCCATTCCATTATTATAGCTTTTTGGTCCCGGCACTGACAAGCCTTTTTCTTTTTTTCCTTTTGCTATTTCTGTCGTATCATTTTATACTGTTACTCCGCCTCTGTCTCCGGGGCAGCCTCTGCTTTTTCCAGGGCATCATCAATGGCGTGAATCAGCACCATGGACGTATACTGGTTATCATCGGAATAGCTGAGATTATCCGTTGACTGATTTTCATATATCTGTTCTTTCAAATTATCCAGTGCCGGCTGCATCAATGGATACATTGCGGTTACAGTTTCATCGAGATTTACCAGCGAAATGGAATTGATTTTATTCTCATCCACCACAACCTCCACATCCACGGTTTTATCATTAAATATGATGGAAGACGTATATACCCCTGCCACATATTTCATGGTCTCCCGGCTCTCCTCATCTTTATCCGGAGAAAACATATAGACCAACAATAATACCAGTAATATTCCAAGTACCGCAAAAATTCCTGTGTAAATCAGTTCCTTCATATGAAGCACTACAATCTTTGTCTTTGCACTCAAGGGAGTCCTCCTGCTTTCTTGCTTATTGTATTTTATGTGAAAACTTTTCTAATATTACACTTGACAAACCCTTTTTCTTATAGTATAGTAAATTTCGTGTTCAGCACAAATGCGATAGTGGCGTAGTTGGTAACGCGCGACCTTGCCAAGGTCGAGACCGCGGG
>ERZ779940.580-NODE-580-length-9087-cov-1.64139_pt1 | contig 9087 bp, 4 predicted proteins | sample MGYA00511063_ERZ779940 | MGnify/ENA primary metagenome ERZ779940 (study PRJEB29588, sample SAMEA2146682) | human gut metagenome | biome: human gut; feature: human-associated habitat; material: faeces | place: Denmark | collected 2008/2010 ...
GACAGACGCTTTTCAGATTATAAAAGGTCGGTTCGTCTACGATCTTTGTATTCATCATCTCTACCCGGTATGGCTTATCCTTGCAGTCCAGATAATCAATTGCATTCCGGATCTCCGATTTCAGACCAAAATACTGACTGATATCTACATAACCATTGCTGTCATATCCCTTAATTCCATTGATCGTTGTCTCAACCAGACAGACAATCAGAAGCACATAGGATATGATCCGTTTCCACATACCCTTCGTCAATGTGAAGCCGACCATGCATACTGCGTATGCTGTTATAAAGATCTCTGTCCATAACAAGGTTTCCTTTTCCAGTGTACACTTCTTTGTCGCCAGGATCAGGAATGCATATCCACAGGCAATCCCAAGCATAACTGACAGGATATCCTTCTTCTGAAGCTTCATCAGCACTTCACAACACATGGCAAGTAGCAGGAAAATGAACAGAAATGAAAAACGATTCGGGATTCCATACTGATCATGGAAGCCATGCCAGATATAATTCAAAAGCTGGTTGTTAAAGCTTGCAAATATAACTACAAGTATGATCACATTTTTAACCTTATCCCACAGCTTGATCCTACGGTTCAGCAGATATACAAACAGCAGAACAAAACAGATCGTTCCACAGTATATATTCAGCCCGCCGTCAAATTGCTGGTTCTTGATCGGCTTTGTCAGATAAAAAAGCTGTTTGATCTGATCCCAGATGCTTCCATACCATTCTGCTTTCGGAAATACACGGTTTGCCGAAGCGGTTGTATTCAGTCCAAGGTACGCCGGGATCAGAAGAAATGCTGCCATTCCGGCCGCCAATAAGGAACAGCCCGCTAAACGGAAACCATCCGTAAAGAATTTCTTTATGCTCTTATGATTGGTCAACAGGAATTCCATAACGAGGAAAATACAGATCATGAAACAAATATAATAATTACACATCAATCCATAGAACAGGGACAGCACATATAACTTATAATTCCCGGTTTCTGTCATCCGTTCAAAGCCCGCCATAATAAGCGGAAGGATCAGGATGCAATCCATCCACATTAAGTTCCAGGAATAACCAATAATATAATTGCTTAATGCATATGCCGTTGAAAAGATCAGAATCACTGCCTGATATTTCCCCTGTTCCTCACATTTTTCCCGCATATAATAAGCAAATGACATACCGGATAAAATGATCTTGATTCCGATAAACAAGCTCATCGCAATATAGATATGCTCCTGCTTGAACAATACCACAAGGAAATTGATCGGGCAGGCAATATAATAGGCAATGATCGACAGCATATTGCTTCCAAGACCGATATCCCAGGTATAAAACAGACTTCCTTCATTTTGAAGCTTATCATAATAATCAGAAAAAAACGGAAGGTACTGATGCAGGCTGTCCACCATGGTCAGACTGTTCCCGCCAAATGGTCCGATCTTTTCTGCTATCCATACTCCCAGCAGGAAACAAGCCGGAAGCAGTCCGGCAAGAAGAATAATATAGTTTTTCTTCATAAACAACCGTATAGACAGCTTTTTTTTCTTAAAGACGAAACATTTGCCAAATACATAATTGATCACAACTACAAAGAACTGAATAATGATCTTGGATAAGAATTCATTACAGCGGAAGGAATCACATAACAGATTCGTTCCAACTACTTCGACCAGCATGGCAAGAAGCCTGGTTCCGACAAAGGATATAAATTCCCGGCTTAAAGTCACGGCATCCTTCTTACTACTCTCCGTAAATACAAAAAACTTATTTGCAAAAAATGCAAACAGGATCGCCAGCGATATCGCTATGACATTCGCTCCGCTTCTGGATAAGCCGGTGAACATCCGCAGAAGATAAAATGAAACGATATTTACAACTGTCGTGGCTCCACCCGCTATTACATATCTTACAATCTCTTTTTTTAATAACTTCTTTATTGTGTCCATAACTATAACTCTCTTATATCAGTGCAGCCGAACAGATACCCCTGCCGGCTGCATGTTCATGTGTGTGCATTCTTTTTTTATTTTGTATTACCCAGACCTGACAGCAGATAGATCAATGGAGAATTCCAGTAGATTGTTATCTCATTACAGGAAAATGACTGTGCATTGTCTGCATAGCGGCTCTCCGGTGCTTTGCCCAGAAGAACAGCCTTCGCATATGGATCTTCCAGATTACTGTCTGCTCCGCCAACTAACATACCCGGCATTGCTACATCTAATACCTGAGATGGTCTGTGGTGTGGATGAAGCGGAGTTCTTGTACCAAAGCCTGTTACATAACAATAGCCGACTGCATTTCTTCCAAGCAGGTAATCTCTCTGATAGGAAGCATATTTTACATAGTCTGCATCTGGCTTCAGCTTGTTTGCCATCAGAAGTAACATTCCCTTATTTGCAATGTTCATATTACTTCCCCATGCAAATGTCTTAGTTGGTGATACCCATACGCCAAAACCATTGTCTTTGATCTGTTCTACCGTCTTATCTACTTCATTGAAGAACAGTTCGTTTGCCTTAGCTGAACCGCCGTCATACTTAATATAATCGTACAGGGCATAATATCCGACATCTGCCCATCCAAGTCCGTAGTTTACAATATCGTCGCCCTCAATGATCGCATCGACTGCTTTCTTATAGGAATCATCTCCGGTTGCTGCATACAATTCTACTGCTGCCCAGATTGCTTCATCACGGAAAATGGTATCCGGATATTCACCGGTTACAATATCATCCGGATTGGAGAATCCGTGCGCATCCATGTTGCCACTCAGATATTCGTATGCTTTCTTTGATGCTTCCAGACATTTTGCTGCAAAATCTGCATCGTATTCTTTATATAGAACAGACGCCTTTGCCATAACAGCTGTAAAATCTCCGGTGGCTGTATTTGAGATCGGACATGCGATCAACTGTGCCGTTTCTTTCTCCGGCATAACTGTCTCAGGAAATACATCACAGGTTACCTTGTGATATACACCACCATTGTCATCCTGCATTTTAAGCATCCAGTCCAGTTCATATCTTGCTTCATCTAAGATATCCGGAACACCGTTTCCGCTTTCCGGAATACCAATATCATCTGCCTTGTATTCATTATCCTCGTATGTCATAAACAAATCCTGTACCGTCTTGGCACCGGATACAACATAACGGCCATAATCTCCGGCATCATGCCAGCCGCCTGTCACATCGATCTTCTTATCAGTCCCGTATACAACCGCTTCTCCTGTATGGCAGGCAGGATGTGCAAATTCGCCTGCAATGCTGCTGTCAAGTTCTACTCCACAACGCTGGTTATACAGCATCAGTACAACATCCTTATACAGGTCACCATAGATATCATCACCGATCTTGAACTCTGCGGATTCTTCTCCATCATCTGTCTTGATCTTATAGGTTCCTGCATCCTTTACGGATGAGAAATCTGCCTGCTTGCAGAACATCTCTGATGGTGGATCGTAGGTAGCTTCTTCCGGCAGATCTGCTGAATATACGGACTTGTTTGATGTTACATCTATTACTTCAAATGACTTTGCATTTTTTCCGATCACAGTAGCAACCTTGGAATCGCCGGTCAGATAACCAACCTGGTTCACATTGATAGCCATAGGATCCGGTGTTGCTTCTACCTGCTGTGCGCCGGAGGCATCAACTGCCTCTAATAAGATATTATCAAAATAAATATTATGCTCTGCTTCGTCTCCGGTCATACCTTCCTGCTTTCCCATATTAAAGCAAAGACGAGGTGCAGGATCGGAATCCTCTTCCATCGTAAACTGTGCTGTAATGTGCTGCGTCTCCGGTCCGATCGTGATCACATCACTGGTATATGCATGATAATCTCCGCCATTGATCTGTAATCTCCATTCGATCGTACGCTCAATATCGCATCTTACATCAAAGGAATATTCATAAACGCATCCCTGATACAGACGAAAGCCATCGTAATAGATCTGGTTTGCATAATCCGCACTTCCTGTCTTTTTGATGTTGATGTGAAGCTCTCCATCCTCATTGGTCATTTCTTCATTTCCACCATTCGTATAGGTGTGGAAACCATCCGTATCCTTATCATCAAAATTGATATTGATGACTTTATCACCATCTGAAACACCCAGTGCCTCTGTTGTTGGCTCCTCTGTTTCCTCTTCGGTTGCCTTCTCCGTTGTCGTTTCTTCTTCCTCAGTGGACTCGGCTTCTGTCGTAACCTCTGTCGTCTCAGCGGTCGTTCCATCTGCATCTTTCTTTGTACCACTGCAGCCTGCAAGCAGTGACATGGTCATCGCGGCAGTCAGACAAAGAACAGCAACTTTTTTCATTTTTCTCATGTTTTATTATCCCTCCATATTTTCTTTATGTACGATACCTTCTCAACTGTACATATATTTATAACACGTCGCCTCCCGGCTCCATATGTCTTTCACTTTTATACCATAACAATTAGCCAGCTCTTACTGCTCCGGATATCGCACGACATCCTGATACCGCATATGTCCGCCAAAGATATCAAGTGCACTTCCGATTGTAAAATCAACCCGGTTTCTGCCAAGCAGCTTCAGTTTATCCAGATCCTCAAAGGACGCGATCCCGCCTGCATAGGTCACAGGGATCCTGCCCCAGTTTCCAAGCAGCTCGGCAATATGTGTCTCGATTCCGGACGCCTTACCTTCCACATCCACCGCATGGATCAAATATTCATCGCAGTAACCGGCAAGCATATCCAGTGTTCCTTCTGTCATTTTTACCTTTGTGAACTTCTGCCAGCGATCTGTCACGATATAATAACCATCCTCGCATCGTCTGCAGCTCAGATCCAGTACCAGATGATTCTTGCCAACTGCCCGTCGGATGGCTTCCAGATTGTCATAGTTGATCTCTCCATTTTTAAATACATACGATGTAACAATCACATGAGATGCCCCCATGTCAAGAAACCGTCCGGCATTTTCCGCATTGATACCGCCACCGATCTGCAAGCCTCCCGGATATTCCGTAAGTGCCAGCTCTGCCTGATAGCAATCCTCCTCATAATACTCGCTTCCCGCCGGATTCAACAGGATAATATGTCCACCCTGTATACCCGCATCCTTATACATCCGGGCAAATGCTGCGCCATCGTACTCAGATACAAAATTCTCTTTTGCAGCATTTCCTTCATCCTGAAGGCTGCTGCCAATGATCTGTTTCACTTTTCCATTATGTATATCGATGCATGGACGAAATCTCATATTTTCTCCCAGGCAATATGCCTTTTTTCATTTTTATATCGTTACAATGTCTGCAAATACAAAGTGTCCGCAGACATTGTTTATTCTAACACAGAACCTTCTATAATCCAAGTGTCATATAAAAACCTGCGGCAGTTGTCCATTTCATGCAGACTCAGATCATGACTCATAACTTACACAAATAGAAAAGGCCGATGCAAGCTCATCGACCTTCTCCTATACATATCACTCCGACATAGACCTGTTCCACGCCAGCCTCCTGTAATGCTTCCGTACATGCCTGCACTGTCGCACCTGTCGTATAAATATCATCTATTAATAAGACCGTCTTCCATTCCGCCGGAAGTGCCCGGACCTCTAATGCCTGTTTTATATTATTTGCACGTTCAAGCGGTGATAATTCCTTCTGTGGTGTCGTATCCGACACACGGAGCAAATGTCCGTTATCTACCGGAATATCCAGTCTCCGTCCTACCACATCTGCCAACAGCTCCGCCTGATTATATCCCCGTTTCCGTAATTTACTTCTGTGAACCGGTACGGGCAAAATGATCTGAAGCCGTTCTGCAAGTCCCGCTTTCCGGATCCGTTCTGCAACAAGACTTCCATAATATTCCACATATTCCCGTTTATTGTGATATTTGATCGCGAGCACACTGGATGCGACCGGTTCCACATACCGGAAGACCGGATATGCCCGTTCAAAACTCCGGATATGCGTCCTGCAGTCTGCACAGTATTCCAACTCCTCGTCATCCAGACTTTTTCCACATTTCATACATGTGGGTTCTGTCACATATGGCAGCAACTCATGTTTTCCGCAGATTCCTTTTGCACCATACGGCATAACCTCATCACAGATCGGGCATCGTCTTGGAAATACCAGATCTATCATTGCCCGGTTCCATTTGTTCTGTATCTGCATATATAGCCCCCTTTATTGCTTTTCCTGTTATATCATGTGCTTCGCACATTCAATGCATTCGGAAATTATCCCTCTCCTGATTTATGCCAGTTCTACCAGTCGTTCTGCAAATGTCGTATACCGCTTCTGTTCGTCGATATTATCGATCATCGTCTTAACCAGACCTATATTGCCTACGATCACAACACCCTTTCTTGCCCTTGTAACTGCCGTATAGAGCAGATTCCTGTTCAGCAGCTTTGCCGGACCTGTAAGAAGCGGAATCACCACGACCGGATACTCACTTCCCTGTGATTTGTGTATTGTGATAGCATATGCATGTTCCAGTTCATCAAGCTGGGAGTAAAGGTAATCTACCAGTCTTCCATCATCATATTCGACAACAATCTTCTGATCAAACTCATCAATCTCTTTTACAAAACCGACATCCCCATTGAATACACCTACCCCCTCTTCCTTCACGAAGCGTCCTTTTGCATCCATGATCTTCCATTCCAGCTTGTAATTGTTCTTGATCTGCATGACCTTGTCGCCCTTACGGAATACAACGTCATTTTTCTCTTTCTCCGGTATACTTCTGTTCGGTGGGTTTAGGATCTCCTGCAGCCGTTTATTCAGATTCTCAACACCCAGCTCATACTTCCGCATCGGAGTAAGCACCTGAATGTTCATCGGATCGACCTGGAAGAACCCAGGCAGACTGTCTAAGATCAGATGTTTCAATTCTGCGATAATATCCTGTGATCCCTGTCTTGGTATGTAGAAGAAATCCCGGCTTTTATTATTGATCGCAAGCTGTTTTCCCGCATTGATCAGATGGGCGTTCGTGATAATGTCACTGTTCTCGCCCTGTCGGAATATCTTATCCAACACTGTTACGGAAAATACTTCCGAACGAATGATGTCCTTTAATACATTTCCCGGTCCGACAGATGGAAGCTGGTTGGAATCCCCTACCAGCACCAGTCTGGTTCCCGGCATGATCGCCTGCAGTAAACTGTAAAACAGGCTGCTGTCTACCATCGACATCTCATCTATGATAATTACATCCGCTTCTAACGGATTGTTTGAATTTCTTGCAAATGTATAGGTGGAACTGTTTCCTTCTTCATCAATCCCGCCACCGGACAGTTCCAGAAGCCGGTGGATCGTCTGTGCCGTATATCCGGTTGCCTCGGTGATCCTCTTTGCCGCGCGTCCGGTCGGTGCTGCAAGCAACAGTTCCAGATTCAATTTCTCAAACATCTTGATCATGGCATTGATCGTTGTTGTTTTACCCGTACCCGGTCCACCTGTGATCACTGCCACGCCGTTATTGACTGCATTCTTGATCGCAAGTTTCTGCTTTTCTTCCAGTGTAATCTTCTCTACTTCCTCGATCTGTGCAAGCATCTTATCCAGTGGACGATCCTCTGATGTGAAATCCAGATCGATATCTGACAATATTCTTGCTGAATTCAGCTCAATATAATAATTTGCCGCAGCATAGACCGCAATTACAGCTCCGTCAAGCTCCTTTACGATCGCCTTGCCTGCCATCTGAAGCTCTATAATCTGGCTTCCGATCTCATTTTCCAGTTCTTCATTATATGGCACATTGTCATCCACCAGAAGTGAATACGTCTTTGCCACCAGCATCTGCTTTGGAAGATACATATGTCCAAGCTGGCTCGCATTTAACAATGTATATAACAATGCTGCCCTGATACGAAAATCCGAATCACTGCTGATCCCCATTCGTTCAGCGATCTCATCCGCCGTCTTAAAACCGACACCACTGATATCCTCAGCGATCTTATATGGATTTGACCGGATGATTTTATACATCTCCTGACCGTATTCATTGAAGATCTTCACCGCCAGATTAATCGAAATTCCATATCCGGTCAGAAAAATGATCGCATCCTGCATCTCTTTCTTTTCATTATAAGAGACTGCGATCTCTCTTGCTTTCCGCTCCGAGATACCCTTGACCTCTGCCAGTCGTTCCGGCTCTTCTTCAATGATACGCAGAGAATCCATCTTGAATTTCTTTACGATACGTTTTGCCAGTGCCTCACCGACACCTTTAATGATACCAGAACCCAGATATCGTTCTACACTTACCATATCGTCCGGCATCTTGATTTCATAGGATGTAAATTTGAATTGGAGATCATACTGGGGATGATTGACATATTCCCCTTCTGCAGATATGTAGATTCCTTCACTGATACCGTGAAGGGTTCCGACAAAAATGTCTTCGCCGTCTTCACCTTCTACAGGGAAAACGGCGTAGCCATTGTCGTCATTTTTATAGATAACTTTTTCAACATAACCTTCTTTTATCACAACAAGTCTCCTGCGTTACTCTGTCTTACTGTTGAGTAATTCGATATATTTTCCTGTTCCGATAGCAACTGCACGAAGTGGATCTTCTGCAGTCATGGTTGTAATTCCTGTCTTTTCTTCCAGAAGCTCTTCCAGTCCGTGGAGCAATGCTCCACCACCGGTCAATACGATACCTCTATCTGCAATGTCTGCTGCCAGCTCAGGAGGTGTCCGTTCCAGAACGGAATGAACGGCTTCACAGATCTGGGATGCAGGCTCACGCAGCGCTTCTTCTGTCTCATCTGATGTTACTGTTACTGTCTTTGGAAGTCCGGTTACCAGATTCCTGCCACGGATATCCAGTGTGATGTTCTCCGGTCTTCTGAAACAGGTTCCGATCTTGATCTTAATCTCCTCTGCGGTTCTCTCCCCGATCAGAAGATTGTGCTTCTTTCTCATAAAACGCACGATTGCTTCATCAAAATCATCTCCGGCAACCTTAATGGAAGCACTTACAACCGGGCCGCCAAGGGAAATAACGGCAATATCTGAAGTTCCGCCACCGATATCGACGATCATATTACCACATGGTCTGTAGATATCAATTCCTGCGCCGA
>ERZ779940.582-NODE-582-length-9079-cov-1.64827_pt1 | contig 9079 bp, 7 predicted proteins | sample MGYA00511063_ERZ779940 | MGnify/ENA primary metagenome ERZ779940 (study PRJEB29588, sample SAMEA2146682) | human gut metagenome | biome: human gut; feature: human-associated habitat; material: faeces | place: Denmark | collected 2008/2010 ...
TTTTCTTCTAAATTTTCTTCTTGATGTTCTTTTCTGTATTCTTCTAACAATCTTGCAACTATTTTTCCTGCTGATATTGCCCCAAATCCAACACTTGCATACATATCCTCTACACTATTATACTTATATTTATTAAGTACTACTTGTACAAAATCATGCTTAAATATTTCCGAATAATTTATGCCTATCTTTTTTATTTCTTTTTCTACTAGTTCCTTACCTTTCACAATATTTTCTTCTCTTTGTGTTTTCTTAAACCAGCTTAATATTTTGCTTTTCGCGCCAGAGCTTTTAATAAACTTTAACCAATCCATGCTTGGACCTTTAGATTGTTCTGATGTTATTATTTCTACTATATCGCCATTCTTCAGTTCTGTAATTATAGGCATCATTTTACTATTTATCTTACATCCTGTCATGTGATGTCCAATTTCTGCATGTATATTATATGCAAAATCTATTGGAGTGCTTCCCTTTGGCAAAGACTTTATATCTCCTTTTGGAGTAAACACATACACTTCATCTTCAAATAATTCTGTTTTCAATGTTTTCAAAAATTCTTCTGGGTCTTGCATATCCTTTTGCCATTCTAATGCTTCTCTAATCCATGCGAGTTTATCGTCTGTTACTGTTACATTTGATTTTTTGTTTCTGCTATTATTAGCTTCCTTATATGCCCAATGTGCTGCTATACCAAATTCAGCTATTCTATGCATATCCCATGTACGTATTTGAACCTCAAATGGTGTACCCTTTTGTCCTATTAATGTTGTATGCAATGATTGATACATATTTGGTTTTGGAACAGCTATGTAATCTTTAAATCTTCCTGGCATAGGAGTGTACAGTTCATGCACAATTCCTAAAGCACTATAGCAATCTTTTACAGAATTAACAATAATTCTTAAAGCAAACAAGTCATATACTTGTTCTAAGGTAATATTATCTCTTTGCATTTTTCTATAAATACTGTATAAATGTTTTGCCCTTCCTGTAATTTCTGCTTCGATCCTTTGCTTTTTTAGCTCTGTCTTAATCTCATGCAATATAATATCTATAAATTTTAGTCTTTCTTCCCTTTTTCTGTTAATTCCTTCCACTATTTCCCTATATTCTTCAGGATATAAATATTTAAATGCTAAATCCTCTAGTTCCCATTTTAATGAATATATACCTAATCTATTTGCCAATGGTGCATACAAGTCCATAGTTTCCTTTGCAATTGCAATTTGCCTATCTCTGGTTAAATATTTCAAAGTTCTCATATTATGTAATCTATCTGCTAATTTTATTAGTATAACTCTTATGTCTTTACCCATGGCTAAAAACATTTTTCTATAATTTTCAACCTGTTGCTCTTTCATACTTGCATATTTTAATTTACTCAATTTAGTAACTCCATCCACCATCTCTGCTACTTCGTTGTTAAACTCTTTCTCTAAATCGCTTTTACTTGTATCTGTGTCTTCTAGTACATCGTGTAAAAGTGCTGCGCATACTGTTGCATCATCTAAGCCCAAATCCGCAAGTATATTTGCAACTTCTATTGGGTGTATAATGTATGGCTCTCCAGATTTTCTTAATTGGTCTTTGTGCTTATTTTTTGCAAATTCATATGCTTTTGATATTAATTTTATATCATTTTTTCTGCTATTTTTTTTCATTGTAGTTATAATTTTTTCTATGGTTGGTTTATTATCTTCCATACAAATAATCATCCCCTTTTGTAATGTCAATTACATTGCTTTTCTAATATCTTTTAAATTTATTTGAATATTCTCTTTGTTTCCAAATGTATTTATTTCAATAGTACCTACAACATCTACTTTATCCCCTAAAAGATACTGTTTTGACAATTCTCCCATATTAAATCCTATTGCATCTATAATATAATTGTCCTGTTTTAATGTTAATTTTAAATGTTTACCATCTGATAGTGCTCTTATGGAATCAATTTTTAAATTCTGTATTAAAAATATTGGCATTTTATTTGCTTCTCCAAATGGCTCTAGCAATTCCAGAGACTTTGCTTCTTCAATACTAATATCTTTTAAATTAATTCTTTTGTCTATGTTTATTATTGGCATTATATCGCTTATATTGCTTTCTTCTGCACATTTTTCTATTTCTGCTTTTAGTTTTTCAAAATTTTCTTTTTTTATAGATATTCCAATTGCCATAGAATGTCCACCAAATTTTTCAATATAATTGTTGCACTTGCTTAAAGCATTGTATAAATCAAATCCTGGTACACTTCTACCAGATCCTTTTCCCATGTCTCCTTCTAAACAAATTAAAATGCTAGGTTTATAATACATTTCTGTAACCTTAGATGAAACAATTCCTATTATTCCATGATGCCAATTTTCTTTTGCAAGTACTATGCATTTTTTCTCTTTGTCATTATTTTTTTCTATTTCTTGTATTACATCCTCAAATATTTGCTTTTCCGTGTTTTGCCTTTCTTGATTGAATTTTACTAAATTCTTTGCTATTTTTAGTGCTTCTTGTTTATCTTCTGTTAAAAATAACTTCAATGCCTCTTCTTGTGCACCCATTCTTCCACATGCATTTATTCTAGGAGCAACTCCAAAAGATATTGCATTAGAATCTATTTTTTTAAAATTTGCTATGTTAAGCAATGTTCGTAAACCAATATTTTTGGTCTGTTCTATTAGCTTAAGTCCTAATTTAGCTATTACTCTATTTTCATCCACCAATGGGACTATGTCTGATATTGTCCCTATGCACACTAAATCTAAATATTTTAAATATTCTTTTTCATCTAAGTTCAACTTTATAGAAATTGCTTGTATTAATTTAAAAACAACTCCTACTCCTGCTAATTGATTAAATGGATATATATTGTCTTTTCTTTTAGCATCTATTACTGCTATAGCATTAGGAAGTTGTTCTGCCGGCTCATGATGATCTGTTATTATTGTTTCAATTCCCAGTGTATTTGCATATTCAACTTCTTCTAATCCAGATATTCCGCAATCAACAGTTACCATTAATTTGTATCCCATATTATATATTTTTAAAATAGCTTCTTTATTTAAACCATAACCTTCGTTTAATCTATTTGGTATGTATTCTCCGGTTTCTAATCCAATTTGATTTAAATATTTTTTTAGTACAGAAACACTTGTTATACCATCTGCATCATAATCTCCATATATCATTATTTTTTCTTTATTATTTACAGCTTTTATTATTCTATCTACGGCTATTTCCATATCTGGCAATAAAAATGGATCATAAAAATCTTTTCTAGTAGGATTTAAAAACACCTCTAATTCCTTTTCTTCTGTAATTCCTCTATTAACCAATATACTTGCTAATAAATTACTAATGTGTTTTTGTTCTACTAGCTCTTCAACCTTATTATCATCTATATTATAACATTCCCATTTTTTATTCATATATCTTCTCCATTCTATTGCAACATTTTATACCAATTATCATATAATGTCAATTTTATTACCTTATTAAATAACCTATTTGTAGCAGTATTTCGAAAATTACTATTTTGATAGTTATAGACATTAATAAGCTAAAATTTACAATAGCAACTCCTTTGTTGTTAATTTTTTTATAATTATTTACTATCTGTTCTATCTCTTCTTTCGTCATCTCATTTTTGTCCTGCATATAACTTTTTGCTAAGTACTCAGCCTTTATCATTGCATCTGTTTCTAAATAACTTCTTATTATATAATATATAAATCCTAGTATTGTTAATATGCTAACATGTAACAACATATTTTTTACCAATAGTGCCAAAACCGATAATACTATAAAATATATTATATATATATTTGAATATATGTAATTAAACATTACCATTCTTTTATTTTGTATAGAATGCAAACACTCATGTGCTATTGTTTGCACACGTGTAAATGTATCTTTTATATTACTTATTAAAATAGTATTTGTGGCTACTATATACAAACTTGCCATTTTACTTTCTGTTTCTTTAACTTTTACTTCTTCATTATCTAACTTTTTTAATATCTCATCACATATTATTTTATTATCAGGTAATTTATTGGTAATTTCCGTCAGTTCTTTATCATATCCAAGTTCTTTTATTTTTTTTACATCATCAATTTTTATTCCAAATAAATATTTTATTAAGTATATAAAAATTATGCATACTAAAACAACAATTAAACTTTCCACTTTTTTGCCCCCTTTACTTATTCTTTTTTAGTAATTTCTTCGAAGTGCGGGCGATTAAAATCGCCCCTACATTTTTCATAGATTACTTTACACTATCCTTATTCTATATAGTTTTATTTTCTTCATCCTCACCATTTTCAATCTTCTCAATGTATCTTATGTGCAATTCAATATCTTCTGCTCTAGGTAATTTGTGCAAGAACTTCTTGCACAAATTTAAAATCCGGATATTCTTCTGCAAATTTTCTCATATACTTTAAATTTCTTATTGAAAACCCTTTTACTTCAGGAAACTCCATTTTTAAATCCATTGATAAATTATCTATAAATTTATTTCCCCATTGATTATTCTCTAAAATAATTTTTCCAATATGCCAATACATAAACATCAATTCTTTGTTAACTGCATAAATTGCTTTATATTGGGTATTTAATACTTCCTGTTTAACATTTTCTAATAATAATTTATATTTATTAATATCTATTTTATTATCCATTTTACCTTCTTCCTAATTTTGCAGATGCCATCTACAAAATTACATTTTCCACTTTATTTACTCTTACTATATCATAAAATTTTAATTTTTTATATTAAAATTGCAAAGTTTTAAACATAATTTATTCAAATATATTTATCATTGTCTTGTCAATCTTAAATTAAAAAATGTAGACAAAATTTTTATTTTTGCCTACAAATATTTTACACTAACGAGAAAGCTATATCCCTACTTTTCTTTTTAGTATATTGTAAAATTTATCCCTAATTGTTTTTATAATACTCCCTTTATGGCTTCTGCTATAATTTTGTTTACGTCTACTATCATCACATTAAACTTTACTTCTAAATCAAAATATTTCTTAATTTGCTCATCTTCTATTAATATTTTATACATATCTTCTAATTTTTTCATTTTGCCTTCATCTTTTTGTTCTCCACTATATTGCATAAGTTGTATATCATATCTTAGTTTTTCAAATTCTTCTATTTTGCTTTTAAGTTCAGGATTTGTCATTATTTCGTCTTTCATACTTTTATACTCTTTATATTCTTGCGATTCTTTTATCTCTTGTGCTAATTTGTTTGCTGTATCATAAACGTTCATATTTTATTTTCCTCCCGATGGTATATTTTAAGCATATGCATGTTTCTTTTTAAAGTTTAATAGATTTACTATTTCTGAATCTGTATTTTTAGCTTTTGCAGCCTTTTTAGCTTTTTCTTGTTCTATTTCTTCTGCTTGTTTTTCTGCAACAGTTTTGCATATAGCTTTTTCATATATATAATGTGTATCTTGCGCAATTTTATTCCAATTAAACTCTTCTTTTACTTTTGCCTTTGCATTTTTGGCTATATTATTTGCCAATTTTCCATCATACAATATACTTAATACAGAATCTGCTATTGAATTTGGATTTCCAGCATATGCTTTCATTCCATTTATTCCATGGTCTACTATTTCATTTAGTCCTCCAACATCAGATACCACGGTAGGAACTCCAGCAAGCATTGCCTCTAATGCAACTATTCCAAATGGCTCATATGTACTTGGAAATACAGCTACGTCTGCACATTTGTACATTTTTTGAACTTGTTTTGCATTCAAATAACCTGTAAAATATACCTTGCTAGAAAGCCCCATTGCATCTACCTGACCTCTTAAGTCATCTAGCATGCCACCCTTTCCTGCAACTATTAATTTTGCATCATTATAATTGCTTAAAATTTTTGGCATAGCAGATATTAAATGTTGAACTCCCTTTTCATATACTAGTCTTCCCATAAATAATATTATTTTTTCGTTATCCATTGCATATTGTCTTCTAAATTCATAGTCTCTTTCTATTCCATTAAAATTGGTTATATTAATTCCATTTGGAACAACATTTATTTTATCAAATGGAAGTCCAAATAATCCTTGTACATGACCTTTCATAAAATTACTATTTACTATAACTTCTGTAGCCTCATATGTTAATAACCATTCTGTATCATTTATATATCTTTGAGCTTCATCATGTATGCCTGAATTTCTTCCTGCCTCTGTAGCATGTATTGTTGCTACAACTGGAATTCCAAATGCTTGTTTTAATGTTTTTGCACTTGTTGCTACTAGCCAATCATGTGCATGTATTACATCAAACTTTCCTTCTTTTCTTATTATTTCAGATGCTTTTGACACCATATTAAAGTTAAGTTGCATAACCCAATCTATAAAATTATTAGGTCTTATCATATAATTTTCTACTCTATATACCTTAACTCCCTTATCATTTTCATATTCTGGTAATTCTCCATCCCTATATGTTACTACTGTAACTTCATGTCCATCCTTTATTAATCTTTTAGACAAATCGTGAACTACCCTTGCAATTCCTCCTACTATTCTAGGTGGATATTCCCATGTAAGCATTAAAATTTTCATGGTCAAAAGCCTCCTCTTTCTTTTTCTTTAGATATTTAATTTATTGGTTATATTTTATACAAAAATTCTACAAAAGTAAACAGTATTTTTGCTTTTTTTATTATTTCTTAAATAAAAAATAAGGGTGTCCTTTTTTGTCCCATTTGCCCAATTAGGGACAGTCCCTAACTGGGCGAATTTATTTTTCTAGCAGCCAATCTAAAACATTAACTTTTTTTATTCCGTCATAATCAGCTATTGGATCTATATCCATTGTAAGTATATATTTAGGATAATGGTCATTTATATCTTGTAATGGTGTTAATTCTCTTTCTAATGTTGCCTTTTCTCTTGTTGTATATGCCACTTGAAAATAAGTAAAGCCTTCTTTATTTTCAGCAACAAAATCTATCTCTTTTTCTCCTGCTTTTCCTATATATACTTTATAACCTCTCCTTATAAGTTCAAGGTATACAATATTTTCTAATATATGACCCACATCTATATTTCTTCTTCCTAATAATGCATATCTCATTGTTACATCAGTTGCATAATATTTTTCCCCTGACTGTAAATATTGTTTTCCTTTTATATCAAATCTAGAAACTTTATTAAACACATAACTTTCAACCAATGACTCTAAATAACTTTCAACTGTGTGAACAGATATAGACCTTCCATCTGAAGTTAATGTATCTGCTATTTTTTTAATAGATAAACAATTTCCTATATTATTAAACATAAATCTAGCAACTGTTCTAAGCATTGTTGTATCGGCATTTTTTTTTCTTAGCCCTATATCTTTCACAATTATTGTATTATATAAGGCATCTAAATAATCGTCAATTTCCGATTCTTCTTCTAGCTTTAAAGCATATGGAAATGAACTTCTATTAATATAATTTAAATACATCTTTTCATCTGCATCTTTTTTATAATAATTTAAATATTCTTTAAATGATAATGGATACATTTTTATTTCTATATATCTGCCTGTTAACAATGTTGCTAACTCGCCAGATAATAGATATGCGTTAGAACCCGTTATATACACATCCACATTTTTCATAATATATAGTCCATCAACGGCTTTTTGAAAATCTGAAACTTTTTGAACTTCATCTAAAAATACATAATATTGCTTTTTATCTTTTATTTGTTCTTTTACATATTTATATAATTCCTTATAAGTGTCAAATTCATTATCTGGATTTTCAAGATTTACTGATATTATATGATTATCTTCTATTCCTATACTTTTTAAATAATCAATATATATATCAAATAAAGTTGATTTTCCACATCTTCTTATTCCTGTTATAACCTTTATTAAATCTTTATCTTTCCATTTTTTTAATTTTTCCAAATATTCTTTTCTTTCTATCATATTCTCGCCTCCATAATCATTATACTATATTTTTTGCAAATTTGCAATAGAATGCATTTTTTTATCGTTTTTTATAATTATTTGCATTGAAATTAATTTTTATTCCTTAAGTCCTTCAAAATTTTTATTAAATAAATTAGTTCTAACTTTGGCAAAGGGTGTCCCTTTTTGTCCAAATTGCCCAATTGGGGACTGTCCCTAATTGGGTGAATTCAAAGAATAAAATTTGCAAAAAATGAAATAATAATATTAATTGTATGCAAAACGTTTACAAATGCATACAATTATATTATAATATAGTTAATATAGATATATTATACAGATAGGAGTTGGTAAAAATGTCAACAGTGAGAATAAATGATAATATAAAAAAAGAGGTTATGCCCATTTTAGACGATTTGGGATTATCTTTAAGTGAAGCAATAAATATATTTTTGCATCAAATTAAATTAAATAATGGAATACCTTTTACCTTAAAAAGAAGAGAAATAATAGAGTTAAATGATGGACATGGATCTTATGTATGCGAGTATGGACATCTACATGATTACAGCAAATTAAATGTTAATGAAATGCTAAAAGATATTGATGAAAAAACATACAATAATGTAGAGGAATTGAAAAAAACATTGGAGGAAGAATAATATACTATGTATAAAATCGAAATAACAAATAAATTTAAACAAAGTATGAAAAAAGCAAGAAAAAGACGGTATAAATATTAATTTAATATATGATGTTATTAATACCTTAGCCCAAGGAGATATCCTCGCAGAAAAATATAAGAATCATCCACTCAAGGGAAATTTAAAAGGCTTTTACGATTGTCATGTTCTTCCAGATTTAGTTCTAATATACAAAATCGAAAAAGAAAAGTTAATTTTACTACTATTTGATATTGAATCACATTCAAATTTATTTTAAAAGGTGTCCTTTTTTGTCCAAATTGCTCAGTTAGGGACTGTCCCCCGATTGGGCATAAAGTAAAAGAGGCATATGCCTCTTTTACTTTATTTATATTATTAAAATTCTAAGCACCTGTTACTGTATCAACTTCAAATTTCAAATTAAAGTCTAAATATGTACCTGAAGCACCAGTGTA
>ERZ779940.584-NODE-584-length-9060-cov-1.40577_pt1 | contig 9060 bp, 9 predicted proteins | sample MGYA00511063_ERZ779940 | MGnify/ENA primary metagenome ERZ779940 (study PRJEB29588, sample SAMEA2146682) | human gut metagenome | biome: human gut; feature: human-associated habitat; material: faeces | place: Denmark | collected 2008/2010 ...
TCCATTCAGGCATATTAACTTGTACTTCAAGAATTGGAAATTCATATAAAGCTTCTCTTAAAATAGTAGTCATTTCTCTTTCATTCATTGCATCAATATTGATAGGTAAGACAGGAACGCTATATTCTTCTCTTAGGCTTTCTGCTAGACGTTCAGTCTCAGGTAGAGTAGGATGGGTTGTATTTAATAAGACAATGAAAGGTTTTCCAATATCTTTTAATTCTTCAATAACTCTATTTTCAGCTTCTAAATAATCACTACGGTTAAATTCACCAATAGAACCATCAGTAGTTACTACAATTCCAATAGTTGAATGGTCCTTAATAACCTTCTCAGTTCCAATTTCTGCTGCTTCTGTAAAAGGTATTTCTTCATCATACCAAGGTGTTTTAACCATTCTTGGACCATTCTCATCAGTAGCACCCTTAGCATTATCAATAACAAATCCGACACAATCTACTAATCTAATGTTACAATCAAAGTCATCAATCTTCACTTTAGCAGCTCTATTAGGAATGAATTTAGGTTCTGTTGTCATAATAGTTTTACCAGCAGCACTTTGAGGAATTTCATCAAGTGTTCTTTTTTTCTCGTACTCATCTTCAATATATGGTACCACTAAAGTTTCAACCATCTTCTTAATAAAAGTACTCTTACCAGTTCTAACCGCTCCAACAACTCCTAGATAAATGTCACCCCCTGTCCTTTGTGCAATATTTTTAATGATTTCATATTTTTCCATATATTCACCTTTTTCTTTTATTCATTTTAACTTTATGTAGAAATATATGTCTTTATGAATAGAAATATTATGTTAATGTTGATGTGACGATATTTTTATTGTATAGTATACTTAAATTTAAAAAGAAGGGGTTATTATGAATACAAAAGAAACTAGAGCAACAATATCTAAAATATTTAATTATATAGAAAACGGTGTAGAAAAAACTTCCTTTGGAGATTTTTATGGTCATCCAGGATTATATTTCTTTCATACTAAAGAAGAATTTGCTATTATGTTGGATAAATGTTTAGATAAAGAATCTTATGATAGATATGATATTTATTACATAGTAGAAAAGCTAATAAAGTTTTTACTTGATAAGTATGATTCACATACTAAACTTTACTTTAAAAATAGTATCTATTTCCCTATAAGTTTTAAAATTCAAGGTAACGATTTCTATATTGTTAACATAATAGATGAATATAAAGATGTAGTAGGTGGAAAACTAGTTTCAATTAATAATATACCTGTGGAAAAAATAGTCTATGAACTAGAACAGATAATTAATTATTCAACAGAAGAATATAAAAATATAATGTTGACTAGTGATATAAAACAGTTATATATTTTAAGATCATTACCAAGTATTAACAATAATACAGATAAAATTACATATCAAATAAACTGTGATGGAAAGGTAATAGATGTTAGTTTTAAGAAAACAGAAAGGTATGATAAATTAGAATCGACTGTTAAAGAAAATTATACTTATGAAAAAGTGGATGATATTTTAATTATTCATTATAACTCTTGTAAAGATATAGAAAAGATGGAAAAGTTAGTTGAAAAACTTAAGGCTATAGAAAAGGATATCAATTATTACATAGTGGATATAAGAAATAATAGTGGTGGATTTTCCAATATCAACCATATATTAATTGACTTTCTAACAGGTAAAAGTATAGTTACTCTTATAAATGAAACAGTGTTTTCATCAGGAAGAATGATGCTTGTTGATTTAAAAAAAATTGGTAGTTATGTTATAGGTACAAATATTAGTACATCACTAAATGCCTTTGGAAATGTACCTGGTGGTTTAGAAGTGGAAAAATTAGATTTAATTGTTAAGAGAAGTAATACTTATTGGTATTATGATGAAAATTTGAGGTGTCAAGGATTTACAAAAGATAATTTTTATTCTTATTTTAAGGATAAGAAGGAATTATTGAAACCTAAAATTATTGAACCAGATGAATATGTTTATAATACTGTTGATGATATTATAAGTAATAAAGATTCACAATTAGAAAGAGCAATTGAATATATAAAATTAAAAAAACAACCATTAGAAACAAATAAATTGGAGGGAAAATGTATCAAGAAGATTATTTAAGAAATTATATAAAAGAATCAGAATTAAGAGAATTTAATGATAGAATAAAAGTAAGGTTATCTAGTGAACTAGCCATAAAATATGATTTGGGAGTTTATACTAATTTTTTAACAAGAATTGAAAATGAAATGAAGATGCTAGATAAATTAAAGATTAAATACCCAGCAAATGCAAAACCAATACTCTATATTTATGTAGTACCAGATGATAACTTTACCTTCCTATTACAAATGCCTACTTTATTTTCTAAAGATAAAAAGAGTGGTGGAAAGCCTGTTACTTGCTATGATTTGGATGGTTTTTCTCTTGCTTATGGACTAAGTCAAAATTGTTTAGAAAATAAAGAAACTAATAATTTAGAAATAGCTGATTTAGAAAATGAATTACATGAGTTATCACACATTGTAATTAGTCAGTTTTTACTTGGTAATCAAGTTATTTCAGAAGGTATTGCAGAAACATTACCACTATACTGTTTAAGATTAGAAGAAAAGTTTGAAAAACATAAACAAGTTATTGCTACTTTAGAAGAAAATAATATTTATTCTCTTAAAGAATTATTAAATAAACAAAGAGATGGTTCTTATGGTAATGATGCTGTTTTATCAAATATGACTTGTTCATATATATCATCATATTTGTTTGTTAGAGGATTACTAGAAAGAGTAGAAGAAAAATATTTGCTATCAACAACTGAAGCTATTAACTATCTTTTTAGTATTTTAAGAGGAAATAGAGGATATGCTAATGAATTTTTAATATATGATATAGCAGATGCATTAGAATTATCACATGATGAGTTACTTAATAAAAAAGATATGCAGAAGAAAGCATTAAATTCTATAAGAAGATTGGAGATGTAAATATGGTTACTACTATTTATTTAATGAGACATTCTATAACCGAAAGAGTAAACTATTTAAAAGATAATGATAGTTTACTTGTTAGAAATCAAAAACAAATTTTAACTATTGAAGGGGAAGAATTAGCAAGAAAAGTTAGTAATAATGAAATCTTTTCTGATATTGATATGGTTATATCTAGTAATTATGTAAGAGCTATGGCTACAGCAAAATACTTTACTAAAGATGATAAACTAAATATAGTAGAAGATTTTGGAGAAAGAGAGTTTGGAATAGATGATTATAAAGATATCCCAACTGACTTTTATGAAAGACAGCTAAATGAAGATGACTATAAGATAGGGCAAGGTGAAAGTCAAAAAGAAGTAAGAGAAAGAATGAGTAAAGGCTTATTAGAAGTGGTTAACAATAATGAAGGAAAAACTATTTTAATAGTATCACATCATACAGCTATAATATTTCTTCTTAAGAAATGGTGTAGTATAAGTGATAATAAATATCTATTATATAAAGATAAGGTTATTCTTGAAAATGGTTGTAGGAATTGTGAGACAGTTAAGCTATTATTTAAAGATGGAGAATTGATTGAAATAGAGAATATGGAGGTTTGTGAATAATGAGTTTAAAATATGATACTGAAAACTTTACAGTATATTATAATGATTGTGATAAAAGATATTTAGCAAAAATGGTTAATGTTTTTGAAGATAAAAGACAAAATATTTTAGATTTCTTTAAATTAGAAAACGTTAAACCAGTTATAAAACTATATGATAATATTTTTGAATATAAAGAAAATATAATGGAATCTTTTAAGAAAAACTATGGCTATAGAGAATATCAAGACTGGATGATTGCTAATACCGAAGATGGTAATATTAATATGTTATCATTAGATTTAGTTAGACAAATAAATACCTTTGAAAATTATACTGAAGACGAATTTTGTTATAATACCATTCATGAATTTACTCATGTTTGTCAAACTAAAATTGGTTCTACTAATCCAGGTTGGTTTTATGAAGTGTTAGCCACAAATCTTGGTAATCCAGAATGTCAACATGATATTAAAACACCATTTACATTAGAAGAGTTACAAACAAGTTTTGATAGTATAGATGGTTATGGAGCAGTATATTCTATTGGTAAAGAATTATTTAATAATTATGATAATGATTTTATTTATGGTTTAGTAATGGATAAAGATGATACTAGATTAAATATAGTTACAGCATCAATTATAAATGATATAAATAGTAAGTTAGTCAATAATAATCAACCAAATAAAAAACATGTATAGGCTTAAAAACTTATACTTATTTTTTTCTTATCAAATACATTATGAGTATAATTGATTATGTTAGTAAGAATAATCTTACAATGAAAGGCTCACAACTTAATGAAGCGGATAGCTTAGTTTTGTCAGGACTTTCATATATTTACTATGAATAAGTGATTTAACTTATTTTAATATTCATTTCATTTACCTAAATCATAATTATCCAGACCATCATCAGTAGTGTAACATGAATAAGCATATTGATTTTGTTATTTCTATATCTTGATTACTATTTTCACTTTGACTTGTTTTTTTCATTATTAGTTTTTGATTTAGAACTATTATAAAAATTGTTTCGATTAGTTGCTATTAGTATTGGAAGTAATAAAATTAAATCACTAAACTTGAATTTATAATGTATGTGATTATTAAAACACATCACTAAACCAATTGAAAATAAAATTGGAACAAACCACAATATATATTTTTGCATTTGTGGTGCTAAATAATTTCCTAGATTATTACTGATTTTTATGTATAAAATTAATGCTGTATATACAAAATAAACTATAAATATTGATGAAATCAAAGTGACTACTAAACTTTTCTTGTAATTACCAAATAATACAATAATATTTTTAATATCTATCATAGGCCCTAAAAGGAGATAACTAATGATGGGAACAACTCCAAAGGAATTAAGGAGATATTTACCAACAAATGGATCGGATGTTGAACAAAGTGATATTAAGTAGGCAAAGAACATTAAAACTATAATTGCTAAAATTTCATTTTCGACAATAAAAAAATTACCACATGAAATCATATGATAATTTTTATTTAATTATTTTTGCTATCTTTTTTTAGTGTTTCCGTTGTAATATATGCAGTTATAGGTATAACTATAATACAGCCTAGTGCACTAAATAATATTTTAATCATTTCTGAAACAAATGTCTTTGCATTTACAATTTCTAAAGATGAATAACCTCCTTTATAAAACCAAATCAATAATGTCATAAATTCACCTAAAAAAGCAAACATTAAGGTATTATTCGTCGTACACAATATATCTCTTCCTATGTTCATTCCCGATAGAAATAACTCTTTTTTTGATAAGTTTTTATTATTATCATAAACTTCGTATAATGCAGAGGAAATTGCTATTGAAGAATCAACCGTTGCTCCAATTAAACTAATTAATATCATAGAAATTGCAATGTTAGTAAAATCTATTTTTACATCATAAGAAAACATATTTATCTCTTCATACGATTCGTATCCAAAACCAGCAATTCTTGATATCTTTGTTACAAAAAATATGAGAAAGGATAATATAATTAATACAATAATAACTGATTTTAAACTAGATTCTGTTTTTATGTTTTTTTCATTTACATAATATAATATTATATAACTTATTATAAAACAGCCTATTAAAGAACATATTATAGGATTTAGTCCAAGAGCAATTAAGTAAAAAAATTAAATATTATAGATAAAAATAATTTTATTCCTCTTTTTATATCAATATAAATCATTAATAAAAATAATAAAATAATTAATATTATATTCATTTTACCCCTCTTTTCATAAATTTAATTGATATATGTGCTGATACAGGAATAGTTAAAACAATACCAATGCTACCAATTAAGAATCTGGTTAATTCTAATGTAAAATTACTTGAAATATAATTATACATTGAAAATCCATTGCGTAATGCTAACACAAAAATAGGAAGACCTGAACATAAATAAGTAAAAAACAAAACATTACTCATTGTACTCATTATATCTTTACCTATTTCTCTAGCAGATTTTTTCAAATTTTTGACAGATATATTATTGTCTTTTTGAATCAGTTCCGATATAGAAGCTGAAATTGTAATTGCTACATCCATAATTGCCCCTGTTGATCCGATTAATAGTTCTGGTAATATGATATCTTCAATAGGAACAGTTAAAAATGATAATTCATTGAAATTTATCCCTTTATAACCAGTAAAATTTATAATAATTACAATTGTAATAAGCATTACTAATGTTGATATAATTACAGAAATGATTGCCGATAATGTTTTCTTGTTAAATCCACTTGCTAATATCAAAGAAATAATAGAAAAAATAATCATTTCTATTACACATAAAAATAATAAATTGATACCTTTAAAATATAAAGCTAAACCTATATAAAAAATTACTAAATTCAAAACAACGCTTAATACAGATAACAGTCCTTTATAAGAACCAACTATATAAAGTAAATTTAAAAATATCACTATCATTAAAGTTAGATAGAAATCTCTTTTTAATTCAATATCACTCGCATCTAATATTATTTTGTCATTAACTTTGTATTTATCTGTAACAACAGATGAATAAGATTCATCATAAGAGATGGTTTTTTCTTTTCCTTTTTGCTTACCATTGGTTATTATACCTGTTATCTTTCGCATATAGTATTTTTCTTCTAATCCTAATGAGTTTTGAGATGTTTCTTCACTAATTGTATCAATTTTTGTTATTTTAACAATTTGCTTGGAATATAAGAAATCATCATTATAAACAAAAATTAAAATAATTATAGATATAAGAAATATAATAATAGAAATCAGATTCTTTTTACTAGACATACTACTACCTCCAAATCTATTATACTAGTTTTTTCAAAAAATCATATCCTAATATTAAAGTGGGCATAAAAATTTATACTTATTTTTTTCTTATCATATAATACATTATGAATATAATTGATTATGTTAGTAAGAATAATCTTACAATGAAAGACTCACCACTTAACGAAGTAGATAGCTTAGTTTTATCACAACTTTCATATCTTTACTATGAAAAAGTAGCACTACCTTGTAAGATAAGTGATTTGACTAATTATTTTTATGATTTATTAGGTACTGATAGGGATGATTTAAATAACTTAAACCTATTAGAAAAAGTTTGTTCCTCTAAAAGATTTTCTAATATAATAGTTAATTACTATATCAGTAAAGATAACTTAGTAGAGAATAAACAATTTTCTGCTGTAACCTTTTTCTTAGAAACAGGGGATATCTATATCGCATATCGTGGTACTGATGGAACAGTTAATGGCTGGAAAGAAGATTTTAATATGTCATTTTTATCACCAGTACCAGCCCAAGTAGAAGCTTTAAAGTATTTAGAAACAGTCTTGTCTTTAACTAATAATTACTCTTATATTGGTGGACACTCTAAAGGGGGAAACTTAGCATTTTATGCTGCTATATATCTAAAAGACAAAAGAAGAATAAAAAAAGTATTCTCTCATGATGGTCCTGGTTTTCAAGAGAAAGTAGTTACTAGTAAAGAATTTAAAAATACTGAACCACTACTTTATAAAACAGTACCAGAAAGTTCAATAATAGGTATGTTACTTTGTAATAGTGAAGATTATACCGTAGTAAGAAGTAATGAAAGTGGAATAATGCAACATGACCCATGCTCCTGGTTAGTAAATGATAACAGTTTTATCTATTTAAAAAGATTAACTAAAACATCTATTTATACCAATAAGGTACTAAAAGATACCATAAACAATCTAACAAAAAAAGAAAAAGAAGAATTTGTTAAGGCTTTATTTACTATCTTTGATAGGGCAGATATTAAAACACTTAAAGATTTATCAAAAAACTGGTATAAAAAAATTCCACCAATTATAAAATCAATGGAATCTTTAGATGATAAAATAAAGAAATGTCTTTGGGATACAATTAAAGTATTAGTAGTCTTCATTATTAAAAATTTACCATTCTTACTTTGAAAAAACTTCATGGAAATAGGGCATGTCTTTGACAGTCTTATTTTTCTTTTTTAATACTTTAAAGTCATATCTTGATCTATTAAGAAAAGGTAATTCGTCTGTTTTCATCTCAAACTCATCTTCACTAACCTCATCAATACTCTTATGAAAAACAGTCTGGTAAAAGGCTAATAGATAAGCTAGTCTATCATAATTTTGTTTTCCTTGATAATCTATACCTCTATTTTCTAAGTACTCAAATAAAGGAGTTGAAATAGTCATTGGTTCCATTCTTTTAATACCAACACCATCAAAGTCTATAAAAGAAAAATCATTATTTTCTTCATCAATCATAACATTGTTGTAATTAATGTCACCTAGTACAATCTTTTTCCTATTACGATGTATTTCTTCTAGTTCTAAAGAAACATCAATAAGTTTATCTTTTAATTCTTCTATAGAATGAGTCTTTTCATACTCGCTCAGTGTAATTCCTTTTTTATATGCCATTGTACATCCACAAAAAGAATAGCCATTATATAGCTTAGCAAGTGGAGTAGCAACTCTTAAATTAGTAATCTTACTAGCTTCTTCAACATGAGCTTCTCTTTCTATTAGTTCATAAATACTAAAGTTCTTATAGATTTTATATACCATTTTATTATCATGATAAATAGTACTTTCACTAGATATGTCATCATTAATTTTAACTACTTTATCAAAATTAATACTAGTAATATCAATTTTTTTCATTATACCACCCCTTATTTGCCCCATATTATATCACATTTTATTAAAAAAAGAAAGATGTTGTTTCCTAAAACATCTTATCAACGTTATCAGGTACTTTATCTTTCATAATTGTATTTATAATTTTTTCTTTCTTTTCTTTAGAAATATTTTTACCAGTCATAGTTGCTATTTCATCAACCACTTCACTTAAAGTCTTCTCATCTTTCATATTTCCATCTTGTAATTTATTAGCAAGAGATAAAATTGTATCTTTACTAACATTAGTCTTTTT
>ERZ779940.592-NODE-592-length-8955-cov-1.96596_pt1 | contig 8955 bp, 8 predicted proteins | sample MGYA00511063_ERZ779940 | MGnify/ENA primary metagenome ERZ779940 (study PRJEB29588, sample SAMEA2146682) | human gut metagenome | biome: human gut; feature: human-associated habitat; material: faeces | place: Denmark | collected 2008/2010 ...
TTTGTTCCTGTTATGTTTGCAACTTTTGTTTCAACTTCTTCTGTTGGTTTGTTTCCATCTATTACCGCTTTGTTTGTTACTGATGTTTTTGTGTCGCTGTTAATTGTTACTTTAAATGAAACTTCTGCTGTTTTTCCAGCTTCTACTTTTACATCTGTCCATGTAATTGTTTTATTCTCTTCATTATAACTTCCATTGGCTGTTATTGAATCTGCAACTAATGTTGTTCCTGTTGGGATTTCATCTGTTACTGTTACTTTTCCATCACCATTTCCACTATTTGTTAATTTTATTGTGTATGTTAATGTATCTCCAACTTTTGCTGTTGATTTATCTACAGATTTTGCTCCTGTAATATTTGCAACTTTTGTTTCAACTTCTTCTGTTGGTTTGTTATCATCAATTACAGCTGTGTTTCTTACTGATGTTTTTGTATCGTTGTTAATTGTTACTTTAAATGAAACTTCTACTGTATCTCCAGCTTTTACTTCTACATCAGTCCATGTGATTGTTCCATTAGATTCAACACCATTATTTGTTATTGACTTTTCAACTAATGTTGTTCCGGCTGGGATTTCATCTGTTACTGTTACTGTTCCTGTTGCATTTCCACTATTTGTTAATGTAATTGTATATGTTAATGTATCTCCAACTTTTGCTTCTGAGGTATTTACTTCTTTTTTACCTGTGATATTTATAATTCCTGTTTCTGTTTCTTCCGTTGTTTTTCCGTTAACTATTGCAGAGTTTTTTATTGTTCCTTTTTCTGCTTTAACTCTTACTGTAAATTCAACATTCTCTGTTTCTCCAGGCTCTACTGTTACTCTCCAAGTTAATTTTTTTGTATTTTCATCTTCATTATTATCTTTATTTAGTAATACTGTTCCTTCTGGTACATTGTCATATATTATTGCTTTTGCAACTTTGTCTCCATTATTCTTTACGCTTATAGTATATGTTAGTGTATCTCCTATTTTTACACTTTCTTTGTCTACAGTCTTATGTATTTCAAGATTTGATTTCTTTGCTGTTAAGTTTGCAGTTGATGCAATTGACGCAAATTGTGTTGGTCCCCAGCCCACTTCTAATGATTCCCAAGGATTTTTAACTGTTTCTTCTCTTTCAGTTACATATTCTTGATTTGGAACTTCCCCTGTTGTAGTTGTTGTTGTTTGTTCATTTTGCGTTGTTTGATTGTTATTTGTTGTTTGCTCTTGTCTTTCTGTTTCCTGTTCTTCTTGTTGATTTGGAGTTGTCTCTCCTTGTTCATTTTTATTTTGTTCATTCTCTGATGTATTATTTTGTTGTTCGTTCTTGTTTTCCTCTGGTGCTTCGCCATATTGTTCTTGTGTTGTATTATTATCGCCAGCAGCTTGTGCTTGTGCATTACCTTTTGTAAAGAAATACACACCTGTTGCTGTTCCAGCTAAAAGTACTGTTATAATTGCTGCTATTATAATAGTTCTTTTGCTTTTATAACTGAACTTGCTTTTCATTTTTTTGCCCCTTTCCATTTCTATTTTGGTAATTTCTTCAAAGTGCGAGCGATTAAAATCACATCTACATTTTTCATAGATTACCTTACACTACCTTTTATATTAATTATTCTTGTTCTATTTCTCTTGCCTTTGTTACTAATCTATTTTTATGTCCATTTTGGCAAGTTATTAAAGTTACTTCTCTAGTTCCTGCCTTCACACTTTTTACACAATTAACATCTTCTGGATCAATAATATATTGCTTAAATATTTTATATTGTACTTTTTTTCCGTCAAGTCCTGTTAATTCTATAATGTCTCCTTCTTCTAATCTGTCTGTATTCCCAAACATTGTACCATCAATATTATTATGCCCTGCTATTGTGTAATTTCCTATTGCATTCACACTATCACCCCAAAAGTGTGTAACAGAATACTGCATAGCCTCATCAGTTGTTTTTTCTAGTATTGGATATTCTATATTTATTTTAGAAATTTTTATTATTCCCTCTACTTTATAACCCTTCACTTCTATATTGCCTATAGGTTTATTTTCTTCTTTATTTTCTTTTATTTTTGTTGTAACAATTTCAACAACATCCTTTAATTCTTTTTCTTTTTTTTGATTTCTTCCATATTTTATTACTATAAGTATTATTGTTACTATTATTCCTGTTATTAAAATTGCTAACAATATATTAATTATTCTATTTTTCATTTTTTCTATTTTTAACTATTAATAACACTATTGCTAATACTATTAATACTCCTAATACTATAAATAAAATCATACTATCATATGTAAAAGGTAATTTAGATGTTTCTTTTACTATAACAGTTTCTATTTCTTCTCCACCATCTTCTGCTCTAGTACAAGTTAATATTTGCAAATCTATAATATCGCCATCTTGCATTAACCATAAAATATATTTGTCTCCATTTTCTGACGTTTCTGGTTGTGGTATAGTCATGTTTTTTACTTCTTGCCATGCTAAATCACGTGGTGAAGGCACTAGCTCATAATATCTATTATAAAAGTGTTTATATGCTTTCAATTTTTCAAACATATTGGTTGCTTTATTCATATTTTCAATTAAAGTTTCAAAATCTTTGTTGCTGTCTGTAACTTTAATTAATTGATATTTATATACTGAATTTTCATTATCTGTTATTTCTACTTTGCCTGTTGTTATTGTAGTTTTTACGCCGTCAATTTCTTTTTCTTCCTTATTCTTTTTAGTCATGTCAACTTTAATTCTTTTTGTTATATCAGCTATTTCGTCAACAATACTATCTGTAACAGTGTCTGTTAAATCTACTTTTAATCCTTTTATAAGCATCGTATTGTTTGTTGTATTTTTTACCCATAAATATGTTGTTGCTGACATTGTTGAGTCTATATAAGCTACGTTATTTCCATTTGTGTCTGTTACCGATGGTAAAAATACTAAGTCATCTATTTCTGTTGCTGAGTTATCTGAAAAGGCGAATTCAAATTCTGAATCTGTCGAAATATAAATAATATATTTTTTTTCTCCTTCCTCTAATTTTTCTAATATTTCTATTTCTTCATTTGTTGCGTTAACTGTTAATGATAATATGCATAATATAAAAATTGTAAAAAATATAGTCATTATCATTTTTAGTTTGTTTGTTTTCATAATTAAGCCCCTTTCATATATATTTTAAATTATTGACACCGTAATTATATCACTCTAACTATGTTTTGTAAATATTATTTTTATCAAAAAAACCAGTTATTTTAACTGGTTTTTCGACATTTTTTATTCTTCTTTTCCTTCTGGAAGTGTAGGTATTTGTACCACTATTCTAATTCTCATAATTTTACTTACTGTTCTTCCAAACTTACTATTTTTAATTCTTTGCCATAGAGTTGGTTTAACTTTTACTCTTGTTTCTTCAATATACTGTTCATTTTCTATTGCTACTTGATCTGCTTCTTGTATTATTTTCTCTTCTTGAGGTGCAGGTATTGCCTTTAACGCATCTGCAATTTCGATTCCTATGTAGCTTAATGCTTTTGATCTGTCTTCTATTCTCTCCATGTCTATTTCAATATGTAGGTTTGACTCCAAATTTGCTATTCTAGCATTAATTAACTTCATTGCATCTTGGCAATTTTGTGATTTCTTTGATTTTGCTCTTCCTATTAACCCTAATGTATCTATTATATCTTCTGAGAAATCATTTGAAGCCTCTTTAAGTGTTTGTTTCCAATTTGCTTCTTTATTGACTATTGCATTTAATATATTTTTAAGTTTTGCTGCTAGCGCTATATTAGCTTCTCTTTGTCTTATTAATTCTTCTATTTTTTTTGTGTTTTCTTCAAACTCACTTGTTGCATATTCTACCAATTGATATGATGCTTTATAGACTCCTTTAGGAAAACTTTTCTTTTTTGGATATTCTATTAAATCTTTAAAATATGCATCTTCTTCTAATTGTACTATTTGTTTTTTACTGTTTGGATTAATTAATTTTTGTACTTTATCAATATTTGATAAGATTTTTTCTTCCGTGATTACCATTCTCACGTTTACTATGCCAGATCTAGACATTGTAAACCTTCCCTCCTTTATCCTACGTGCTTTTGTAATATAATATATCGCTTTGAATCTCACTAGGATTTTTACGATTTTCTAATTTCATTACAATTTTATTACAAGATCGTTGCAAAGTCAAGGGGAAATATAGATTTATTTGTCTTTTTTTAGTTCAGCATATCTCTTAATTTTCATAGTTGTTGTTTTTACAAACTCATCATGTTTAATCTCAAGGTTTTTAATAGCTTTGTATGATGTTAGCTTTTTATTTACCTCTTTAATTTTTTCCCAAATAATCTTGTAAACTTCTTCTTCCGTAAGATTTTTTCCATGTTTAGCTTCAATTTCTTCATAATTTGGTATAACCTTTACGGAAATTATTAATTCCTTGTCTTCTTTTTCATCCTTTTTTCCATATACCATACATTCTTTTATTTCTGGTATATTTGAAAGCATTAATTCTATTTCTTCTGGATATATATTTTTACCATTTTGTGTTACAATTACATTTTTACTTCTTCCTGTTATATATAAAAATCCTTCATTATCTAAGTATCCTATATCTCCTGAGTGAAACCATCTTTCACCATTTTCTTCTATTATAGCATCTTGTGTTGCTTCTTCATCTTCGTAATATCCTAACATTAATGTGCGGCTTTTTATCAATACTTCTCCTTCACCATTCTCATTAGGATTGTCAATTTTTAGCTCAGCACATACAACTGCTTTACCGGCAGATCCAACTTTCGTTTGAAAGTCTGGTGTTAACGCTGCAATAGGCGCTGTTTCTGTTAATCCATATCCTTGTAAGAATGTAATTCCTATATCTTCAAGCCACTTTCCTATTTTAGCATCTATTGGTGCAGCTGCAGAAACTATAATTCTAATTTTACCACCTAAGTTCTCATATATTTCTGCAAATACTTTTCTCTTTATATCTACTCCAACATTCTTTAATGCATTTGTAACATGTATCATTGAATTTACTAATCCATCTTTTTTGCTTTTCTTAATATTTGCATTTATTTTCTTATATAAATTTTCTACAAGTAATGGAACAGTTAATAATGCTGTTGGATTTGTTTCTTTCAAATCTGGAACTATGTATTTTAACCCTTGGCATATGCTAATTGATGCTCCCATTGCAAAAGGGTATAAGAATCCGATTGAAGATTCATATGTATGATGTAAAGGAAGTATAGACATTAGTCTATCATCTGATCTTAAGTCAACATATGCTGATGCTGCATTAATATTTTCTGCTAAGTTTCTATTACATAGCATAACTCCTTTAGCATTTGATGTTGTTCCAGAAGTAAATAGTAACACCTTAAATTCATCTGGATCAACTTGTATATCCATGAAGCTATTATCTCCGTTTTTTACTAATAGTTTTCCTTCATCTATTAAATATTGCATTCCTACAAATCTATTTGCTAACTCACTATCTGAATTCATTTGAATAAAATATTTTACATCTAGTAACTTCTCAGAAACTCTTTTTATTACCTCTGATTTCTTTGTAGAGAATATGACAGCTGATGCTTTTGATCTTTTTATTACGTTTTCGATTTCATTTTCTGGTAATTCTTTATCTACTGGGACAGCAATTCCTGCTCCACATAGCATTGTCATGTATGATACATACCAGTGATAAGTATTTTCACCTATTATAACAACTCTTGTATCTTTTAGTCCTAATTTTCTTGTTAATGCAGTTCCAAATCCTATTACTTCATTACAAAATTGTTCATATTTTATTTTTGTCCATTCACCCTTTGGATTAAATTTTTCAAGCATAAATGTATTTTCTGGATATTTTTCTAAACTATTAATAAATGATTGCTTAATAGTTTCAAAATGTGTTCCTTCATAATTTTTATTTTCTTTTTTCTTCTTGTTTTCTTCTGCTTTTTTTACTGCTTCATAATCAACTTTTACTTCATCAATTTCTGATAGTTCTTTCATTTTAAATTTAGGAAACTTAAAATCTGGTATCTTAAAATCCTTTAATATTCTCATATATACTCACTCCTATTTTTGCTTTGATAATTTTTTTATGAACAAGTTATCTACTTCTGAAAATAGTTCTTGTACATCAATCTCTCCTTCGTGTCTCATTTTATAAATAAAACTTGATGATATAAATCCAAATATTCCGGATGCGATTACATTGCTATCTCCTTGTATTATTTCATCTTTTTTTATTCCGTCTATAACAATTTCCTCTATCATTTGAATATATTCAAATACATACTTTTTGCATAGTTGACTACGCTCATCGTTACCCCATATTTGACTTAATATAATTGTCATAAAGCTTTCATATTTGAATAATATTTTTATTTGAATTAACGTTATTGCCCTTAATTTATCTATAGTATTATTCATTTTTTCTGTTTTGATTATAATGCTATTTTTTAATAACTTAACACCTTCTTCAACCAAGAATTGAAATATCTCTTCTTTGCTAGAAAAGTGGTAATATAGTGTTCCTTTTGCAACCCCTACGGTTGCCGTAATTTCTTCTATACTTGTTGCATCATAGCCCTTATCAGCAAATAATTTCATTGATGTTTCAAATATTTTTCGCTTAGTTTTATTCATTCATTTCACCTTTAAAAATATAAAATCAATATATATTATATAATTTATTATAAGATTATGCAAGTATTTTATGTAATAGTAATCTTATCAAATAATATACTATGTAACGTTATTTACACATAAAAAAACCTAATGTTTTTTTCACATTAGATTTTTATTTATGTTTTACTTTCTTCTTCCATCTAAAGAATCTAAATTATCTAGTGCTTTTCCTGTTCCAAGGGCTACACATGATATTGCTTCTTGTGCGATCATAACATTAATTCCTGTTTTTGCTTGAATTAATTTATCTAATCCATCCACCAAGCAACCTCCACCTGTCATGTAAATTCCCCTATCACTTATATCCGCAGCAAGTTCTGGTGGTGTTTTTTCTAATACTGAATGAACACTGTCAACTATCATCATGGCTGGTTCTATTAATGCTTCTAGCATTTCACTTGAATGAATTGTAATAGTCTTTGGAAGTCCTGTAATTAGATCTCTACCTCTAACATCCATTTCCATATCCTGAATTTTAGGATATACGCATCCTATATTAATCTTTAAATCTTCAGCCGTTCTTTCGCCTATCATCACATTATGTTTTTTCTTAATATATTTTACAATTGCTTCGTCAAGTTTATCTCCTGCAATTTTCAATGATTCGCTTACAACAGACCCTCCAAGAGAAATAACCGCTATGTCTGTAGTTCCTCCTCCTATATCTACTACCATATTTCCACAAGGCTTAGATATATCTATTCCTGCGCCAATAGCTGCTGCAATTGGTTCTTCTATTAAATATACTTTTTTAGCTCCTGCTTGTGAGGCTGCATCAATTACCGCCTTTTTTTCTACTTCTGTTACTTGTGATGGAATACAAATCATTATACGAGGTGAAAAAATAAATTTTCCGCAAACTTTATTAATGAAATATTTTAGCATTTTTTCAGTTACAGTATAATTTGAAATAACTCCATTCCTGGTGTTCTACCTAACATTCTTCTTGCTTCTTTTCCAACCGCTAAGACTTCTCCTGTGTTATTATCAACAGCAACAACAGAAGGTTCTCTTAATACTATTCCTTTTCCTTTTACATATGCGATTACTGTTGCAGTTCCTAAATCTATTCCTATATCTTGTCCCCAGTTAAACATTTGCATCTTCCCTTTCACTATTTATATATATTATTACATATTTATTTCATTATTATTACATTTTCGTTACAATTATATTACATATCTAAAAAAATATCAATTGTTTTTTACTTATTTTTTTATTTATATAAACCATAAAAAAATGAACCAAAATTGTAAATCTTTTTATTTATCAATTTTAGTTCATTTTAATTTTTTTATTGTATATATTATTCTTTAGAATCACTAATAGTTATAATGAGCTTATCTATATTTTGGTATCTAAATTTTTCTTCATATGTTTTAGTTTCTTGTGGTTTTAATGTACCTATCTCTATGTATTCGCTTCCTATATTTTCATCATTTTTTGATAAAAAGATAAATTTAATGTATTTTCCATTTACTTCCGAATCACTATTATTGGAAATACTTCCCTTCACATATCCATTTACATTTGTTTTTTTAGCTTCATCTACTTTAATAGTAATAACGTCATTGCTTACTACATAACTATTAAATGGCTGATACATAGATTTTATTCCAATAATAACTCCTACTGTAACAAATGCAAATAGTAAAATGCCATATAGAAACCATCTTTTTAAATTCTTTGTTTGAACTCTTTTGTCAATAAACCAAAAATCACCATACCCCATATACTTCCTCCATCTGCTAATAACGCAATTACATCTTTCTAAATACTCCTATTACTTTGCCTAATATCTCACAATTTGGAACTATTATTGGATCCATTGTGCTATTTTCAGGTTGTAATCTTATGTGATCTTTTTCCTTATAAAAAGTTTTTACTGTTGCTTCCTCATCTATTAATGCAACTACTATTTGTCCATTCTCTGCAGTGTTTTGTTTTCTAACTAAAATATAATCTCCATTTAATATTCCTGCTTCTATCATGCTTTCTCCTCTGACAGTAAGCATAAAGCTTTCGCTATTTCCAACAAAATCAATTGGAATTGGAAATGTATCTGTTACATTTTCTACTGCAAGAATTGGTTCTCCGGCTGTAATTTTTCCAATAACAGGAACTTCTACCATTTCTCTACCACTATAAAAGTCTTTAGTCTCTTCTCTTTTTTTCTTAGCAACAGATTCTCCATTTTCATCTTTTAGTAGCTTTAATGTTCTACCTTTTTGAGTTTCTTTCTTTAAATAACCTTTTTCTTCTAA
>ERZ779940.593-NODE-593-length-8941-cov-1.36147_pt1 | contig 8941 bp, 12 predicted proteins | sample MGYA00511063_ERZ779940 | MGnify/ENA primary metagenome ERZ779940 (study PRJEB29588, sample SAMEA2146682) | human gut metagenome | biome: human gut; feature: human-associated habitat; material: faeces | place: Denmark | collected 2008/2010 ...
TGCTCATGGATAATATGTCAATCCGTGAGATTGCAAGGCGGGAAGGCTGCCATATGAACGCTGCATTGAAGTCGGTCAACGGAGCCCTCAAGAAGCTCCGGGGTCTTCTGCAAGACCACTAAACTACACGCAGAAAAACATTTTGCGTAGTTGTTGTTCTAAGAAAACACTATGCGTAAATACTAACAGACACATCAAGCGGGGCTTCTCGCCTCGCCTTGTTTCACCGGATAAGGAGGTAAATTTCCATGATTATTTCTGTCGATCACGGCAATAAGTCGATTAAGACCCCCAACGCGCTGTTCACTTCCGGCCTGATTGTATCCGAGGGGCTCCAGGGCTTCAAAACGGACTACATCTGCTGGAACAACAAGTACTATACGCTGACAGAGCAGCGCATCGCCTATCTCCGCGATAAGACGGAGGATGAGCGTTTCTATGTCCTCACCCTCTTTGCCATCGCCAAGGAGCTGGAGCGCCGCAAGGTGCCCGAGACACTCGATCCCATTGACATTATCCTGCTTGTGGGTCTGCCTCCCGCACACTATGAGCAGCTGCACAGCCGTTTCGAGCAGTACTTCCTGCGCCGACGCGAGATCGTGGATTTTGAGTATAACGGAAAGTACTACTCGATCCGGGTCAGCAAGGTACTCAGCTATCCCCAGGCATTTGCGGCTGCCGTTACCCAGTTCGGCACGCTGAAAGCTCATTCCGTCGCCTATATCATTGACATTGGCGGCTTTACCATCGATGTCCTGAAGCTGCGCAGCGGTCATCCGGATCTGGCAGTGGTAGAGAGCTTCGAGAAGGGTGTCATTACCCTCTACAACGGTATCGCAAGCAAGTGTAATGCGCTCTATGCCCGGATCCTGGAAGACTGCGATATCGACGAGGTCATCCGAAACCAACCCACCGTCCTTCCCGGCGAGGTACAGCAGTTGATCCGTACCATGACCAATGACTTCCTTACGGAGTTCTACAACTTCCTGCGTGAGCGAGGCGTTGATGTCTCCACCAGTAAATGCGTCTTTGCTGGTGGCGGTTCCTTGCTCCTGCGTGGAATGATCGAACGCGGTAACAAAGTAGCTTTCCCCATTTTCGTCGAGGATATTCATGCCAATGCTCGCGGCTATGAGCTCCTCTACCAGAGTGAGGTGGCGGCAAATGGGCAGCAATAAAAAGGCCCGTGTGGTCCTTCAGTTCAATGAGATGGACTTTCGGCACCGGCGTGCTCTGGAAATCCTTCGCCAGCGACCACGCAGTATGTCTGAACTGGTTGTAAGCGCCATACTACACTACACCAGCTGCCCTGAGGTTGCTGATGAGCATAGCAAGGAGTGGATTGCAAGCACTGTGAAGAAGATCATTACCGAAATGATCTCCAGCGGCGAGTTGCAGATCTCGGCGCAAACTCCGGCTCCAGAGACAAATGGATCAAGCCTTGCTGCAGATGACCTCGCCGAGCTCGGTGGCGTTATGGGAATGTTCCGGACCAAGGGGTGAGCCTATGAGTAACAAACGCTTTGGTTACGCTCGCGTGTCCACCACGGATCAGAATGAGGACCGACAGGTTCTGGAACTCCTGGAGTCTGGGATCGAAGAGCGTGATATCTATGTGGACAAGCAGAGTGGCCGCAGCTTTGAGAGAACCAACTATTTGGCCCTGCGCAACACCATCTTGCGAAAAGGAGATGTGTTAGTTGTTAAAAGCATCGACCGCTTCGGTCGCAACTACTCTGCCATCCGCGCGGAATGGGAGTTTCTCACAAAGACTCTTGGTGTTGATATCGTTGTTCTGGACACCCCCATCCTCGACACCACCCAATATAAGGACCTGCTTGGCAGCGTCATCACCGATATCGTCCTCGCTGTGCTCTCTTTTGGAGCACAGCTCGAGGTCGATACCAAGTCTAAGGCACAGGCAGAGGGCATTGCCGCTGCACACCTGAAAGGCGTCAAGTTTGGCCGGCCACGATGCACCGTCGAAGGCTGGGATACCTACTACCCCCAGTGGAAGCAGGGCCAAATCACCGCTGTCCAGTGCTATAAACAGCTCGGGATCAGCGCATCTACATTCTACCGTCTTGTACGGAAATATGAATTGGAGGACGAAAGCGAATGAGTCGTTGTTGCATATATTGCCGCATTGGCGGCACCGCAAATGAACCCAACCAAATAGCCATGAACAGCCAGCTTGAGATGCTGCGAAAGGCTGCTGAGGATCTCGGCCTTACCGTCGTGGCAGAAGTGACTGTTTTTGAAAGTGGCACTGCCCCGCAGCGGCAGAGCATCAAAACGCTGATCCGAGATGGAAAACACGGCGCCTATGATTGCGTGCTGATTGTTGATCCATCCAGATTATCAAGGAGCGCTGAGGGCTGCGCCTTGATTGGACAGAAGCTGAACCGGCATGGGATCAGGGTCTATACCCCTCAGGGAAAGATCCAGCTGGCCCCACCTCACGCCTTCTTCTATTCCAGATACCATAAGGAAGGAGAAAACGATTTTGGCCCAGGAAAGTAAAAACGAGAATCGCAAGCAAAGGATCCGCGAGGCGTTCCATGATGGGAAACAGGTAGAGCGAATGCCTGCCCGAGAGGACATGGCTCCTCAGCATTCCGACGATGTTATCTATCGGGTTGCTCCGTACTGCCGAGTCAGTACGATGTCCGAAATGCAGGCAGAGAGTTTTGAAATCCAGCAACAGTACTACAACGAGTACATTGCCAAGCACCCGAATTGGACGCTGGTTCGCATCTATGCCGATGAAGGCATCTCAGCAACTTCGGTGAAGAACCGCAAGGACTTCAACAACATGATTGAGGACTGTAAGGCTGGCAAGATCGACCTCATCGTCACAAAGTCTGTCAGCCGTTTTGCCCGTAATGTCGTGGACTGCATCAAGTACGCCCGTGACCTGAGAGCCCTATCGCCACCCGTCGGCATCTACTTTGAAACAGAGAACATCAACACGCTATCCCAAAATGGCGAACTGCTCCTAACCGTTTTGGCCGCATTTGCACAGGACGAGAGCGTCAACAAGTCCATCAGCGTTGCCTGGGGTATCCGACAGCGATTTGCTAAGGGCATTCCCAAACTGGTCAAGCCCTACGGATATCAGAATGTTGATGGCAAGCTTGTCGTGGATGAGGAGGAAGCCGGTGTAGTTATTCGGATCTTCGCCTTCTATCTCGGGGGTAAAACCCCATATGAGATCGCAAAGATACTGACGCACGAAGGTATCCCCACTCCCACCGGAAAGAAGCCGTGCTGGACGATCTCTTCCGTCACCTACATTCTCGGCAACGACCGATACTGTGGAGATGTGATTATGCAAAAGAGCCTATGTGTAGACCTGTTCGCTCACAAGCGCGTTCGCAATCTGGGCCAGGTGGAACGGTACCGGATGCGTGATGTTCACCCGCCTCTGATCTCCAAGGAGGAGTGGCGTGAGGCAAAGAACCGGATCTCTATGCCCGATCGCGAAGCTGTTATTCTCGAAGAAATTACTGGAGAGGGAATTCTCTCCTCACTACATCCGATACTATTCAAGGAGGACATTGATGTATGAATGCCTGCATGTCTGAATTCCGCATTGTCAACCCGACCCTTCGCACCTTCAGCGCCGCTGAGGCGCGCATCGCCCACTCGAGCATCCGGTTCAATAATCTGAGTGCCGCTGAGTTGGGCTATCCGGAGCATATTCGTCTGCTGATCAGCTCGGATGGCTGCACGCTGGCCATTCAGGCCTGTGATCCGAAGGACAAGTGCGCCGTGCCCTTTATGGCCGGTCGCACTGCCGATGATCTGAAAGGTCAAAAAAAGTGGACGACTGTGAGTAACCGGATGCTCACCCACATCATCCGGAGCAAGCTGGGCTGGGAAACCGCGAAGACGCCGCGCCGGTTCTATGGCGTGCCCTGGCCTGAGCAGGGCGCGATCATCTTTGATCTGACCAAGATTGCACCGCCTCGTACCCGGACCCCGAACCTGTCTGCGGAAGATATGCTGCGTGCCTATGAACTGGCCGAGTCCGGCTCTCTGCTTCCTGTTATGGCCCCCGCATGGTCCCGACAGCCCTTTGCTTCCGTGCCTCCCAGTGAAGTCATCGAAACTCAGTATGTGCAAGTGAGCTAACAAGAAGCCCCCGGCATCCATAACGATGTCGGGGGCCTTCAACCTCTTGATAGTGAAGAGGAAAAATGGTATTGTAGGGTATGTCCGTTCTATTGGACAGCGAGTGCGATATCTTTAGGTAAGCTGGACCTTTGGCATCCGATCCTCCATGAGCTCTACTTTCCTGAGCATCAGGTCGTAGAACATGCCACGGAATTCAGAATCCGATATCGACTCGTTATTTGCCTCATGACAGACCTTCAGGAGCATTTCATCCAGTTCGCCAACAGTCTGTGCTTTCGGATACTCCTGCATAATTTCCTTTGTCACCATCAGCAGGAACTCGAAACCGGGCAATACGGATTGGTTCATCTTCTCTACTCCTCTTTCGTGTTCTTTACAGGCGATTATAAAACAAATCAAGTCTTGACTTTTTCAGAAGGAGGCATCGCAAGTGATATATTGTATGTCCGACATCCATGGCGAGTTGGATCGCTTCAAGGCGATGCTCGACCTGATCAATTTCTCTTCAGACGATACGCTATACATCATAGGCGATGTGATAGATCGCCATCCAGGAGGCGTGGAGATCCTCAAAATCATCAAGGACACACCGAACATGTTCATGCTACTAGGCAACCACGAGCAAATGTGTCTGGATACCCTTGGCCCCAACAGTGTGTATGGAAGCAGACGGTTATGGCTAGAGAATGGTGGAAGTAATACATATCGAGAGCTGCTCTATGTATGTTCGCTCGCTGAGCGAAGCAGGATCATACATTTCCTGAGTACGCTGCCGGATCATTTTGATGTTGAGGTTGGCGACCGCAAATTCCATCTGGTTCATGCCATGCCGTCAGATGACCCGGATGATCGAATTTGGAGGAGGCCTAAACCGGATGATCCTCCGTACTTCGAGGATCGCATCGCAGTCGTCGGCCATACGCCCACCTGCTACATGAGTGGCGATATGGAAAGTCCCTTCGCCGTCTGGCATGGAAACGGGCTGATCGATATCGATTGTGGGTGCGGGAATAAGACAGAGCTGCGGCGCCTCGCCTGCCTTCGACTGGACGATCTGAAAGAATTCTACATCTAATAACCAATCAACATGAGGATGCCTTCTGCTTATACTGGTAGAAGGCGTCCTTTTTCTTGTCAACGATAATTCCTGCAATCGTACTAATTTGGTATTATCCGTACTGTTCTGCTCATTTTTGAGTCGCCGTTAATCTCCTATACTTAAAGAAAGATAATGATAGGTAGGAGATGTTCAATGAGCACCAATTTACATGTAATGGGCAACCGAATACGGACTGCGAGGCAATTCAGGAAACTGACTGCGGAACAACTCTCTGAGCAGCTTGGCATTGCCACGGAGTCTCTGCGCCATATCGAAAATGGTACCAGACGACCCAGTTACGCTCTGTTAGACAACATTTCGGATATACTCGATGTGTCCCTGGATTACCTCGCCGGTAAAACTGAACTTCCCCTCGAGCGCAGAGTACGCCGGGAACTTGAGAATATGGGCCTGACAAAAGCCCAAGAGGACGCTTGTGTGGAGATCGCACTCAATGCGATACCTGTCATAAAACGAATCTGCTAAGCCATGCACCTGCCGGTTTTCGGTAGGTGCATATCTTTTTTTGCGCACTCCCCATGATTCGACAGGTTTTACGCTTACTTCCCCTTATTATGTACTTATCTGGTACGATTAGTATCAATATAGTACAAAGGAGATAGTAAAAATGAGCGTAGCAAGTATGCTGGAAAACATGAAAAGGCGTGCCCTCGACTCCACTTACGACGCATATATCTGCGAGGAGTACGATGCATGGGCAGTAGAGTCATTCGCAACGGAAGAGGGCGAGTATGATGCGGCAAGATTGGAGTTGCCCAAAGTGCTCAGTTCCGAGCAAATGGAGAAGTTGAAGACGATGGAAGAGCGCTATCAGCAGAATCGCAAATACGCCTCCCACTATGGGTTTGAAGCGGGCCTGTTCTCTGGCTTCCAGTTGTTCTTCAGTGGGAATGGGATAACAGAGGATGGCTTCGATCGCTACCTCATGAAAAGCCTTATGGAGATGCCCGGTATGCAGCGCCATGTAGACTACTACGCCCGCAACGACGAGATTCTCCGCCTGGGGAAGGAGCTGGGCGAGGAGCTGACGGATGAAAACAAGGAGCATGTTGTCTCGTTGGAATGCGCTTGGGGCCAACGCATTCACTCCTTTGCCTGCCACGCTTTCTATTGTGGCTATCGTGCGGCGCTGAGGGTTATTGACGCAGTCGGAGGGCTTGAGAGCATGAGTATGATCGACCACACGCTTCTTCTGGAATACAGACTTGGGTACATCGGCTCCTATGAACAGGTTGAACGGGAGCAGGAACGGAAGAAGAAAACCGCATAAGCTCTCGCTGTAATTCTGCTCGATATCGAATCGCAAAACGGAACATCCGCTTCTCTTCCAATGCAAGGATCTCGTTCTCCGCTTTATCAAGCGCAGAAATCAGCTCTTCCGGCACGCCATATTGTCGCAGGTTTTCTGCAATCTTACAAAGTTTTTCCACGGCTACCTCATATTCACAAGATGAGTTCCCGCCATGCTCTGAAACAGGAATGCATTTTCCTTGAAACAGCTTTTGCAATATGTTCATTTTGATCCCCCATATATGAGACACCAAAACAGAGAAAGTGCAACATAGTTTTTGAAAAAACCACGGCGTTGTACTGTAATTACTACCTCCCCGCAGGGTACACATATGTGCTGTCCGTTCTTTTGGACACCCTCTATTGTATGCTATGGCCATAATCCGATAGGTCTCACAAAGGAGAGGTGACAGAGATGTATGTTCTGATCGATATGGAGTGGGTTACAAATCGCCATGGAAACCACTGGCCAACACAGCTTGCGGCAATCCGTGTAGATGAAGAATGGCAGACGGTGGATTCCTTCTCTGTACTCTTTCGGCCCAAGGATATCACCTTCCAGAAGTGGGATCACATGGCCTTCTCCGGTTGGACTCGTGACAACTTTCTGAATGCAGATTCGCTCTATCCGGCACTTGACGCCTTTGAGCACTGGCTACAGCCCGAGGACATTCTCTGCTGGTGGCACCAGGAGGCCTATGCCCTCTATACCATGTTCACCAAGGTAGCACAGATCCGTGATCGGGCCTCTAAGGTAGTATTCCTCTCTGACTACATCTACGGGGTCCTGGCCGGTCAGAAAGGTGCCGTAGGAAGCCCCTATAAGATTTGTGCGGCAAGAGATATCACGACGCCAGAGCCTGCACACTGTTCCATCAATGATGTTTTGGCGATACAGGCTCTCGTTCAAAGCATCGATTTCCAGCAAAGAAATCTGCAGGCGCCACCCAAGAAGTGGGTAAAGGACACCACTGCTCTGAAAGGATCACCGGTGTTTCCGCTTCTCTACGATACCTCAACCCAGCTGCTGCACCACTCTGGTTGCGAGCTGCTTCCGGATAACCGTTACCTGCCGGCATACACTTCGTTTAAGGCACCGATCCGGAAGAGGTATAAACCCTGCGCCTGCTGCCATGATGAATTTCTGGATGCGCTTTGGGATCGTAACCAGGACTCCATCACCCGCTCTGATTACAATTATGTGTATTCCAAGCAGTCCAAGGTGTTTCATACACGAAACTGCTCCCATGTGCTGCTATCCTTTGACATTCAGGGTACCGTATCCTATGAGACCTGCTTGAAGAGCGGACGCCGGCCCTGTAAACATTGTAAGCCCGTGCCGATAGAGCGCAAGCGCATTTCTTTGCCGATAAAGCAAAACAAGCCGCAGAAAGCGGAAAACCGCAATCTGAACGGCGAAGAACGAAAGGCCCTAGGTCGGTTCAAGCGAGCTAAGGAAGAACGCGAAACAGCTTTCAAGCGCGGCGATTTGACGGAGGCTGAGCGCAATACCGTCATGGCCCTTTCGCAACCCGGTCCTGCTTTCTGGGCAAGCACGGGGTAGAGCACCTTCCACACAAGAAACTGCTCAAAGATTACTGGGCTCAACCAACTCAGGGGTTTTGCGCGGTATCAGGACGCTGTGCGAGCCGGCTATTCTCCTTGCCGCCATTGCAGACCCAGTCCCAAGCAGGATGTAAAATTCTCAATTCCTATCACCAATAAGGAGCGACACGGCGAGACTACGGACACCCTGATTCAGCTCTGTACGCAGCCCTTCGAATATGACATGCGGTATTTCACGCTGCAGACCATGGCCGGCAAGTGGCGTATCGACATGAGTTTGCGGCCCGTTCGGCTGGAGCATATCAATCTCGTCACCGAGCGCGGGAACACAAAGAAGTTCCATACACAGCCCCGTCTCTTCCTCTCCCTCAAAGACACCTTTGATTACATCATGCGCCATGACAGCAAGTTGATTGAAGAGATTGTTGCCAAGGACAACCAGAGCCAGGAGCTGGCAATGGGTTAAGTAAGAAAGGCGCGGCAATGGGTAGCTCCATCGTCGCGCCAATTTCGTTTGATTCTGTTGTTAAGCAATCCTGTCATCCGTAAGTGGTATTGGGAGTATCCAAACTCCTGCCAACGAAAAGGAGTGAATAAAAATGGACAGAGAAGAAGCAGCAAAAGAGTTGATGGCCATGCTCGAAGAAGCACAAGAGGGCCCATACTATTCTGAGGAAGAGGTGCGAGCCCATCTGCTGGAAATCCTGGCCCCTCGCAACCAAGTATATATAACTGGCGACACCCATGGGCAATTTGAGCGCGTGATCGAGTTCTGCGCACGCAGAGAGGTTGAACCGGAAAACACCTTTGTGATCTTGGGCGACG
>ERZ779940.607-NODE-607-length-8817-cov-1.37526_pt1 | contig 8817 bp, 7 predicted proteins | sample MGYA00511063_ERZ779940 | MGnify/ENA primary metagenome ERZ779940 (study PRJEB29588, sample SAMEA2146682) | human gut metagenome | biome: human gut; feature: human-associated habitat; material: faeces | place: Denmark | collected 2008/2010 ...
TATAAACCTGCAGGTTATGTCACTATTTTTTTTATGATTTGTTCTAATCTCTGCTGATATTCTTCTAAATCCATGGCAACCTCCGAATGTGTTATAACATGAGGCTGTATGAGAAAATTTACACGAATACATTAAAATTACAAAGGTTAAGCAGGACTAAAGCTTTTTCAAAGTAACAGGCGGCGGCTGGATATACAAAGGTTTGAGCTTGCGCCAGTCTGTTTCTTCTTTTTCCGCTCCGAGTTTTGCTAAAATTTCTCCTATCGGATATTCACCCTGCTGATACGAAACAACTTCGGATGCAAATTCGCTTAATCTCTCTTTCAGGCTGTCATCTGTTATAACCCTTCGGCCTTTAACCAGTTCGTCAACTGTTTCAAGCTCAATTGCACCCAGAATTTTACCATCGTAAACATATGCTTTATTTTTTCTTGCATCGAGTGCTGCTAAATCATTTCCGCCGAGAATTTTAGAAAGAATTTCGAGCGAAGAAACTCCGGCTGCTTTGATGTTAAGCTGCTGGGCAAGTACCCTTGCTACAGTTGTGCAGGCTCTTATGCCGGTAAAACTTCCGGGGCCGATATCAGTTGTAAGACCGGCGTCTTTCAATACTTTAACGATGGTTGAGATTAAATACGCCGAGTGATAATTCTTTCCATCAGACAAAATTGTTTCGCTATGAATAATATTATTATCCTCACTGAGAGTTATATATGTTTTATCAAGACAGGTGTCAAAAGCCAGTATCTTCAATTTTTTTCCTTTCCTGTGGAGGAGCATATTACCCCTAAGCCTTCTATAACTTTTTGATTTCTTTCTCCGACAGATTTGAACTCATAAATTCTGCTGTCATCGTCATCGTATGTAACATTGATTTCAATTCTCTCAAACGGGAGTTCGCCTTGAGAAAATTCTGCCCATTCAACGAAGGTTATTTTTCTGCCGGTTGAGTATTCTCTAAGCTCATCCGTAATTGTTTTTATTCCAACGTTTTCCAGCCTGTATAAATCGAAATGATAAACAGGGATAGAGGCGCTGTGGTATTCGTTCAGAATAACAAAACTTGGACTTGTAACTTTTTCTTTAATCCCGAGAGCTTCTGCAACAAGCTTAACAAATGCTGTTTTTCCGGCTCCTATTTCTCCGAAAAGGTTTACAAAACAACCTTCTTCTTTTACAAGATCTGCGAATTTATATGCAAGAGCCTTTGTATCTTCTAAACTTACACATTTTTGCTTATACATACCCTGTTCCTTCCGCTTTCTTTTGCTTCATACAAAGCGCTGTCTGCTCTTTTAAATAATTCTTCTCCGTTCTCTTCCTGACCGAATTCAGCAAGTCCCATGCTTATTGTGACATTTATATTTTTTTTGTCAACAAAAATTGGTGTTTCTTCAACGGCTTTTCTTAGACGTTCTCCGACAATTACTGCTTCTTCTATATGCGTATATGGCAGAAGAACTGCAAATTCTTCTCCGCCGTATCTTGCGGGGATATCTGATTCACGAAGCTGAGCTTTTATAACCGAAGCAGCTGTTCTCAAAACTTCATCTCCGCTCGCATGGCCGTATGTATCATTTACTTTTTTAAAGAAATCAATATCAATCATCATCGCGCAGAGCGGTGTTTTTTGACGTTTGGTTGTTGCAATCTCCTGTTTTAAGCGGATTTCAAACTGCCGCCTGTTGTTAAGGTTTGTTAGAGCATCCAGAGTTGCGTACTGGAGAACTTTTGAGTATGTGTTTGCCCTGTTGATTGCTGACTGTCTGGTAAGCTGTTCCAGATAGCTTATATCGCGTTTTGAAAGCTTATCAAGTGTACTTCTTGCAACTATACAGCCGGATAATTCTCCTTCTGATACAAGAGGGAAGGCGCCGATTTTATCATTGTTTGTCAAAATATACCCTGTTTCCGGAGTAAGCTGTTTCAGAGCTTCATAAATTCTTTCATCTTTGCAGGCTTTCGGCCAGACAAGCTTAAATTCTCCGTCCTGTTTCAAAAATACATAAATCAAATGGTCTGATATAAACCTGTCAAGCATTTCTCCGATTAGCGGAACAATGTAGTTTAACTCATACTGGGTTTCAATGATTTTTGCAATATTTTTCATTGAGTCATGAAATTCTACATTTATTTTTGACTGTTCGTTAAGCACAATGTTTTGCAGTTTGAGTGAAATTTGGGAGGACAGAATTTTTATGAGGAACAAAAATTCTGTATTAATTGTAGTATTTTCTTCAAATTCCAGTTCCATAACTCCGAAATCAGAGCCGTCTTTATGCATTGGTACTGCAAGCGATTCTATTTTAAAGCTTATTCCGCCGTTTAGTGCGGGCAGTTTATACGCTTTGGAATTAATAACAAAATCTTCGTCCTTAAGGTTTTCATAGATTTTATAAATTTCTGACTCATCGGGAATTACGCTCCAGTTGTTTGAGCTGTCGCGCATTGTGTTAGTTACGTTATCAAACACATAAATTTGAAGTCTTTTGACAGGTACAATCTGCTGCAGAAGCTGTTTTATACCATCTGCGAGTTCTTTTGTATCTATTTCTGAGATGAGCAGGTTAGAAATTTTTGATAAAAAGTGAAGATTTTCCATTAATAAATTTCCTCCTCTTCTTCATTGAAATATTCAAAACCTGCACAGGTTTTAAAGTTTTTGAGTATAGCTTTATCAAACTCCTCATCCGGAACGATTTTACCGTTAACGTATGTGTAGCCGATATTTCCGAGCGGTTCATCAGAAAGTTTCTGTGTATAGTACTCGTCGCTTGTTATAAATTTTCTTGTAGCATCGTTAAGCAGGTTAAAGATATAAGTAGATTCAAGAGTCGATGAATCCGGTTCTTCTAGAATTAATATAGCTGCTTTATGGAGTTCGCTTATAGAATCTCTGTGTCTGTTCAGCTGTCTTAAGAGAACTGCAAGGTTGTAATGGGCCTCAAATTTCATCGGCTCCAGCTTAATCGCTGAACAGTAGGCAAGTCCGGCTTCTCTGTATTCGCCTCTCAGGTGGTGTGCAACTGCTTTGTTGTAATAGGCATCATAGTTTTTCTTGAGAAACTTAAGCGATTTTTCATAAGCTTCTATTGCCTCTCCCAGATATTTAAATACAAGATATCTTTTATCGAGCGGCAGATACATTGCTTTTTGTTTATAAGCAACGCCTTTGTTGTAGTATGCAAGTCCTCTGTTAGCCTTTACGCTTTTTACATTGCTGTAGACAAAAGGTATCCAGAGCTTAAATAATCGTATCTGTGTGACTGTATCAAACTGTTCGATTGCTTCGTCAAAGAAGCCTAAGTCTTCAGAGTAAACTATTCCTAAGTTCATACGCGCCATAACAAATTTCGGATTGTATTTGATAGCATGTTCATAGGCGTCAACAGCTGAGAAATAGTCTTCATAAACAGCATATATGTTTCCAAGGTTAAACCAGGCTTCGTAATGTTCCGGATAGAGCCTTAAACCTTCTTTATAATAATCGAGGGTTTTAGCCATATTATCCTGTGAATATGCCTGATCGCCTTTGTAGATATAGTACATACCTTTGGCTTTCATAGCCTGCTTCTCAATCCAGCCCCAGAAAAAGAATGCCAGAAGTGCAAGTATGCAGATGAGGATAACCAGCGTAACTTTGGAAAATAATTTTCGTAAAAAACGTTTCATACAGTCAAATTATAGCATAAGAGTTAAAGGGGGGGAAGGTGGGGTAAAAATCTCTACTAGCAAAAAAAATTTTTTCTCACTTTATCATATATTATGAAGATTGATTTTGTACCACAGTGGAAAGATGTTAAATTCCAAAAACAGAAAAAGGATAATTTTAGTTCTCAAAAGCAGAAAGACAACAGAGATAAACTTTTATACTATACTCTTGGCGGATTGGCGTTAGCAGCAGCCGGTGCTGTTTTATATAATAAAAAAGCTGGTTCTAACAAAACTTTTTTGATAAAAACAAATACATATCAAGATTTGAGGCAGTCTGTTTCTTCCAGACAAATGGAAGAAATAGAACAAAAAGCAGCAGTATTAGATAATTATCAGTTAATAAACGAGCTGGAGGTATCACATGATAAAGATATCTTCAAGAGATTAGCCGCGGTAATGCATTTGAATAAATTGGAGTCTGTAGAGTGTCCTAAATTAATTACAACAAATGCGCCTGATGAAAAATTAAATGATATTTGCAATTTCTTTCAAAGCGAATTTAAATTTTCATCAAAAAATTTGAAATACGATAATAATATAAGCGAGTTGATTAAATCGATAGATAAACAATGCAAACCTGTAGAAAAAAATGCCGGAGTATGCGTTTCAATAAATAATTTTGACCAATTCCTAAAAGATTTAAATAAAGATGAAGAATTAAAGCAGAAATTTTTTGATATTTTAGAGCAAAGCAACAACAACATTATTTTTATAGGTAATGTTTCTTCAAAAGATTCAGTCGTATTAAATAATCAAATTTTTCTTCCATTTAAACTCTAACAGTTGTGCATCTGTCAAAATTTTACAATTATGCCGCAATATGGTATAATAAGCGCATGTTTACAGGAATTGCAGAAGAAACCGGTAAAATCCAAACTATCAGTGAAAACGGTATAGAGATTGAATGTGCAAAGGTTTTAGAAGATGCTAAAATTGGTGACAGCATTGCTGTTAACGGTGTCTGTCTTACTGTTATACAAAATTCCGGAAACTCTTTTAAAGCTGATATGTCGCCGGAAACATTTCGTGTAACTGCTTTTCCGTATCTAAAAGCCGGCATGCATGTAAATCTCGAGAGGGCGATGTCCGCAAACGGGCGTTTCGGCGGGCATATTGTTTCAGGACATATTGACGGAACGGCAAAAGTTATCGCGCTTAGCAGAAACAGAGAAAGTTTTGATTTAGAAATTGAACTTTCTGAAAACGAACTTCGTTATGTAATTAGGAAAGGTTCTATCTGTGTGAACGGAATCAGCCTTACTATTGCGGAAATATCAGGGAAAAGGATTAAAATTGCGGTTATTCCGCATACTTATGAATGCACTGCTTTATCAGAATTAAAAAACGGAGATTATGTAAATATTGAAGTTGATATTATGGCGAAATATATTGAAAAATTTTTATCAACGAGCGATAATAGGTCAAGAATTAACATGGATTTTCTCCAGAGAAATGGATTTTGCTGATTATGACAAATCAATTTAATACAATAGAAGAAGCACTCGAGGATTTTAAAGCTGGTAAGCCCATTATTGTAGCAGATGATGAGGATAGAGAAAATGAAGGCGATCTTATTTGCTCAGCACAGTTTGTAACCCCCGAGCTGGTAAATTTTATAACCAAAGAGTGCCGCGGAATTGTTTGTCTTGCAATATCGCAGGAAATCGCAGCACAGCTTGATTTGCCGCAAATGGTAGAAAAAAATACTGAAAGCATGCAAACTGCTTTTTCCCTAAGTATTGACGCTCATCCGAAATACGGGGTAACAACAGGAGTGTCTGCTTATGACAGGGCTAAAACAATTGAAGTTGCAATTGCGCCTGATGCACAGCCTTCTGACTTGCGCAGGCCTGGACATTTGTTCCCGTGTGTTGCAAGAAAAGGCGGTGTGTTAAAAAGATGCGGACATACAGAAGCTGTTGTTGATTTAGCACGTATGTGCGGGCATAGAGAAGCCGGTATTATGTGCGAAATTATGAAAGATAACGGTGAAATGGCGCGAAGAGATGATTTGCACGAATTCGCAGAAAAACATAATATAAAATTCATTACAGTTTCAGACCTGATTGCTTACAGACTTAAACGTGAAACATTTGTGAAAAGAGAGGTTGAAGTTTTCCTCCCTACACAGTTTGGAGAATTTAATATAATCGGATACACAGATACTATCACCGGATGCGAACATGTTGCACTTGTTAAAGATGACGGCTCCGATAAAGTGCCTTTAGTTAGAGTGCACAGCGAATGTCTGACCGGAGATATATTTCACAGCCTTAAATGCGACTGTAACTGGCAGCTTCATACTGCACTCAAAATGATTGAAGAATATGGCAAAGGAGCTCTCGTTTATATCAGAGATCACGAAGGGCGTGGAATAGGGCTTATCAACAAGCTTAAAACATACAAGCTTCAGGAACAGGGGCAGGATACTGTAGAAGCTAATGTGTCGCTGGGATTTGCGCCTGACTTAAGAAATTACGGCGTCGGTGCTCAGATTATTCTTGATTTAGGGTTCAATAATTTTAACCTTATTACAAATAACCCTAAAAAAATTATAGGACTTAAAGGATACGGGCTTACAATACACGAAAATATTAATCTTAAATCAGAAGTAAATAAATACAATGAGCGTTATATAAATACTAAACGCGAAAAAATGCATCATCTAATGTAAAGGAATTTTTATGGCAGAAACAACGTATGAAGTAGAATTGTTAAACGGAAATATCTCTAAAATCTTTGCAGGTGTGTACAATGATTTTAAAGCTAAGGCTGTAAATGAATATAAATTTGAGCTCGAACCTCTGCCATATGAGGAATTTATTGATGCTGTAGAAAAAAATTATATGCAGTGCATTGTGCTTAAAGAAAATGATATTCCAACAGCGTTTCTTGTTTATACGACTTCAATATCCGAGGCTGTTGAGCTTAATTTAATACACTGCCTTGGAACAGAAGATGAAATTACAAAAGTTAAGCTCCTTGTTGAGAAATTTCTGGAGTTTACTGAAACAGAACGCCAGAACAAGGTTGTTTCTTATCCCATGATAGGGCATCAATCTGTTTTCACTGCTGATATTGCAAGATTTGGATTTAAATATATCGGGCTTGCTGTTTTGAGATTTATTATGGGAAATGCTTCTTCTGAAAGAATTCTCGAAAATATGAAACTTTCAGATAAGCCGGATGATTACAAAATAGTAAGCTATGATGATTCATACAGGGATGATGCTGTAAGAATAATTCACGAGTCTTTTAAAGATACGCAGGACGCAATTTATGATACAAGATTTTTATCAATGGAAGGAACAACAGATATTATAAACAAAGTTGTTGAGAATGTTTATGGTGAATTTCTGCCGGATGTAACATCAGTTCTGCTTTATAAAGATGCACCTGTAGGTTTTGCATTTGCAAATGTTACCGGAGGAAAGATTGCAAATATTCCTCTTGTAGCTATAGAAAAAGAACACAGAGGTCATGGCTTCTCCGAACATCTGCTTAACAGGGCAATAAAAACCATTGTTGACTGGACAAAGCTGGGAAAACGCGTTTTCAGCGAAATAAATGTTACAACTGAAACTAATAATTATAAAGCATTAAAAATGTATAGAAGAATAGGTTTCCGTGAAGATTACTGCTATCCTCAAGCATATTTATTACAAAAGAAAAAATAATATACACTAAATGGTTTAATTACTAAACTTCACTTTTATGTCAACATGAAAAGTGAAAAAGAGAAAGGAGAAGTATGAAACTATCTAAACAAATTATGGTAACACTTGGTGTTGTTTGTGTAACATCATGTGCTGCAATGGCCGGCGAGCCTGCTGACATACAGGCTTATGCTCATCCGACACTATTCGGAACCCAGGGTCATACAATGGTTAATACTGACAGTAATGTAATTATTGGCGGCAAGGTATACAAGCCATGTACTGCAAAAACCATGGAAGGTAAGCAGAATGTTGTAATTGCGCGTTGTGCTAAGCAAATGCTTAACGATATGAAAGGCAAAATGGATGCTAAAAGAGCAGGTTTATTTAACCCTAAAATGCCTGTATTGCGTTCTGAATTAGCATTTATTATTGCTGACGGTTTGAATCTAAAAGCGGCAAATACTAATAAATATTCTGATGTAGCAGCTGACTACTGGGCAAAAGAACAAATTGACAGAGCTCTTGGCGCAGATGTTATGATTGGATATCCTGACTCTACTTTTAAACCGGATCAACCTATTACAAAAGCAGAAGTTTTTGCTACTTTCGCTAAAATGATGGATGTATCAGCTGATAAGAAAGCTGCACCGGTATTTGAAGGACAGGCTGTAAAATTTGTTCCGGCATGGGCAAACGGCGCTGCTAACGAAGTTATTGCTTCCGGTATTTTGAATAAATTACCTGACAAAGATAAAGTTGTTAATGACGAATACTTATCAAAAGAACAGGTTGCTTTTATGCTTGGCGCAATGAAAGCAGGATTTAATATTGATACGTCTAATGGTGTTACTAACTGTGCAACAAAACATGAAACAATACAGCTTAAGATAAAATTGAGCGAAAGAATCAGCGCAAGAACATCAAACACAGGTGATACATTTACAGCTAAAACAGTTGAAGATGCAACAATCGGCGGCGTATGCTACCCTGCAGGTTCTACTGTAAAAGGTATTGTATCATCAGTATCAAGACCTGGTGTTAAGAACCCTGGCTATGTAGAAATTGAATTCAAATCAATTTCAAATGGGGACAACTGTGCAGAATTCCCTAAACAAATGTCTTGTGCATCAGTTGATGTTTCAAAAAATCCTAACGTAGTTTCTAGAGTTCTCGCAGCTCCTTTCTCAATGGTTGGCAGAGTTGCCGGTGTTGCTGGAAGAACAGCTTCTTCTGCTGTAGAAGTTGTTGCAAACGGAGTTGAAGAATACGGCGATAACTGGTCTGATGCTTTTGCAGATACAGCTTCTTTACACCCGCTAAAAGGACTTAAGAGCGTTGGAAGCAGCTTTATTACTGTTGGTAAAGGTGTTTACAATATATGTAAGTTAACTGCAAGCGGAGTATTCGGTGTTGGCTATGAATTTGTTGACGAAGCTAAGTACAT
>ERZ779940.608-NODE-608-length-8814-cov-1.57883_pt1 | contig 8814 bp, 7 predicted proteins | sample MGYA00511063_ERZ779940 | MGnify/ENA primary metagenome ERZ779940 (study PRJEB29588, sample SAMEA2146682) | human gut metagenome | biome: human gut; feature: human-associated habitat; material: faeces | place: Denmark | collected 2008/2010 ...
ACGGCGAGTGCTATGTAACGGTAGACGGACACGAAGCCGACCTCGACCTGGGGCACTATGAACGTTTTTTGGGTATCCAGACAACCAAGGCCAACAACATCACGACCGGCCGCATCTACAAGAGTGTCATCGACAAGGAACGCCGGGGCGACTATTTGGGAAAAACCATCCAGATCATTCCGCATATCACGGATGAAATCAAACGTAACGTCAAGCTGCTCGGCAATAAATATAAATTCGACTTCGTCATCACCGAAATCGGCGGAACCGTCGGCGACATCGAGTCTCTCCCCTATCTGGAAAGTATCCGCCAGCTGAAGTGGGAATTGGGAAAAGATGCTCTGTGTGTACACCTGACGTACGTTCCCTACCTGGCTGCAGCAGGCGAACTGAAGACAAAACCCACCCAGCACTCTGTCAAAGAGTTGCAAAGCGCCGGTATCCAGCCAGACATTCTTGTCCTTCGCACCGAACACGAACTGAACATCAACCTCCGCAAGAAAGTGGCCCTGTTCTGCAACGTCGACGAAGAAGCAGTCGTACAGAGCATCGACGCACCGACCATCTACGAAGTACCCATCCTGATGCAGGAACAGAAGCTGGATGCTACCATTCTGAAAAAAATGGGATTGCCTGTCGGCGATACGCCGGGTCTTGGCCCTTGGCGCAGTTTTCTGGAGCGCCGCCACAAGGCAGAAAAGACAGAACCCATCCACATTGCCCTGGTCGGTAAATACGACCTGCAGGATGCCTACAAGTCTATCCGTGAAGCCCTCTCCCAAGCCGGCACTTACAACGACCGCAAGGTTTCTGTAGACTTCGTCAACAGTGAGAAGTTGACAGACGACAACATTGCTGAAGCCTTGAAAGGCATGTCGGGCGTACTCATCGGTCCGGGCTTCGGCGAACGTGGCATCAATGGCAAGTTTGTCGCCATCAAATATGCCCGTACCCATGATATTCCTACATTCGGCATCTGTCTGGGTATGCAGTGTATCGCCATTGAATTCGCCCGTGACGTATTGGGATATGCCGATGCCAATTCGCGCGAAATGGACGAAAAGACTCCCCACAACGTCATCGACATCATGGAAGAACAGAAGTCCATCACCAACATGGGCGGCACCATGCGACTGGGAGCTTACGAATGTGTCCTTCAGAAAGGAAGCAAAGCCTATGAGGCCTATGGCACCGAACACATTCAGGAACGCCATCGCCACCGCTACGAATTCAACAACCTTTATAAGGCTGAATATGAAGCAGCCGGCATGAAGTGTACAGGTATCAACCCCGAATCCGACCTGGTGGAAATCGTAGAAATCCCTACCCTCCGCTGGTATATCGGCACACAGTTCCATCCAGAATACAGCAGTACCGTGCTCCATCCGCACCCGCTGTTCGTATCGTTTGTAAAGGCCGCCATCGAGTATCACGAAGATTGCAAGAAAAATCAGGCAAACCATTAATACATCATTATTATTTAAACAGAAAAGACCCCAATGGACAAAAATACCATTACCGGACTGGTACTGATTGCCATCCTGCTGGTAGGCTTCAGTTTCTTGAGCCGCCCCAGCAAGGAGCAGTTGGCAGCCCAGCAACACTACTACGACTCCATCGCCCAAGTCCAACAGCGCGAGGCCGATTTAAAGGCTAAAGCCGAAGCGGCTTTGGCCAATGAAAGGGCCGAAGCCGTCAACGACTCCACGTCTTTATTCTTCCACTCACTCCAAGGAGCAGACTCGCTGATAACCATCCAGAACGACGTGATGAAGCTGACCCTCTGTACCAAAAGCGGTACACCTTTCTCGGTGACGCTGAAAGAATATATGGAGCAGGACAAGAAGACCCCTCTTACCTTGTTCAACGGCAATGACATCAACCTCAACTTTTTGTTCTACAACAAACAGGAAACTATTCAGACGCAGAACTATTACTTTAAGGAAGTCAATCATACAGACAGTACCGTCACCATGCGTCTGATGGCAGATACCGACAGCTACATCGACTTCAACTACGCCCTTCATGCAGGAAGCTACCTGGTAGACTTCGACATTCAGGCCGTAGGCATGTCCGACAAACTGGCTTCGGGCAACCGTCATGTAGACATTGAATGGTCGCAACGCGCCCGTCAGATAGAGAAAGGCTATACGTATGAAAACCGTCTGGCCGAATTGACCTATAAAATCAGTGGAGAAGGAACCGACTATCTCTCGGCGAACAAAAGCGACGAGAAGGAAGTGGCCGAACCACTGAACTGGATTGCTTTCAAGAACCAGTTCTTCTCTTCGGTTTTCATCACCGATGCCAATTTCGAGAAAGCCAAGCTCTCCTCCAAGATGGAGACAGAAGGCAGCGGATACATCAAGGACTATGCGGCTGAGATGAATACCCAGTTCGACCCCACCGGCCAGCAGCCCTCAAAATTCTACTTCTACTTCGGTCCCAACCATTACAAGACGCTGACGGCGCTCGACAACGACCGTGAAAACGAATGGGAGCTGAACAAACTCGTCTACCTGGGCTGGCCGTTGTTCCGCTGGGTCAACAAATGGTTCATCATCAACATCTTCGACTGGCTTTCCGGATGGGGCCTCAGCATGGGTATGGTACTGCTTTTCCTGACGCTTATTGTCAAGGCTGTCGTATTCCCCGCTACGTGGAAGACCTATATGTCTTCAGCCAAGATGCGTGTTCTGAAACCGAAGATCGACGTCATCAACCAGAAATATCCCAAGCAGGAAGATGCCATGAAGAAGCAGCAGGAAATCATGGGTCTCTACAGCCAGTATGGTGTCAGCCCGATGGGAGGCTGTCTGCCGATGCTCATCCAGATGCCTGTACTCATTGCCCTGTTCATGTTTATCCCGAGTGCCATCGAGCTGCGCCAGCAGGGATTCCTATGGGCTGATGATCTCTCCACCTACGATGCTTTTGTCACTTTCCCGTTCCACATTCCATTGCTGGGCAACCACCTCAGCTTATTCTGTGTTCTGATGACAGTGACCAACATTCTGAATACTAAGTATATGATGCAACAGCAGGATACGGGTGCCAATCCACAAATGGCAGCTATGAAGTGGATGTCCTATCTGATGCCTATCATGTTCCTGTTCATCCTGAACAATTATCCTTCGGGACTGAACTATTACTACTTCATCTCTACGCTGATTAGTGTCATTACGACCCTTGTATTGCGCAAGACGACCAACGAAGCCAAACTCCTGGCCCAATTGGAGGCAAACAAGAAAGATCCTAAGAAGATGAAGATGTCAGGCTTTGCCGCTCGTCTGGAAGCTATGCAGAAGCAGCAGGAAGAGATGATGAAGCAAAGACAGAACCGCAAATAATTTTCCATTAACCAAAGATAAAGCGAGGATGGTCCGACGGATTCATCCTCGTTTTTTTCATGCACAACACTTTCCTACCACATCCAGACTTCAGAAAGCATACATCCTGCCGACAGTTCCCATATATCTTGCAGAAAGGTTATGGGCATCCTCTTCCACCCTTTCTCCATCGTCCGAAAGCACCCCGAATGCAAGGCAATACACCCGATTCCACAATTTTAATTCTCCAAGTTTCTTGCCACTTTGATAAATTTACTAACTTCGTGGCCGATAAACCATAGAATATGGAAGCAACCGCAAACAGCTATTTCAAGACCAAGTATCCGACAGGATTCGCCCTGAGCGGCGGATTCATCAAAGGATTCGCCCACTTGGGCGTGATGCAGGCCCTGTTGGAACATGATATCCGTCCTGACATTCTTTCGGGAGTCAGTGCCGGGGCATTGGCCGGTGTCTTCTATGCCGACGGCAACGAGCCCCATGAAGTGCTGAAATACTTTGCCGGGCACAAGTTCCAGGACCTCACCAAACTGGTCATACCCAAAGTGGGCCTGTTCGAACTGGATGAGTTCATAGACTTCCTGCGGAGCAACCTCAAGGCCCGGCGGCTGGAAGAGTTGACAACACCGCTCATCGTAACAGCCACTGATTTGGACCACGGCCGCCTGGTACGCTTCCACAAGGGTGACTTTGCCGAACGGATAGCCGCGTCATGCTGCATGCCCGTACTGTTCGAACCGGTCTGCATCAACGGGACCAACTATGTGGACGGCGGCGTACTGATGAACCTGCCCGTCACCATCATCCGACGCCTGTGCGAGAAAGTAGTGGCCATTAACGTCAGCCCGCTCATGGCCACCAAATACAAAAAAAATATCGTGAGTATCGCCATGCGTTCCTACAACTTCATGTTCCGCTCCAATACATTCCCCGAACGCGAGAAGGCCGACTTGCTCATCGAACCATACAATTTGGCCGGATACAGTAACCGTGAGCTGGAAAAAGCGGAAGAAATTTTTATGCAGGGATACAATACAGCCCGCGACACCATTGCCCGTCTCTTGGAAGAAAAAGGCAGTATATGGAAAACAGAAACTTCCACCTTAGAATGACTTAAATATTCAGATAAGATATGAACGACAACGACAACAAACTCATCATTTACCAAGTGTTTACCCGACTATTCGGGAACAACCATAACCATTGCATCTACAACGGCAGTCTGGAAGAAAACGGATGTGGAAAGATGGCCGATTTCACCGGCAAGGCACTGGACGAAATCAAGAAACTGGGAGCCACCCATATCTGGTACACCGGCATTATCGAACATGCCACGCAAACCGACTACCGCCGCTACAACATACGTCCCGACCATCCGGCCATTGTCAAGGGAAAGGCCGGTTCGCCATACGCCATCAAGGACTATTACGACGTAGATCCTGACCTGGCCAAAGACGTACCCGGACGTATGAAGGAATTCGAAAACCTGGTACAGCGTACTCACCGAAGTGGTCTGAAGGTCATCATCGACTTCGTACCCAACCACGTGGCCCGCCAATACCACTCGGACATGCAGCCCGACGGTACAACTGAACTGGGTGCCAACGATGACCCTAAATATGCCTTTAGCCCCTACAACAATTTCTACTATATCCCCCAAAGCGAGCTGCACGGCCAGTTCGACATGAAGGGCAGCGCTGCCGAGCCTTACCACGAATACCCGGCCAAAGCTACGGGCAACAACCGCTTCGACGCCTATCCGAACATCGCCGACTGGTACGAGACGGTCAAGCTGAACTACGGAGTGGACTACCAGAACGGAGGCACCTGCCACTTCGACCCCACCCCCGACACGTGGAGTAAGATGCTGGACATCCTGCTGTTCTGGGCCGGCAAGAATATAGACGGGTTCCGTTGCGACATGGCCGAAATGGTACCGGTAGAATTTTGGGAATGGGTCATTCCACAAGTGAAAGAAAAATACCCTGACCTGCTGTTTATAGCCGAAGTCTACAACCCCAATGAATACCACAATTATCTGAAGAGAGGCCATTTCGACTCCCTGTACGACAAGGTAGGTCTGTACGACACGCTTCGCGGCATCATCTGCGGCAATGAGTCAGCGACCAACATCACCCGCTGCTGGCAGAGTTTGGGAGGTATTGAGAAACAGATGCTCAACTTTCTGGAAAACCACGACGAACAGCGCATCGCTTCCGACTTTTTCGTCAACAATCCCTGGAAAGCCATTCCGGCACTTGTAGTGGCAGCCTGCATGAACACCAACCCGATGATGATTTATTTCGGCCAGGAGTTCGGCGAACTGGGCATGGACAGCGAAGGATTCAGCGGACGAGACGGACGTACCACCATCTTCGACTACTGGAGCGTGGACAGCATCCGACGCTGGCGCAACGGAGGCCGCTTTGACGGCAAGATGCTTACCGAGAACGAAAAACATCTGTATGCCGTCTACCAGCGGATACTCACCCTTTGCCGCCAGGAAAAAGCCATCGCCCGCGGTCTGTTCTTCGACCTGATGTATGCCAATATCGGCGGCTGGCGTTTCAACGAGCACCGCCAATTTGCCTTCCTGCGGAAATGTGACAACGAAGTACTGCTGTTTGTTGTCAACTTCGACTCTGTATCGGCACACGTAGCCGTCAACATTCCGTCACACGCTTTCAGCTATCTACAGATGCCGCAGGTAGACAATTACGAAGCTACCGACCTGCTTACCGGTGAGAAAGAAACCGTCTGTCTCCTCCCCTACAAGGCGACAGAAGTCAGCGTCCACGAACACAGCGCCCGAATTCTGAAATTCACACTCTGATCCTTGAATAGAAGAACAAGCTGTATCAAAAGGGAAAAGGACTTGTCGTTCTGATAGCCCTTTACCTTTTTTGATACAGTTTGTTCTGTTTTTCTTCCCTTTTTGTTTTTTTCCTGTCCGAAAAATCTATTTCTCCAATGCCTCCTTCAGATGGTACAACCTCGCGATGGCAGGATGGTAAAACGGATCGGGATAGTGTGCCTGGATGTCTTTCAAATTGGCATCGACATAGCGGGGTACATCAAATATATACTCGGCATCGTTCAGCCGCATTTCCTTTGGAAAGGAAGCCTTCGCCGCCCATTCTGTCAAGGCTCGCACACTGTCTTCATCATAAGCATATTCTTTCATAAAATCGGTACTTTAGAATCGTCGCACAAAGGTAACATAAAAAAACTTCCGCTCTACTTTGAACAAAACAAAAAGACGGTTGTTATATAAATGTGTTTTTCATAGTATTAGATATAAGATTAATTTGCATCGGGTTTGCTTGTGAAAGTAGACTACGGCAACAACAGAAGCGTCTGTTGAAACAATGAATGCTTTAAAAGCATCGGTTTCCCCAAGCCGATGCTTTTTTTTGTCAACTTATTGGCAGTTTAGAGATTTTATTTGTAAGTTTGTCAATTGATAAGAAAAACTGTATATGAATATACCTGTAATATTCCAATTCTTGAAGGAAGTTGCTGCCCATAACAACCGCGAATGGTTTCACCAACATCGTGAGCAGTATGAAACAGCACGCCGAGAATTCGAAAGCCTGCTGACAGCTGTCATTTCACGCATCTCTCTTTTCGACGAATCTATAAACGGCATCGAGGCCAAGGATTGTACCTACCGCATCTATCGCGACACCCGCTTCAGCGAGGACAAGACTCCCTACAAGACCCACATGGGAGGCTACATCAATGCCAAAGGAAAGAAATCGGACCACTGCGGCTACTACATCCATCTGGAACCGGGTCACTGCCTGCTGGCCGGAGGAAGCTATTGCCCTCCTCCTGCCCTGCTGAAAGCCCTGCGGCAGGCTGTCTACGACAATATGGATGAGTTCCGTGGCATTGTAGAGGATTCTGCATTCCGGAAATACTTCCCCGTCGTGGGCGAAACGTTCCTGAAGACCGCCCCCAAAGGTTTTCCAAAGGATTTCCCTTACCTGAAATACCTGCAATGCAAGGAATACACCGTCAACTGCCCACTGCCCGACGACTTCTTCCTGCAGCCGGATTTTCTGGACCGGACATCAGACATCTTCCGGCAGCTGAAACGCTTCGCCGACTTTGTGAACTATACCATTGACGACTTTGAATAAAAACTGATTATAACTAACTTAAAACATTGGAATTATGATTATAGACAGACTGGAGAACATTGAAAAATATGTATCGCTGAACCCGCTGTTTGCACAGGCATTCGAATTCCTGAAATCGCACGACCTGAAAGCCCTCGAACCGGGCAAGACTGAATTGAAAGGCAAAGACCTCCTTGTTAACGTCACCGAAGCCAAACCCAAGACCAAGGAACAGGCCCGGCTGGAAACCCACCGCGACTTCATCGACATCCAGATACCGCTCTCGGATACGGAAGTGATGGGCTATACCCCCGCTGCAGACTGCCGTCCTGCCGACGCACCTTATAACGAAGAAAAAGACATCACCTTTTTCGAAGGACCGGCCGACAGCTATATCGACGTGAAGCCCGGCATGTTTGCCATCTTCTTCCCGCAGGACGGCCATGCACCGGCCATCACTCCGAACGGTGTCAAGAAAATCATCATCAAGGTGAAAGCCTGACAACATAGAATTATCAATCATCAAATATCATCCGTTATGGAAACACTGAATCTGATAAAAAACGACCCTTGGCTGGAGCCTTATGCCGATGCCATCAACGGACGCCACCAGCATGCCATAGACAAGGAAGCCGAACTGACCAACCACGGCAAGAAAACATTGTCGGACTTCGCGTCGGGCTATCTCTACTTCGGCCTGCACCGCACGGATACGGGCTGGGTCTTCCGCGAATGGGCACCCAATGCCACCCAAATCTTCCTGACCGGAACCTTCAACGGATGGAAGGAAGAAAAGAAATTCAGCCTGAAACGCAAGAGCAACGGCAACTGGGAACTGAAACTCCCGGCCGATGCCCTGAAACATGGCGACCTCTACAAGCTGAAAGTGTACTGGGACGGAGGATGCGGCGAACGCATACCGGCCTGGGCCACCCGTGTGGTACAGGACGAACAGACCAAAATCTTCAGCGCGCAGGTATGGGACCCCGCCAAACCATACAAGATGAAGAAGCGCAGCTTCAAGCCAGCCACCGATCCGCTGCTGATCTATGAATGCCACATCGGCATGGCCCAGCAGGAAGAGAAGGTGGGCACTTACAAAGAGTTCCAGGAGAACGTACTGCCGCGTATCGTGGCCGACGGCTACAACTGCATCCAGATTATGGCCATCCAGGAACATCCCTACTACGGCAGCTTCGGCTATCACGTGTCCAGCTTCTTTGCCGCCTCGTCGCGCTTCGGCACCCCCGACGAACTGAAGGAACTGATTGACACCGCCCACAGCATGGGACTGGCCGTCATCATGGACCTCGTGCACGCCCACTACGTGAAGAACCTCA
>ERZ779940.620-NODE-620-length-8729-cov-1.73576_pt1 | contig 8729 bp, 10 predicted proteins | sample MGYA00511063_ERZ779940 | MGnify/ENA primary metagenome ERZ779940 (study PRJEB29588, sample SAMEA2146682) | human gut metagenome | biome: human gut; feature: human-associated habitat; material: faeces | place: Denmark | collected 2008/2010 ...
GAACCAGTCCTCCAGCATAACTGTGATAGAACCAGCAGTTTCGTAATCTGAATATTTACCATCTTCAAGCGTCGTTGGGCCAATACCACCATCGATAGTTTGCATCTCCTCTGCACTAATTACCGCATAGTGCTTGGGCAGATTCCATTTTCTGTCTTTCATAATTTAATGCCTCCACCATCAAAAAATAAATGTGTCACCGTGAGCATATGGATATAGTAATATTATCACACCTCTGTTAATTTGTAAAGCTGGAAGATGCCAACAGGTTGCTGTTAGCATCATACAAGTGAACTTGATATGTGCCTTGCGGATCTGCAATCGATACGCCTGGAGAAAATTCGTGGGAACCATCAGTAAAAGTACCCAAAGAAAAACGGCCGGAAGGCTCTCCACCAGGATAGATGAATTCGACATATACGGTTACTTCGCCACCACTTGTAACAAATTGGACAATGCTCTTATTACACGAACTAATGTAGGCAGATACCGTCTGTGCTGGTTGAACTGACTGCTGCTGAGTTTCAGCAGGAGATGTAGCTGGCGTAGGAGCAGAATGAGAAGCAGAACTATTACTGGTACCGGAAGTTTCTGTTCTGGTTTGATTTTCGGAAACTGCTGGCTCTTCATAAGAGAGTATGATATTGCTTCCCTTTTCGGCTTCGGTGCCACCCGTAGGCTTCTGGGATTTGACCACAGCAGTTTCATTGCCGCTTAATTTTACACTTGTTGTGAAACCTGCTTCTTCCAAGGTTTCTTTAGCTGCTGGCAGAGACATACCTACTACATTTGGCACAGTGACCATACCTAGGGACTTGTCGCAAATAACAAGTTCTACAGACTCACCATTCCATTCAGTTCCAGCAGATGGATTTTGTGCGATTACGGTACCCGTTTCTGCAAATGCATCATACTGATAACTGATGTTTACCGTAATACCTTTTTCTTCCAATACTCTACATGCAGCATCTTTATCCTGATTGACTACATTCGGAAGTACTAAGGAAACTTTCTCTTGCTGTGCTTCCGAAGTATCTTCGGAAGAAGATAACGTAGAGGAACTAATTATTGAAGATTCAGAGGTGACCGAATCTCGTGGAATCTGTTTTTGCGAGGCTAGCCATATAACAAGTCCTATTACAACAAGAAGCAACAGAAAAAGCCATGAATTATGCTTTGCTGTTTTCTGTTTTGCGGGCTGCTGCTTTACCGGTTGCTTTGTGGGCCGCGGTTCTGTAGGTTGCTGTTTTGGAACCTCGTGAAGTGGTTGTAGTTGCTGACGAACTTCTTTTACCGGTTTATGGGTTGAACTTTTTTTTCGCGGCCTCTCTTGCTGAGATTTTAGATCAGTGCTTTTATTCGCACAGTCTTTCTGAAAAGATTTATACGTCCAGTTTAGCGCTTCACTTAGTGTCTGAAGAAACTGTATAACTGTTACTTCATCCATAGCCTTATTGGAAACAAGGTCGTCTCGTATCAAATTCAACATTTTTTGTTGGTCAGCTTTGCTAAGAGATGAAGTGTTTGCAAGTTCCTGAAGCTTACCGCTTTCCTCCAGTGCTTTCAAAATTGCAATTTCTTTTCGTAAATGCGGTGTGGAAGCGCAGTCCATAAAAATGCCTAATGCTTTTCCTCGCATTTTAAAAGCATTTATGCCATCATAATTCTCATAAATATATTTCAGAATGCTTTTGGCATCTTTTTCATTATACCCTGTGTCTCTTTTTTCCACAGTGACTTCCCTCGCAGTTGTGTTTCCGATATATCAGAGATAATTGGATTATCTCTGATATCTTTTCATAATTTTTTTCTAAACTCAAAATGACAAATGCGTTATAAATTTCCAGATAAGATAGATAAAATAGAATGCTCCGATTACATAGCCAACAGCGATGCTAGCAACCAATTTGACAACTCGGTTGAGTACGGCATCATCGTCTAGCCAAAGTGAGCGTCCACTAAGAAACTGATACCCTGCATAGAACGCCCATGCACAATATAAAATAAGCAAAAGATATAACATTTTTCTTCCTCAAACTTTCTCAGAACGTTGCTTAATCAAAGGTCTCCACCGTTCAGCTTTAGATTTCCTACACCAAATTGGGTCATCGAATTTCCGCACCAAGGGCAAACCGTGGCACGCTGTCCCTCATGGCAGGAGAGCTTTCCGCATTGACCGCACTGCACAAAACCTTTCTGTCCACAGAAAGGGCAACCTTTGTAGTCCTTATCGATATACACAGCTCCCTCAATTTTATTCTCATCGTAATTTTCATGGTTTGCACGCTTTTCTTCTAGGGGAAAATTCCACACGGAGTACCAGTATCCATCTTCTTTTTTCTGAATCCGCACGCCCAACAGTTTTTTACTGGAAGGGCATTTCTGCACCACAATAGTGGCCTCTACCTTAGGAGGCATCGCCAAGCGGCGCTCATCTTTCTGGATAGTGGTTTCCACTTCTTTTTTTGCTCTGCGATCTGTTCTGTTCTGCCAATCAAACATTCCTGTACCTCCGCAATTATCGCGACTGTCCCTTGGACTTTATCGATGAACGTTGTGCAGTTGCCTTCTGGTTGTTTTCCGATGCCCTGACAGGAACCGGATATTTTGAATCTTCCTGCCGGATCGCACCACCTTTATAGCCTCCATTTGTAACAGTCTGCACTCCACCACCATCACGCGACTGATGGCTTGGATCTTTTTCTACAAAATCCGGTTGCGCTGCTATTTTTCCACTAAGCAGTGTTTGATTTCGATCCAGCACGACCCGGGTTTCATAATGGGCATTATTAGAAGGAGGAAGTGCGCCTTTATTCTTGCGATCTATTCGTTCTTCCGGTGTTTTTCCCAAGGACTCCTTGGACACAAATATGCCAGAGGCATTTTTCTCACCAGATGTCACGACAAAAGCTTCTCCTTTTTTTCCGTGACGAGCCTCAATGGTTCCCGGTTGAAATGATTCCTTGAGTTGCTTTGTCTGCTCTGGTGTTAGCCCTCGTTGATCCATCATCTTATCAAAGTTATGGGAAGTAACTTGGACAGAACGAGAAGTCTGCCCTTTATCCTGAAACCGGCTGGCATCAATGTGTCTGCGGTTTTCGGCACAGTTTCCTCGTATTCGTTCTTCTATGGAACACCGTTCTTTTTCGTCCATGATTTACATCCTTTTTATTTGACGGGTAAACTACTCTGTGTACATATCAAAATAAAACCGAAAAGGCGGTGCGAATGGGAGACCAACAATCGCCTCACCAACTTTTAGAGTGTTCATATCCCAATCTTCAACCACACAGCCGCTACGTTTTTCTTCTACATAACGATTGTCCAGAGTACGATATTGTTCAAGTACAATATTTTTCCCATGTAATTCTGACACAAAATTTCTGGTAACAACATCATTTGCACGAAATGCAATAGTCGTCGAAAAACCGGCAGCTAAATTTTTGCCACGGCTTGCTCCATAGATTTCTGTCAACTGCTCAATGCTCTGCAGCCCAGCGATTACCTTGACCCCCAAACTGCGCCCAAAATTTACGCCATCATCAATATGTTGAAGATTTGGCAACAATTTGAATTCATCACAAATCAAGTAAACATTGCCTGCTGATTTTGTACGTCCAAGAGCTTCTTTCAAAGCAAGGTCAAACATTAACTTATAGATAGGTGTCAACACACTTCCAATTGCCAAATCATACTCTATAAATAATGCACGGCCACCTTTTTTTCGCACAAAATTACGAATAGAAAATGTTCCGTGCTCTGCAAATACACCCAGAAATAGGTCTCGTATAACAGAATACATTTCGGACAAGACACCCTGAGCTTGACCGCCATCGTCAGAAATATAGCTTTGCACCGCACGCATATCGGGTTCTTCATCCAGATCGGCTAATATATCTTCTCGGGTGGAATTAGCAAGATAGTTACACAATGCGTTGTTAAAAAGGAACTGATTCATAAGCGTTTTATCGCCCTGACTAGTTCGAATAATGTGCATCATAATGGCGGTCAGCAAATCTCGACCTGCATTTGGGAAAAAAGGGTTCTGGGCATTTTGCCTATCGCTGAACAGTGCTTTGCAGATTTCCATGGTATTCATCTGCACTTGCTTATCATCCCAACCATCTGCTAAAATTTCCTTGAAAACATTCCATCGAGCAGAGTCTTTATAATACTGCGGCGAGTTACCAATTACGACATCGCCGGGTTTAGCGAACCGATTATAATAATCACCTTTTGTATCAAAGATAATCATTACGTCCTGCTCTGTCATCTTAGCACGAATTTGATGAATTAGGTGATAAAATAAAGTACTTTTTCCGCAACCAGTCCCGCCAATCAGCATCATATGCTTGCTGAGGACATCTTCTGTCAGGTCAAAGGCTGCGCGGCTGCCGTGAAATGTTCCCTTCAGTGTTACGGCAGGATTGCTTGCTCTGGGCGGCAGACCGTTTTTCTCTACGGTACTGCCCTGCAATACAGTTTTACCAACGCTCATTGTTCAACCGTTTCCTCCAGCATCAGCGCGACATGCCTTTGCTCTTGCTCTGGCTCTGCGATTTCGTCTGGGACTGGCTGCTTCCCTTGGAGCGTGTGCTGCCGTGCAGCGAGCGTTCCCGTGCTTCGCCTGCGCTGCTGGAGGCGCGCTTCTGCATGGAAGATTTATTGGCTTGGCTATACTGCGGCTTGCGGTATTCGCCGTTGCCGCTGATTCGGCTCATAAAGTCATTTCTGCTGTTTTCCGCCATAAATTCACTCCTCCGTCCTAAGCACTGTTTCAGCGCTCACGGTCCTCGCCTTTCTTTTTTGCGTTCTGCTGCTGCCGATTGCGCTCTTCCCAGATCTTGCGTTCCCGTTCCCGCTGCTCATCACTGGAGCTGCCGGAACCGCTTTTTTTATTATTCATCCGGTTTGCCATACTGGTGGACGATTGCTGCGGCTGTGTGCTCCGGGTCTGCTCCCTCAGCCGTCTTACAAAATCATCATGCTTTTCGCTCTCACTTTTGACCTTGGGTTCAGCTTTCGTCTGTGTTTTTTCTTCGGTTTTGTTTTTGTTGCCGCGAAGTCGATCCAGAAAACTCATAACAATCCATTCCTTTACTTCGAAAATACCACATCAGCGCTGATGTCCATGACCTCTGTGATGCAGCAAAACCGGTCGATGTTCTTCTTTATGTTGGTGCTGGAGTGTCTGCAGCATGTGCAGCAGCTCGTGCTGTTCTTCCAGCAGCCTGCGCCGCTGCCGATACCGCTGAGATTCACGCTCAGACCATTCATTCCAGTCATCCTCTTTTTCTGACGCAGCGGATGCGGGGGCAACTTCCTCGTCTTCCTGTTCCTGCGGCAGAATACGCGGTAAAAGCAATCGCAACTCATAAAGATCAACTTCCGTTAATGTGGACGACTGTACTGCCATACGAATAATCTGATGCAAGCGAGTTGCATCAGCAGATGCGTACAGGGTATCCACATTGTCATCAAATGCTCTGAGTTGTGAAAGTTCAAATGCCCCTAATGCATAAGTTTTCATTTAGAAATCGTCCTGTGAGTCAAGAGCGGAAAAGTATATCTCGAATCCTTCCGACTCGCTTCGTATCTCTGGAGGAGATGTAGCCGAATCGCTGCTACCATCGATTCTTCCCAATTGTTCTTCAACGCTTGGTTCCGATGACTGGAAATCTTCGCCTGTCTCTGTCACAGGCGTGTTAAACGACAGCTCCTCCACTGGCGTACCTTCCTCAGCAACCTCAGATACGGGAGCAGGTGGCGGCACTTCCGGGAAATCATTATCCTCTGGAGGAGCACTCAAAAGCATATCCAAGGCCCGCTTAGCCTGAGCCGCCGCATCCTGTGCGTTGCGGAACTGTGCATCATATTCTGCAAAATCCCTGCGTTGCTTGTTTAGTTTTTCCTCTAGGTCAGACTGCTGCTGATTCAGTTCCCGAATTGATGCATCCAGAGTCTCCAGTCTTTGCTGCAACTCCTGCAATTTACGCTCCTTGCGCTGAAGTTCATCTTCTTTAGTGTGATATTTGTCTTTCAGCTCCGTCATAAAGGCATCACCTGCCGCAATCAGACGGCGAAGAAACGTTACATTCTGCAATACGTTTCCATCGCGAAGCTGCTCGACATCAGAAGTGGCAGACTGTTTCTCTAATTTGAGCTGTTCCAAATCTTGCCGATCTTTAGCAATAAAAATCTTGGCACGTTCAATGTCATCTGCCAAATCTGTACGTTGTTCCCGGAGCCTTTCTAACTTTTCTGTAGAGTTTTTTGCAGCATCTTCTGCTTCACTCACACGACGTTGGAGAATGCCGTGTTTACGGATTTTGGAGCGGACTGCGTCCTCCTTCCAGAAAGCACTTTCTCTCAAAGTGTAGATTTGTGTGTCCCTCAGAAAAGCCGCAGCAAAAGGCCGGGCAGCAGCAACATCCACAATAGCGGCAACCGATATATCATCGCCACTGCCAGCATTATTGTACAATCCATTGTAGCTGAATTTTGGAAGCATCTCTTCCAGATATTCATTCAACTGCTCTGGGGTGCGATGCACCACTTCGTAGGTCAAGCCCTTATAAAAGGTGTGAACGCCTTCCATATTTTCTTCGGAATCCCGGTAAGCGTCTTCCACGCCATCGCATCCCAGATAGCAGGCCATGACAGGCTTCTTCTGTAGGTCAATCACGCAGTTACGGAAACTAGGTTCCACATCGTCATCACAGAGAGAAGTCGTCCGAGTACCCACGCAACGGCTGTCCCAGGGAATCGGCTGATCGACCGTGCCATCCGTGTAAAACACGTCGCAGCGGCCATCTCCCTGATGAATTAAAAGCAAGCATTTCGGCATCCACAGTGCTGCCATAAGAGTACACCCGTAAACTTGCTCCGGACGATCTGACACAGTGTAGTTCGTTTTTTTCTTTTCCTGAAGGGAAACAAGTTCCGCCTCTGTAGGAGGGTGATCCTGCAAATCCTGCCGGACAGATTCCACCCATTCCGCATGGATAACGTCTGTCAGATGGCGCATCGTCATCTGCTGATAACGTGGACTGCTCAGCATATCCTGATAGAATCGTGCCTCCACCTCCGGGGTGCGGGTCATTTTCTCGGCCAGTTCCTGCAAATCTTTGATAGCAATTTCTACAGCAATCTTTGAACCTTTGTCTGCACGGTAACATTCATCTGCGCCATGGCCGTCTGAAACCGCTGCCAGATAATACTGTTTTTCCGGGTTTGCATAAGACCCGGAGGCATCTTCGCACGGTCTTCCCCATTCGATGTGGTTGGAACCCTGTACCGATTTATGGAATGCAAGTATGTTGTTCATACGCAGCTCCTTAACGGTTTACCATTCTTCGTCGTCACCGCCAGCCCAAGTGCCGTCATCATTGCCTGCTTTCTTTTCATCCTCGACAATCGGCTCCTCAGGCTTGTACTCATCGGGATTCAAATGCTCAACAATATCCGTCTTGTCTACGCCAGCGGCTTCTGCGGCACTGTCGATGATATCGCCTACTGGAGGCTTATCTGCATCAGGATGAGTAACCAACATGGAAGAAGTAACAGAAACGATACGAATCAACTTTTTGAACACTTCCAAGTCATTGGTCTGAATAACGGCCTCGCTGTTGCCTACAACAGAAGCAATCATCTTCTTATCTGCATCGTTACCCAGTGCAAAGCCGATCTTGGTCGCACGGCGGAACCAGCGGTTCTCACGCACCTTGTCCAGCTTCTTCTCCCAGTCATCCGTAGCATAACCATCGGTCATAAAGATGATAATCGGCATCAATGCGCCCATCATGGAGTTCAGCCATGCATGGGTGCTCATCTTATTGTTCAGCTCATCCAGAGCGTCACCGATATCGGTCAAACCGCCAGCCTTCAAATCTTCCCACTCAAAATCGGCCATATTTTCCGGGCCGTTATCGGTAATCCATTTGCAACCGGTGTTGAATTCCATCACCGCAATCTTCAGATTAGCGTCACCGTTATGTTTGGCAACATCCTGCAGAGCATCCAAAGTTTCTTCCATGGCACGGTTCAGCATACCGATTTTTCCTTCGTCTGCCATGCTGCCAGAGGTATCCAGAACATAAAAAATATGAAGGTCTTTGCGAGGTACGGTTCCAACTTCATCAATACGAGGCATAATAATGATTCCTTTCTCTTTAACGATTTCTAGGGTTTATATTCTTCGTCAAATTAAAAAACTTGTACTTTGTGTGAGAGGAATACGATACACAAACGATTTCGGCAGAACGTCCGCGTGTTATCATTCCGAACGCATCTTAGCTATTAGCTTTGAATGCCAATTTGGCTTCATCAATCTTGATCTGGATGCCGTCCTTGATGGGGACGACCTCATCCGCACCAACCTTGCGCGCAACTCCCTTGCTGGTAATCGCATCCCAGCGCCGCCCGCTGCGGTTGCGCAGACCATACACGCCCGGCTGGTCTGCCTTTTCCACGACCTGTGCCACCGGGCCGAGTGCTTCACTTTCATTGCAGATGCCCAGCTGGCAGCGATAAATGCGAGAATTACGAACTGCCGGGATGCTGTAATCTTCCAGTTCCAGACGGAACGGGATGTTCAGCGGCTTCCGACAGACATCGCAGCGGCAGCTACGGCCATCCTGCGTAAAGATCTCATTACCGCAAGCTGGACAGGCGACGATTTCACTACGGAAACGGGTAAGTACGCGCAACCAGTCCAGCTCCTTCGGTCG